>ERZ724513.109-NODE-109-length-32835-cov-4.590879_pt1 | contig 32835 bp, 32 predicted proteins | sample MGYA00376046_ERZ724513 | MGnify/ENA primary metagenome ERZ724513 (study PRJEB28724, sample SAMN07190883) | activated sludge metagenome | isolation source: activated sludge of sewage treatment plant in Hong Hong | place: Hong Kong | collected 2016-03-17 ...
AACATCATGAAGTCGCCGGAGGCGATTCGCGAGGCACTGTCGCTTACATCCGGCGGCAAGAAGGACGCGCGCTAGCGCGCACCGGCCGCATCGCCCTTTGCGGCGATGCGGCTTAGCCCAGGCGCGAGATTTGCGCCGCCAGTTTCTCGCGCAGCGCTTGGAAATTCGCCAGGCGCTCGCGCTCCTGGGCCACCACGGCAGCGGGTGCGCGGGCGACGAAGCTTTCGGTGGCAAGCTTCTTCTCGGCCTTCGCGATCTCGCCTTCGACGCGGGCAAGTTCCTTGCCCAGGCGTTCCCTTTCCGCCGCGACGTCGATTTCGATCTTCAGCATCAGGCGGAAGTCGCCGACGATCTGCACCGGCGCATCGGAGTCGGGCAGCGCCTCGCCAGTCGTGACGTCGGATAACTTGGCCAGCGCGGCAAGATAAGGCGCATACGCCTTCAGCACCGAGGTATCGCCCGCACCAATGAGCGGGACCTTTTGCGCAGGGGAGATGCCCATCTCGCCGCGCAGGCTGCGGCAGGCGTTGACCATATCCTTGAGCCGCGCCACCCATGCTTCGGCCGCCTCGTCGCAGCGTAATGGGTCGGCCTTAGGATAGGCTTGGAGCATGATCGAACGACCAGCATCCGTGGCGTCGGCGCGGCCGGCGATGGGCGCCACGGTCTGCCAAAGCTCCTCCGTAATGAACGGAATCAGCGGATGCGCAAGGCGCAGCAAGGCCTCCAGCACGCGCACCAGCGTACGCCGCGTGGCGCGCTGCTGCGCCTCGCTGCCGACCTGAAATTGCACTTTGGCCAGTTCCAGATACCAGTCGCAGTACTCGTCCCAGACGAATTCGTAGATCGCGCGCGCCAGCAGGTCGAAGCGGTAGTCGGCATAGTGCTGCTCGACTTCCGCTTCGACGCGCTGCAGGCGGCTGACGATCCAGCGGTCGGCCTGAGAAAAATCCAGATAGCTGCCAGTGCAGGCGTCCGAACCGTGCGGCGCCAGGCCGCAGTCCTTGCCCTCGCAGTTCATCAGCACGAAACGCGAGGCGTTCCACAGCTTGTTGCAGAAGTTGCGATAGCCCTCGCAGCGCTGCATGTCGAACTTGATGTCGCGTCCCGGCGAAGCCAGCGAAAGAAAAGTGAAGCGCAACGCGTCGGTGCCGAAGGCCGGGATGCCTTCCGGATACTCCCTGCGCGTACGCTTCTCGATCTTGGCCGCATCCTTGGGGTTCATCAGCCCGGTGGTGCGCTTGGCGACGAGGTCGTCGACACCGATGCCGTCGATCAGGTCGATCGGGTCGAGCACATTGCCCTTCGACTTGCTCATCTTCTGGCCTTCCGCGTCGCGGATCAGGCCGTGCACATAAACATCCCGGAACGGGATCCTGCCGGTGATGTGCTTGGTCATCATGACCATGCGCGCCACCCAGAAGAAGATGATGTCGAAGCCGGTGACCAGCACGGTCGAGGGCAGGTAGAGGTCGAGCGCGGTGTTCGACTTGGCAGGCCATTCCGGCGTCCAGTCGAGTGTCGAGAACGGCCACAGGGCTGAGGAGTACCAGGTATCGAGCACGTCGGGGTCACGCTCGAGGCCGCCCGTGTAGCCGTCCTGGCGCGCCTGGGCGTAGGCCTCGGCCTCGTCGTGGGCGACATAGCAGCGACCGTCGTCGCTGTACCATGCCGGAATCTGGTGTCCCCACCAGAGTTGGCGCGAGATGCACCAATCCTGGATGTTGTTCAGCCACTGGTTGTAGGTGTTGACCCAGTTCTCGGGCACGAAGCGGATCTCGCCTGAGGCCACGCATTCCAGCGCCTTGCCGGCGATGCTCTTGCCGTCCGAATTTGGCCCACTCGCGGGCTTGGACATGGCGACGAACCACTGGTCGGTCAGCATTGGCTCGATGACCGCATTGGTACGGTCGCCGCGCGGCACCATCAGCTTGTGCGCCTTGGTCGAAACAAGCAGGCCCTGTGCCTCGAGATCGGCAATCACCGCCTTGCGTGCATCGTAGCGATCGAGCCCGCGGTACTTTTCCGGGCCATGCTCGTTGATGCGCGCATCGAGGGTTAAGATGGAGATCGGCGCCAGGCCGTGGCGGTGGCCGACCTGCCAGTCGTTGAAGTCGTGGGCGGGGGTGATCTTGACGCAGCCGGTGCCGAACTCCTTGTCGACGTAGGCGTCCGCAATGACCGGGATGCTGCGTCCGGTCAGCGGCAGCTGGACCTGCTTGCCGACGAGGTGCTTGTAGCGCTCGTCATCGGGGTTAACGGCCACTGCAACGTCGCCGAGCATGGTCTCCGGGCGCGTGGTGGCGACCGTCAGCGAGCCCTTGCCGCAGGTGAAGGGGTAGTTGATCTCCCACATGAAGCCGTCTTCCTCTTCACTGATGACTTCGAGGTCGGAGACGGCCGTGAGCAGTTTCGGGTCCCAGTTGACGAGGCGCTTGCCGCGGTAGATCAGTCCCTCCTTGTAGAGGCGGACGAAGGTTTCGGTGACGACCTTCGACAGGCCAGCATCCATGGTGAATCGCTCGCGCGTCCAGTCCGGTGAAGTGCCGAGCCGCCGCATCTGGCGCGTGATGGTGCCGCCGGAATACTCCTTCCACTCCCAGACCTTCTCGAGGAACTTCTCGCGGCCGAGTTCGTGGCGACTGATGCCCTGCGCGTCCAACTGGCGCTCGACCACGATCTGGGTGGCGATCCCGGCATGGTCCGTTCCCGGTTGCCACAGCGTGTTGTCGCCGCGCATGCGGTGGTAGCGCGTCAGCGCATCCATGATCGCCTGGTTGAAGCCGTGCCCCATGTGCAGGGTGCCGGTGACGTTGGGCGGCGGCAGGAGGATGCAGAAGTTGCCGGTTTTCGCGGTGTCGAGGCCGGCGGCAAAGTAGCCGCGCGATTCCCAGACGGGGTACCAGCGCCGCTCGATGTCGGCGGGCTCGAAGCTTTTGGCGAGTTCCATGGGTGTGCCGGTAAGGACGGTGGGTGCGGATCGGCATATGCCGGAAATCCGCAAAAGCGCAATTTTAGCGGAAGCGGCAGCTGCAACCGCAGGCACGGGTGCGGCGGGAGGGGCTTTCAGCTATCATTGCCGCCTCTCGAAGCAGGCCCGGCTGGGTTTCCCTCCCCGTCCATGATCCGCAAGCTGTTGCGCCGCGTGTTCCGCCGTGGCGAGTCCGCGCCATCCGGCGCTCCCGCGATGATTCCCGTGGCGCACCACGGTGTTCGTCGCGAGCGTGTTTCGCCGGGTGCCCGACGCACCTGCGATACGCTGCAGCAGGCTGGGCACAAGGCGTATGTGGTCGGCGGCGCGGTACGCGACCTGATTGCCGGAATCGAGCCCAAGGACTTCGACATCGCCACCGATGCGACGCCCGAGCAGGTGCGTTCGCTGTTCCGCCGCTCGCGCATCATAGGCCGCCGCTTCCAGATCGTGCACGTCATGCAGGGCGGCGAGACGCTCGAGGTATCGACCTTCCGCGCCGCGCATGGCGAGCATACCCTCAAGGACGAGCATGGCCGCGTGCTGCGCGACAACGTGTTCGGCACCATGGCGGAAGATGCGGCGCGCCGCGACTTCACCGTCAATGCGCTCTACTTTGATCCGGCCACGGAAACCGTGATCGACTACCACCATGGCGTTGCCGACCTGCAGCAGAAGACGCTGCGCATGATCGGCGATCCGCGCCTGCGCTATCGCGAGGACCCGGTACGCATGCTGCGTGCCGTACGCCTCTCGGCCAAGCTGGGGCTGACCCTGGATCCAGCCGTACGTGCTCCGATCCGCGGCATGGCCGACCTGATGGAGAACGTGCCGGCGGCACGCCTGTTCGACGAGATGCTCAAGTTGCTGTTTTCCGGGCACGCCGTCGAGGCGGTGCATCGGCTGCGTGACGAAGGCCTGCACCACGGGCTGCTGCCGCTGCTCGACGTGATCCTCGAACAGCCGCTGGGCGAGAAGTTCGTCATGCTCGCGCTGGCGGGCACGGATGCCCGCGTCGCCGCCGGCAAGTCGCTGTCGCCCGGCTACCTGTTTGCGACACTGCTCTGGCACGAAGTGCTTGCCGCCTGGGAGGCTCGCAAGGCGCGTGGCGAGGTGCCGATCCCGGCCCTGTACGAGGCCATGGACGAAGTGCTCGAGGTGCAGGGCGAAAAGCTCGCCATCACGCGCCGTATCGCCGGTGACATAAAGGACATCTGGGCATTGCAGCCGCGCTTCGAGAAGCGCGCCGGCAAGTACCCGTACCGGTTGATCGAACTCCCGCGGTTTCGCGCCGGGTACGATTTCCTCCTGCTGCGGGCGGAAAGCGGCGAGATCGGGATGGACGTGCCGGAGTGGTGGGATGATTTCCTGCGCAGCGACCCGGCTGCACGGGACGCCATGCTGCTTCCCGAAAGTGCGCCGCGCAAGAAGCGCAGGCGCAGCCGCGGGCGCCGCGCTTCCGGTGCAGGTGCAGCGGAAGGCGGCGCGCCGGAAGGGGGCGGCGATGCCTAGCCGGTGCTTTGTCGCGCTTGGCGCGAACCTCGACGATCCAGCCGCAACGGTTGCGGCGGCGCTCGATGCCCTGCGCGCGCTGCCGGGCACCGAATTCGTCGCCGCCTCGTCGCTCTACCGTACGGCGCCCGTCGGCCTTCGGCACCAGCCGGATTTCATCAACGCGGTGGCGGAACTTACGGCGACCCTTCCGGCGCCGACCCTGCTCGAACAGCTCTTCGCCATCGAGGCGCGTTTCGGCCGCCGTCGCAGCGTGAGGAACGCGCCACGCACCCTGGACCTGGACCTTCTGCTCTATGGCGACGAGGCTCGCGACGATCCGCACCTGACCTTGCCGCATCCGCGCCTGCATGAGCGCGCCTTCGTGCTCGCCCCGCTGGCGGAAATCGCGCCGGGACTGATCGTTCCGGGACGCGGTACGGTCGAGGCACTGCTGCGCAACTGCGCCGGCCAGCGCATCGAGAAACTGGTGCCGCAGGCAGCCTGAGCCATGCCCGGGCTGCCGCATTTCCCGGTGCTCTGGCAGACGGTGCTGCTGCTCACCGCGTCGAACGTCTTCATGACCTTCGCCTGGTATGCGCACCTGAAGAACCTCAATGACCGCGCCTGGTGGCTCGCGGCGCTGGCGTCCTGGGGCATCGCCCTGTTTGAATACCTGTTGCAGGTACCCGGCAACCGCATTGGCTACCAGGAGCTTTCGCTTTCCCAGTTGAAGATCCTGCAGGAAGCGATCACTCTCACGGTATTCGTTCCCTTCGTGGTCCTCTACATGGAGCAGCCGCTGAAACTCGATTACCTGTGGGCGGCTTTGTGTATCCTAGGCGCCGTCTATTTCATTTTCAGGACTCCATGACCTATCTCGCATCCAACAAGCCGATCACGCTGCTGGAACTCGCCCGCATGAAGCGCGAAGGCGAGAAGATTGCCATGCTCACCTGCTACGACGCGAGTTTTGCATCACTCGAGGACCGCTGCGGAGTGGACGTCATGCTGGTCGGGGACTCGCTGGGCAACGTGATTCAGGGCAAGACCTCCACCCTGCCGGTGACGATGGAGCAGATGGCGTACCACACGTCCTGCGTCGCCGCGCTCCCGTCGCGTCCGATGCTGGTTGCCGACATGCCCTTCGGTGCCTACCATGAGTCCAGGGAGCAGGCGATCCGCAATGCCGGGATACTGCTCGCCGCCGGCGCCGAAATGGTGAAGCTCGAGGGAGGCGCGGTCATGGCCGAGACGGTCCATTTCATGGTGGAACGCGGCGTGCCGGTATGCGCCCACATCGGTTTGACGCCGCAATCGGTGCATGCCCTCGGCGGTTACCGCGTGCAGGGCCGCGACGAAGCCGGGGCGGCCCGCATGAAAGCGGATGCGCGCGCACTGGAAGAGGCCGGTGCCGCGCTGATGGTTCTGGAGATGGTTCCGTCTGCGCTAGCTGCCGAGATCACCCGCACGCTCAAGGCCTGCGCCACGATCGGTATTGGCGCCGGTCCCGACTGCGATGGCCAGGTCCTGGTGTTGCACGACATGCTCGGCATATATCCGGGCAGGAAAGGGCGCTTCGTGCGGGACTTCATGGCCGAGGCGCAAAGCATCGAGGGGGCCGTCAAGGCCTACGTCGCCGCGGTCAAGGACGGCACTTTCCCTGCGCCGGAACACTGTTACTGAAATGCAGGTCCATGACACCGTCACCGCACTGCGTGCGGCGCTCGACGACGCCCGCCGCGCGGGGCGGCGCATCGCCTTCGTGCCGACGATGGGCAACCTGCACGAAGGTCACGTCGCCCTCATGCGCCAGGCGCGCGAACACGGCGATTGCGTCGTCGCCTCCATCTTCGTCAACCGCCTGCAGTTCCGTCCCGGTGAGGACTTCGAGAAGTACCCGCGCACCTTCGAGGCCGACTGCGCCCAGCTCGTCGCTGCCGGTGTGGACCACCTGTTCGCACCCGGCGAGGCGGAGCTCTATCCTGAGCCGCAGCGCTATGCGATCGAGCCGCCGTCCGAGCATGCGAACATCCTGGAGGGCGAGTTCAGGCCGGGCCATTTCCGCGGCGTCGCCACCGTGGTGATGAAACTGTTCGCCATCGTCCAGCCCCAGGTTGCGCTGTTCGGCAAGAAGGACTACCAGCAATTGATGGTGCTGAGGTCGATGGTGCGCGAGTTCGCGCTGCCGATCGAGGTCGTCGCCGAGTAAACCGTGCGCGCCGCGGACGGCCTGGCGCTTTCATCGCGCAATGGTTACCTGACGCCGGCCGAGCGGGCCGAGGCCCCGACGCTGTTTCGCATCCTGAAAGAGGTGGCTGCCGCGGTACGCGCGGGTGCCGATGATTTGACAATAATCGAGCAGCGGGCCATGGAAGAACTGCGGGCCCGCGGGTGGGCGCCGGATTATGTTGCCTTGCGCAAAAAACTTGATCTACAATGGCCGTCCGCTCACGATTCCGGATTGGTGGTGCTGGCGGCGGCGCGTCTCGGAAGCACGCGCCTCATCGACAATCTGGAAGTTTAGGTCGCTGCGATGCGCTCATGCCGGCGGCGGGCCAGAGGCGGAAGGGACGGGGTGCGCCCAGCGCGGCGCATTCCGGTTTGTCGACGCCTTTGCATGAGAAAGGTCTGACAATGCAACGTACCATGCTGAAATCCAAGCTGCACCGGGTGACCGTGACGCACGCCGAACTGCATTACGAGGGTTCGTGCGCCATCGACGAGAATCTGCTCGACGCGGCCGACATCAAGGAATACCAGCAGATCGACATCTACAACGTCAACAACGGCGAGCGATTCACCACCTACGCGATTCGTGCCGAGCGCGGCAGTGGAACGATCTCCGTGAATGGCGCGGCGGCCCGCAAGGCGGCGGCCGGGGACCTGCTGATCATCGCCACCTACGCGATGATGAATGAGATCGAACTGGCGAATTTCGAACCGGACCTGGTGTATGTCGATGCGCGCAACCGCATCACGCACCACAGCCGTCAGATTCCGGCACAGGCCGCCTGATTCGATCCTGTTCTGCTTGAAGGCCCGCCCTGCGGCGGGCCTTCTCTTTGGTGGCGGCTTAGTCCGCTGCGACCACCCTCTGCTCCTGTACGCCGAGTCCGTCGACACCCAGGCGCAGCCTGTCGCCTGGCTTGAGGAAGCGGCCGCGCCCCATGCCGACCCCCTGGGGTGTCCCGGTACAGATCACATCGCCCGGCAGCAGCGTCATGAAGCGCGAGACATAGCTGACGATTTCGGCGCAGGAAAAGATCATGTCGGCCGTTGAGGAATCCTGCATGCGCTCGCCATTGACCTCGAGCCAGAGGCGCAGCGATTGGGGGTCGGGAACTTCGTCCCGGGTTACCAGCCACGGGCCGATCGGGCCGAAGCTGTCGCAGCCCTTGCCCTTGTCCCACTGCCCTCCGCGCTCGAGCTGAAAAGCGCGCTCGGATACGTCGTTCATGATGCAGTAGCCGGCCAGATGGTCGAGCGCGTGGGCTTCGTCGACGTGGCGCGTCTCGCGGCCGATGACCAGGGCAAGCTCGACCTCCCAGTCGAGCTTGGTACTTCCGCGCGGCTGGACCACCGGGTCGCACGGGCCGTTGATGCAGGTGGTCGCCTTCATGAACATCACGGGCTCAGCGGGGATCGGCATGCCCGCCTCGATGGCATGCGCACGGTAGTTGAGGCCGATTCCGACGATCTTCGAGATTCCCGTGAACGGCACGCCCAGGCGCGGCTTGCCGCGTACGACCGGCAAGCGGTCCACGTCGATGGACGCCAAGCGGGCCCGCCCGGCATCCGATATCTCGTCCCATCCAATTTCGGCGATTTGGCCGGAAAGGTCGCGCAGCGCACCGCGAACGTCGATCAGACCCGGCTTTTCCCGCCCCTTCTCTCCGTAGCGAACCAGCTTCATCGATCCATCTCCTTGGTTACCCTTCCCTCAGGGGGCGGTCTTTTGCCGCTTGCCGCGCCAGACTGCATCGGGTTGCTGTTCGAGCAGTTCCGCCAGTTGGCGCAGTGCATCGGCAGCGCGCGCGATTTCCTTCAGTGCGGCGTTCGCGCCCTGCACGGTAGGCGCGTCCTGGCTGGCCAGCGTGCGCACGGCGGCGGCGGCTCGGGCGAGTTCATCACCGGCGCGGGCAAGATTCCGTACTGTCTCCGAATCCGACGCCGCGAGTGAGGCGACGCGATCGGCGGCGAGTTCGAGCCGCGCCAGTGCGGCCTGGGCCGCAACCAGCGCCTTGCGCGCCTCCTCCAGGGTCGGTCCGCCCTGGGCATCGAGGCGCGCCGCCAGCGATTCGAGATGCTTCAGCGTCGCCAGCAGCCGGGCCGGCAGCTCCTGCGTGCCCTGCGCCGAGACGAGCTTGTTTACTCCCTCGCTGATCGCGGCGACATCGGAGAGGAATTTCGCCATGGGGAAGGCCTCGAGCTTGCCCTGCAGCTCCTGCACGGCGGTGCGCACCGTGGGAATTTCGCTGACACCCGGGTCGAGCGCGACGAAGCGCGCCGGCTTGTCCGGATGGAAGTCGAGATCGACGTAGAGCTGGCCGGTGAGCAGGCTTTGCATGCGCAGCCGCGCTCGCAGTCCGCGATCGACGAGGCCGCGCACCGTTGCGCGGTCGCGCAGGTCGACGTGTTCGCCGCCGCGCGCCAACACCACCTGCGGCAGGACCTCGATGGTCACCGGTACCACGAAGCGCCCGCCGGCCCCGTCCTGGCTGTCGAGGCCGAGCTGAATCCGCGTCACCGTGCCCACCTTGACGCCGAGGAACATGACCGGCGCCCCTACCTGCAGGCCTTGCGCGGCACCCTCGAAATACATCACGTGCTGCCGCTTCTCGCCGAACCAATTGCCCCCGGCAAGCAGCAGCGTGGTGGCCACGGCGAGGACGATTGCACCGAGCACGAAGGCGCCGATCAACGTGGGGTTTGCCTTCCGACTCATGCGGGGTCCCCTCGGGTGAGGAAACGGCGCACCTTGGCATCGCCATTCCTCAGTGCGTCCTGCGGATGTCCTGTGGCAATCATGGAGCGTGTGTCTGCGTCTAGGTAGACCGAATTGTCGCCGATCGCCAGGATGCTGGCGAGATCGTGGGTCACCACCACCACCGTGGTACCCAGGCTGTCGCGCAGTTCGACGATCAGTTCGTCCAGCCGGCGTGCGGTGAGCGGATCGAGCCCCGAGGAAGGTTCGTCGATGACGAGGATCTCCGGGTCGAGCGCCATGGCGCGCGCCAGTCCAGCGCGCTTCTTCATGCCGCCGGAGAGTTCCGCCGGGTAGTAGTCGCCAAATCCGGCTAGGCCGACCAGCGCCAGCTTGAAGGCGACGATTTCATCGACCTGGCGCCGGTTCAGGCCCGAGTATTCCGCGATTGGCAGCGCGACGTTTTCTGCCAGGGTCAGCGAACTCCATAGGGCGCCGCCCTGGAAAAGGATGCCGAGGCGGCGTTTGAGGCCGTCGCGTACGGTGTCGCTTGCGCCCCAGAAATCGGTGCCACCGTAGCGTACCTTGCCCGCCAGCGGCGCCTGCAGGCCGACCAGGGCGCGCATGAGCGTGGTCTTGCCGCAGCCGTTGCCGCCCATCACGACGAAGATGTCGCCCTTGTTCACGGCAAATTCGAGGCCACGCTGGACGACATACTCACCGTAGCCGAGCGTGAGGTCGAGCACTTCGATGTGCGGCTGTGCGCTCATATGCCGAGCTGGTAGTAGACGATGGTCATCACCGAGGCGGCGACGGTGATCAGCAGGATGCCGGTGACCACGGCCGATGTCGCGGCGCGGCCGACGGACTCGGCGCTGCGCCCGCACTGCATGCCACGCAGGCAGCCGGCATAGGCGATCATCGCGCCATACACGCTGCCCTTCGTCAGGCCGACAAGGAAGTGCGTCATGGTCAGGGCGCGCAGCGTTTCCGTGTAGTACTCGAACACGCCGATGTCGAAGATGCCGACCGCAACGACGAGGCCGGCAAGCATGCCGATGAAGCCGGAGTAGAGCGTCAGCAGCGGCACCATCAGCATCAGGGCGAGGATGCGCGGCAACACCAGGAAGTCGATGGGCTGGATGCCCAGCGTGTTGAAGGCGTCGATCTCCTCGTTAACCTGCATGGTTCCGAGCTGCGCGGCGAACGCGGCACCCGTGCGGCCGGCGATGATCACCCCCGTCATCAGTGCGCCGACTTCGCGCACCATGCCGATGGCCACCAGATCCGCGATGAAGATCTGCGCGCCGACGAGTTTCAGCTGATCGGCGCCGAGGTAGGCCAGGATCAGGCCGACCAGGAAGCTGATTACCGAGACGATGGGCAGCGCGCGCGGGCCGACCTGCTCGATTTCGAGCCAGAGGTCACGCGCGCGGAAGCGGGCTCGGCCGGTCAGCAGGCGCCCCAGCGACTGCGTGACTTCGCCCAGGAAGGCCAGCATCGCCGGAAGTCCGCCGGCGAAGGTCAGGGTTGCCGCACCAACCTGGGCAAACAGGTTGCGGGGTTCAGCGGCACGGCTCGGCACCGCTTGTTCGGGCACGGCGCGCGCCATGTCGAGCAGGCGTCGTACGCCCGCAGGAAGGCCCGAGGTATCAGTGGCGATGCCGCGGTGCTCGCACAAGGCGAGCAGCCCGGCCAGATAACTCAACAGTCCGCTGTCCCAGGCCGCAAGCCCCGCAGCATCGAGGCGCAGGCGCCGGATCCCGGCCAGGTGCGGTTCCAGGGCCTCCGGGGTTGGCAGGGCGTCGGCCATGCACCAGCGACCGCCGAGCGCGACGATCAGTTCGCCCGGCTCACCCGGCTGCGTATCGAGTTGCCATGCGCGATCCATGGCAGGTGCCGCAGATCAGGACTTCTTGCCGAGCCCGCCCAGCAGGGCTGCCACCGGACGCTGCGGTCGGGACGGGAGCGGCTTCTCGGCCGTTGGTGCTGCCGGAATGCTGCCTTCGGCCTTGTTCACGTAGGGTTTGGTGGGGTCGAAGTCGAGCTTCGGCAGCCGCGGGTCCAGCCTGGGGACGTGTGCGGCCGGGCTGGGCAGTTCGCGTCCGGAAGGACGGCTGCCATCGAGCGTCAGCGCGCGGTCGCGTTCGCGCGCCTTCTCGCGAGCGCGCTCCAGGTGTTCGCGTCGGTGGCCGCGGTTGCTCGGCGCGCGTTCGGGCGGCGAGGAAACCAGTTCGGCAAAGCCCGTGATTTCGACGCGATCGATCTTGCGCTTGATCAGCTTTTCGATATCCGCCAGGCGCGGCGTCTCCTCGGGCGAAAACAGCGACGTGGCATCGCCCTGTTTGCCGGCGCGACCGGTGCGGCCGATGCGGTGTACGTAGTCCTCGGCGGTGTGCGGCAGTTCGTAGTTGATGACGTGAGGCAGATCGTCGATGTCGAGGCCGCGCGCGGCGACGTCGGTGGCGACCAGCACGCGGATCTTGCCCGACTTGAACCCGTCGAGTGCCTCGGTACGCTGGGCCTGGCTCTTGTCGCCGTGGATCGCGTCGGCGGAGATGCCCTGGCGCTCGAGGTAGTGGGCCAGCCGGCTGGTACCGAACTTGGTGCCGACGAATACGAGCACCTGCTTGGCGTTGGCTTCCTCGTGCGTGAGCAGGTGCACGAGCAGGCTGCGCTTGAGGTCGGCTGCGACGGGATAGACGCGATGCGTGATGGTTTCCGAGACAGCGTTGCGGCGCGCGACTTCGATGAGCTGCGGCGCACGCAGCATCGAATCGGCAAGCTTCTTGATCTCGTTCGAGAAGGTCGCGGAGAACAGCAGGCTCTGGCGCTCCTTGGGCAGCATGGCAAGGATGCGCTTGATGTCGGGGATGAAGCCCATGTCGAGCATGCGGTCGGCTTCGTCGAGCACCAGTACCTCGACCTGGGCGAAGGAGACGCTCTTCTGCTCGACGTGGTCGAGCAGGCGGCCCGGCGTGGCGACGACGATCTCGCGGCCTTCGCGCAATTGGGCGATCTGCGGCTTGATGTCCACCCCGCCATAGATGCAGACCGATCGCAGTGGCACGTGCTTGCTGTAGGTGACGACGCTTTCGTGCACCTGCATTGCCAGTTCGCGCGTCGGCGCCAGGATCAGTGCGCGCACCGGGTGTCGGGCCGGTGACGGCGAGGAGGTGGCGTACTTGGCGAGGCGCTGCAGCAGAGGCAGCGTGAAGCCGGCAGTCTTGCCGGTTCCGGTCTGGGCACCGCCCATGACGTCCTTGCCGGACAGCACGATGGGAATCGCCTGCGACTGGATCGGCGTCGGCTGCGTGTAGCCGGCATCCTTCACTGCGCGCAGCAGTTCCGGCAGAAGGCCGAGCTCGTCGAAACTCTGGGCAGCGGCTAGGGGCGCCGGGGCGGATGCGGACGAATCCGGCGAAGGGGGGACTTCGGGTAGCGTGTCGTTCAATTGGGCTCCTGAATCGGCCTGCCCCATGTGGGGAACCGGTTCAGGCGGCGATGCGCTCGGGGAAACGTGGCGAAGTGCCAGATCGGCGCCAACCGGCGAGGCGCACGGAACGGGCATTCTAATACAGGCGGCGACGCGCTACTTGAACAAACCCTTGATCTTGGCTCCGGCCTTGTCCAGCGCCTCGCCCCCGGACTTCAGCAGGCGGTCGAAACTAACCGCCGTCGCCAGCTTTGCCTTGAGCGCAGAGGTGATCTCCTGGCCGAGCTCGCCCGGCGTGATGCCGCCCTTGGCCTTGCCGAGGTTATGCAGGGCGATGTCGGGCAGCGGCACGGCAACCGTCTTTCCGTTCATGAATGCGGCACTGGCCTGGGCCTTGGCATCGCGCACGGTGAGTTCCTCGACGATCAGCTTCTTCCCCGGCGCTTTGCTTTCCGATGGACCGAGGTAGGCAGCGATGTTCTTCTGCAGGGCATCGAAATTCGTCATCGCTTCGCCCTTTTCGTAAATCACGTCCGGCGCCAGGACGGCGATGCGGCGGATGACGACGACGTCGCTGGCGAGCGAACTGGGATCGATCTCGATTTCGACACGCCCGACCTTCAGCGCGTGCGGCGTCTTGAACCCGGCGGGATTGCCGACGACGAGGTTGCCCAGGCTGCCCTTTCCGTCGGCGACGGCAATCTGAACCGAGTCGACGGAGACGCGGGCACCGGCCATGGCGGTGCCGTAGCGGCCGATGGCGTCCCTGACAAGGCCGTCGAGGTTGCCGGACAACCAGTACGTGGCGCCCCCGACGATCGCGGCGAGCACGACGATGGCTGCGACGAGCTTCTTCATGCGGGACGGAGCGCGTCCGTCAATGGCCGGCCAGGGGACGCGACGGCTAGCCCGGTCCTTCGGCGGCCTTGGCCGGGGCCTTCTCTTCCTTGGGCGTCGGTGGGGTGGCGGACTTTGCGGCCGCGTCCTCCGCGGCCGGCTTCTCCGCAGGCTTCGCCCCTTCCGGCTTCAGTTCCTCGATCTTGTTCTCGCGCATGTAGGCGTCCATCTCGCGCCAGCCGGCGAAGATGGCGGCCTTCGATGCACGCCTATTGGTCTGGTAGCACTCTTCGAGCGGGCGTGCCGACTGCCGGCAGGCGCTGCCGATCGCCTTGCCTTCGGCCTCTTCGCGAGCCGCCTCGGCGGCCGAATTGTCGAGGCCCAGCTTGTCGCAGCCGGAGAGGGCGGCGAGCAGCAATGCCAGAAGCAGGGCGGTGCCGGAGCGGGTAGTTTTCGCGCGGATTGCGGTCATCGGAGCGGGCTTCCTGCGCCGCGCGACTTCGCACGCGGGCGCGACGGAAGGGATTGTACGGCAGAACGGCGCGAAATCCGGGGCGCCGCCACGTCGGTCAGCGGCGTCCGGCGACCGCGCTGGCGCTGGCCTTGAGTTGCGCCAGCAGTTCGTAAAGGTCGGTGCGATGCTTCTCGCCCATCCCGGCGAAGAGATCCACCACCCACTTTTCGTGGGCTTCCGCCATCTTGCGGAAGCTGCGGCGGCCCTCCGGTGTCAGCTTCACGATGTAGGCGCGGCGGTCGTGGGGGCTGTCCTCGCGCACGACGAGGCCTTCGGCAACCAGCTGGTCGGTGATGCCGGTGACGTTGCCGCCGGTGACCATCATGCGCTTCGACAACTCGCCCATCTTCAGGCCCTGGGGCGCGCGCTCCAACTGGGCCATCAGGTCGAAGCGCGGCAGCGTGATGCCGAATTCGGCGCGCAGCCGCGAACGGATGTGGTTCTCGATCAGGTTGGTGCAGGCAAGCGTGCGCAGCCAGAGGCGGAGGTCCGGTGCATGCTCGGAGGTGGCGCGTGTTTCGGTGTCGGCGACGGAGGTTTTCTTGGCCATGGCTCGGATGCGGACGGTTTGCGACGAACGGGTTATTTCGATGCCTAAAATATCAAATGATGCCCATTTCCGCAACCCGCCTATGAAGTTCGAATGGTGCCGACCCGCGCTTCAGTCGCCTGCCCAGTCCGGGTCCACCACGGCGCGCAGCACGGTCTGGCCGTTTTCGCGCTTGCGCCGGGACAGCCACCAGACAGCGCCCTTGCGCACCGACCAGGCCGCATCGGGGGCGCCCAGCAGTCGCGCCGCGACCTGGCCCAGGGTCGGCTGGTGGCCGACGACCACGATCGTCCCTCTGGCCTCCGGCCAGCCTGCCGCGGCCAGCAGGTCATCGACGTCCGCCGACGTTCCCACCGCCGCTTCGATTTCGTAGGCAAGGCCCAGCGCATCGGCCGTTTGCAGCGTACGCACCGCCGGGCTGACCAGGATGCGGTGCCCGTCGGGCAGGCGGCGCAGCAGCCAGCGCGCCATGCGTTGTGCCTGGCGCCGGCCGCGCGCCGTCAGCTGGCGCGCAGCGTCCGGCAGCCCGCCTGCGCCTTCCTCGGCCTCGGCATGGCGCCACAGGATCAGGTCCATTGCCGCGTCTTCCTCGCCGGTTCGCGGTGCTGCGCCAGCCGCGGCAGCCGCAGCCGCATCAGGCCCGTGCGCTCGGATTCGATGGCGGCCAGCAGCGCCGCATAGCGTTGCGCGTGCCAGCCACCGATCAGCGTTACCGCTTCGCGCAGGCCAGGATCGCTCCCCGCGCACTCGGTGAGCAGGGCGCCCGCGTTGGCGAGGTCGTTGAGTTGCCCGAGCCGGTCCTGCGCCGCGGCAAGCTGGCGCAGGTCGCGGCGCAGGGCCGCGTTGTCGGCGAGTGGAGCAAAAAACTCCAGCGCGTACCTCAGGCGCTTGACGCCGATGCGCAGGGCATGCAGCGATGCCGGGGCGTCGCTAGATGCTGCCCCGGCGAGCCTGCGCAGCTTGCGTCGCAACCGGTGCAGGCGCTGGGTGGCGAAATCGAGCAGCGCCCCGGCACCGTCCTCCGCGGCGGACATGCTGTGCAGCGCTTCCAGCGCGGCGAGCAGCGAATGCCCGTAGCCCGGCGCGGCGAGCAGGGCGAGTGCCTGCGCCCTGGCCAGGTAGCGCCGGTTCGTGATGTCGCTTGCCAGCGCCGGCAGGCGCGGTTCGCCGGGCAGGGCGCGCAGGACCGGATTGGCGATTTCCTCCAGCAGCACGTCGAGGTCGCGCGCGCGGCCGAGCGGTTCCATCAGCACGGACAATGGCGCACGCAGCGCCTGCGCCACGGGTTCGGCCACGACGGGGCGGAACAGGCGCAGGGCGGCGCGCAGCCTGCGACAGGCCACGCGCATCTGGTGGATGTACTCGGGATCGTCGCTGGCCAGTGCGCCCGCGTGGTTGAGCTGCAGGTGGTCGAGGCAGGAGAGCGCAATGGCGCGGAATGCCGTCGCCGGGGACATCGCCGCAGCGAGCGGAGGCGATGCGGACTTGAACGGGGCCTGCGCATGCCCGAGGTAAAGGCGGATGCCGCGCTCGGCCTTGGACAGTACCGAAGGGGCGAGCGCGACCTGCCGGCCCAGTTGCGCGGCAAGCTCGAACAAGGCATGCAGCGGCGCGCCGGCCAGTTCGATCTCCACTTCGCATATCGCCTCGCGACGGCCGTGGGCGACGATCCAGCCGCGGTCCAGCGTCAGCAGCACGTGACCGCCGCCGATGGCAAATGTCCAGGTGATGCGCCGAAAACGCGTCTCGCAGATCGGCTCGATGCGTGCCAGGCGCTGCGGTCGCTGCAGCCAGTCGCGCAGGGACACCAGCGGGAGGCCGGAAAAGTCGAAGTGCCCCGCGTAGGGCGTCTCCCACTCCGGACGATTGCTTAGCCCGCCTGCCGCGCTGCCGGCCAGCTTCACCGTTTGCCGCCAGGAACCACCCTGGCGGCGCAGGCGCAATGCGATGCCATTGCGGCGCAGGGCCAGGTCGGCGGTGTCGTAGTAGATGTTGTCGAGGTTCTCGGCGCGGCGCCGCTGCGCCTGCTTCAGCAGAGGCTGGCGCAGGAAGCGCGCCGCCTGGTCCTCGGCGAGGGCAAGCTTGAGTTCGATCTCTTCGGCCATTTCGGTGCGACGCGGAAGCCCGGTCTGCCGATTCTAGCGGCGCAATGCGACGCGATTGTTACAACCTGCGGCTACTCGTACCGGAGTGCCTCGATCGGCAGCAGCAGCGACGCCTTGCGCGCCGGATAGTAGCCGAAGAAGATCCCGACTGCGCCGGCGAAGCCGGCAGCAAGCACGATCGAACTGGGCGAGAGCTGGGTGCGCCAGCCGGCGAACTCGGCAATCGCCATTGCACCGCCGATGCCGAGGACGATGCCTATCGCGCCGCCGATCAGCGACAGCGTGACCGCCTCGACCAGGAATTGCGTGAGGATGTCGCGCGCGCGCGCGCCGACGGCCATGCGCAGTCCGATCTCGCGGGTCCGCTCCGTGACCGAGACGAGCATGATGTTCATGATGCCGATGCCGCCGACGACGAGGGACACCGATGCCACCGCCGCCAGCAGCAGGGCCATCACCCGCGACGAAGCTTCCTGCGCCTGCAGGATCTCGGACAGATTGCGCACGAAGAAGTCGTCATCCTGTCCCGGCTGCAGGCGGTGGCGTTGGCGCAGCAGCTCGCGCATGCGCTGGTCGGCGACGCCCATGTCGGCGCCTTCATTGACCTTGACCATGATCGACGAGACGCTGCGCGACTTCGACTGCTGCGTGCTGCCCAGCACGCGCTTGCGGGCGGTGCTGATTGGCATGAGCAGGATGTCGTCCTGGTCCTGTCCGGTCATGCTCTGCCCCTTGCGGTCGAGGACACCGATGATCGTGAGCGGCACCTTGCGCACGCGCACCACCTGGTCGAGCGGGCTGGCGTCGCCGAACAGGTTCTTCGCCACGGTCTGGCCGATCAGGGCGACCTTGCCGGCGCCGTTGATCTCCGCAGCCTCGAAGCCCCGGCCTTCGACGATGGTCCATTCGCGCACTTCCAGATAGTCCGGGGTGATGCCATAAAACACCGTCGACCAGTTGGTGTTGCCGTACACCACTTGGCCGGCGCCGCGCAGCGTTGGCGCGGCGGCCTGGATTTCCTCGATCTCGCGCCCGATTGCGTAGGCATCGTCTTCGGATATCGTCGGTTGCGAGCCGATGCCGGTGCGCGCGCCACCCGCCGTGATGGAGCCGGAAAGCACCATGATGATGTTGGAGCCTAGGCTGCGGATCTGTTCTTCGACGCGCGCCTGCGCACCGCCGCCGACGGCGATCATGACGATCACGGCGGCGACGCCGATGATGATGCCGAGCATCGTCAGTGCCGATCGCATCTTGTTCACACGCAGGGCGAGCAGGGCGATGCGCAGGGTGGCGGCGAAGTTCATGCCAGCATCGCCGCGGCATCCGCGGGCGCGTTGGGTTGGTCGTGCACCACCTTGCCGTCGCGAAAGTTGATGATGCGCCCGGCGAAGTGCGCCACGTCGTTTTCGTGCGTGACCAGGACGATGGTGATCCCATCGCGGTTGAGCTGTTGCAGCAGCGCCATGATCTCTACGCTGGTGCGCGAATCGAGGGCTCCGGTCGGCTCGTCGGCAAGCACCAGTTGTGGGTCGTTCACCAGTGCCCGGGCGATCGCCACGCGCTGCTGCTGGCCACCGGAAAGCTGCGCCGGGTGGTGGTCCATGCGCTCGGCGAGACCGACCTGCGCCAGACGCTGTGCGGCGTGCTGGTGGCGTTCCCTGGGCGGCATGTCGCTATAGAGCAGGGGCAGTGCGACGTTGTCCTGGGCGCTGGTGCGCGCGAGCAGGTTGAAATGCTGGAAGACGAAGCCGAGCTTGCGGTTGCGCACCTGCGCCAGTTCGTCGCCGGAGAGCTGCGAGACTTCCTGGCCATCGAGCCAGTAGCGGCCGCCGCTGGGATGGTCGAGGCAGCCCAGCAGGTTCATGAAGGTCGATTTGCCGGAGCCGGACGGGCCCATCACCGCGACGAATTCGCCGGCCCGGATTTCGAGCGTGACGCCACGCAGCGCCGGCACCACGTTGCTGCCCATGCGGTAGTCCTTGGCGAGATCCTCGACGCGGATCAGCGCATGCGCCATTGTTGCGCCGGCTCAGAACATGCGCGGCCCGGGCGCCGAGGCCGGCGGCTTGGCGGCGCCGGACGCGGCCTGAAGGCCGACGATGACTTCGCTGCCCTCGCGGACGTCGCCGGAGACGATTTCCGTCATGGTGCCGTCGGTGAGTCCGAGCCGCACATCGATGGCCTTCGGCGCGCCTTCCTCGAGGACCCAGACCCTGCCGCTGCCGCCGCCACCACTGCCGCGCGCGGCCTGGCCCTGCGCAGCCATTTCGTCGTAGCGCTTCTTCTGTTCGGCAGTCAGCAGTGCGGATACCTTTTCGCGGATCTCGGCGCGGTTGCGCTCCTGCGCCTTGTTGCGCTCGGCCTCGGGAAGTTCCCGGGTGGCGCGAAACTTCTCGCGCATGCCGTCGAGGATGGCATCGACCTTTGCCTGCTGGTCGGCGTCCAGCTTGAGTTCGGCGACGAGTCGCTCGCGCAGTCCGGCCAGACCGCCCGCAGGTCCGGCAGCCGGCGTTGCCGCCGCGGTGGCAACGGCGGGTTTCTTGTCCTCGGCTGCACCGGCCGGCCGGAAGCGCAGTGCGGCATTCGGCACCTTGAGCGCCTTGTCCTTCTGCGCGGTGACGATGCGGGCGTTGGCGGTCATACCGGGCAGGAGCGTGAGGTCGGGATTCGCGGCGGAGATGATCACGGTGTAGGTGACGACGTTGGAGACCACCGTCGCCGCCTTGCGGATCTGCTTCACTTCGCCGGCGAAGGAGCGGCCGGGAAAGGCGTCCACCGTAAAGCTCGCGCGCTGGCCGACGGCGACGCGACCGACATCGGCCTCGTCGATCGAAGTCTCGACCTGCATGTCCGTCAGGTTGCGGGCGATGATGAACAGTTCCGGCGCCTGCAGGCTGGCGGCGACGGTCTGCCCCATGTCCACGCTGCGCTTGACCACTACGCCATCGACGGGAGAGCGGATCGCCGTGCGCTCGAGATCCACGCGTGCCTGGGCAAGCTGTGACTCCCGCTGGCGGACGATGGCGCTGCTGTTGTTTACCTGTGCCTTGGCGACGTCGAGGGCCGCCTTGGCGGCATCGAAGGTGGCCTGCGACTTGTCGCGATCGGCGGGGGAGATGAAATTCCGCTCGACCAGCATCTTCTTGCGCTCGAGGTCGCGCTGCGCGTCCATCAGTGTCGCCGTGGCGCGCGCCACTTCGGCCGTCTGCACGGCAACGGCAGCCCGCGCGGATTCGAGGTCGGATTCCGACTGGCGGACCTTGAGCTGGAAAGTTTCGGGGTCGATACGCGCGATCAACTGCCCGGCCTTCACCGCGCTGTTGAAGTCGGCGAAGAGTTCCTTGACCTGCCCCGAGACCTGGGATCCGACCTGCACCGACACCACGGGGTTGAGCGTCCCCGTTGCAGATACGACCGCCGTCAGCGGCCCCGTTTCGGCCTTGGCGGTCTTGTACCTGGGTGCGTCGCCGCCACCGCCGATCAGGCGCCAGGCGCCGTAGCCGCCGCCCGCGAGGACGGCCAGCGCGAGCAGGCCGATGGCAAGGCGCGACGAGGATTTCATGCGGCGATTGTAGTCGATCCGCCCCCGTCGGCTTGTAACCGGGTGTTACGCCTATGCGCCTTGCGCAATGCCTGGGTCGGCCTGGATGCCGACCAGCCGCGGCTGGTTGAGGCGACGCGGCGCGACGGTCTTCCTGTCGCGCAGCCAGCGTGCGACGACCTCCCATACCGGCTCGCCCTTGGCACCCTCGGCGACGGGCGCCCAGCCGGCGACCTTGTAGGTCTTGCCGGCCTCGAGCGGCTTGCCCTTGAGTCGCATGTCCTGGATGCGGCTGCCGATCTTCGCATTGGGGTCGCAGGCATACTCGAGCCCGCCCACGCGCACCATGTCGCCGCCCTGCTGGTAGTAGGGATCCGGATTGAAGAGGTTGTCGCCGACGTCCTCGAGGATGGCTTTTACCTGCTCGCCGGTCATCTCGGTCAGCGTCGCATGGGGGTAGGTGATGGCCGTCTGGTCCATCAGGTGCTCGAAGGTGATCGCCTGTCCGGGGAGGATGGTCGTGCCCCAGCGGAAACCCGGCGAGAAGCCGATGTCGGCGCCCTGGACTTCCATGATGGCATCGAGGATCAACTGGTCCCAGCTGCCGTTGAAGTTGCCACGGCGATACAGCAGGCCCTCGGAGACCGCAAGCCGCTCGGTAAGCTTCGGCAGGTAGGGCGCACGGATCTTCTCGATCAACGCACCCATCTCCGCGTCGGCGGGCAGCAGGTTGGAGAACACGGGCAGCAGCTTGTAGCCGAAATCCGCGATGCGCCCGCCCTTGACGTCGAAATCGAGCACGCCGAGGAACTTGCCGTTGGAGCCGGCGTTGGTGACCAGGGTACGGCCGCCGCCGTTGGTGACGACTACGGGCTGCGGTACGCCATCGTGGGTGTGCCCGCCGAGGATGGCGTCGATGCCGCGCACGCGCGAGGCCATCTTGAGATCGACGTCCATGCCGTTGTGTGAAAGCACGACGACGACCTGGGCGCCTTTCGCGCGTGCCTCGTCGACCGTCTTCTGCATGGTGTCGTCCTGGATGCCGAAGGTCCAGTCGGGAACCATCCAGCGCGGGTTGGCGATCGGCGTGTAGGGGAAGGCCTGGCCGATCACGGCGACCCTGACGCCATTCATCTCGCGCAGCGTGTAGGGTTCGAACACCTTGTCGCCGAAGTCGGTCGTCTTCACGTTCTGGGCGACGAAATCGATGCGTCCCTTGAAGTCTTTCTCGACGATTTCAAGCACGCGCTTGTCGCCGAGGGTGAATTCCCAGTGGCCGGCCATGACGTCGACGCCAAGCAGCTTGCAGGCGTCGACCATGTCCTGGCCGCGGGTCCACAACGCGGTCGCCGACCCCTGCCAGGTGTCGCCGCCGTCGAGCAGCAGGGCGTTAGGACGCCCCGCGCGCAATCGCTTGACCAGGGTCGCCAGATGGGCGAAGCCACCGACCTTGCCATACGTCGCCGCTGCCTTGGCGAAGTCAAGGTAGGTGAAGGCATGGGCCTCTGCACTGCCTGCCTTGATGCCGAAGGCCTTGAGCAGGTTTTCTCCGACGAGATGCGGAACTTTGCCCTGGGCGCCGCCAAAGCCCAGGTTGACGCTCGGCTCGCGGAAATAGACCGGCAGCAACTGGGCGTGGCAGTCGGTGAAGTGGAGAAGATGCACGTTTCCGAAGCGCGGAAGCTCGTAGAAGGCGTCTCCCTTGCCGGCGGCGAGGGCGAGGCGCGAGTCGAGGGCGAAGCCGGCAGCGCCGGCGGCAGCGAGCAACTGCAGGAATTCGCGGCGATTCATCGAGGACATGGCAATCTCCAGGGACAAAAAAGCCTGGCCGGAGCCAGGCTTGCGGAACGTGACCGGCTTACTTGTTGACCGGTGATTCCGGATCGAGCAGCAACGCAACCAGATGCTTGACCTGCTGCTCGTTGAGCGCGCCGGCATGGCCGAAGCGCGGCATCTCCGAGCACAGGTTGTAGCCCTTGGCGTTCCAAATCTTGCTGTAGGCGTACTTCTGCATTTCCGGCGTATTCCCGCGCAACTTGCCGAAGCGGTAAAGGCTGGGGCCGACCGTACCGAAGGAAGTCTCCTTCGGGTCGATCTGGTGGCAGTTGTAGCAGTTGCCGCCCACGGGCAGGCCGGGGTTGTCGGTCCAGGTGAAGCCGCGCCCGCTCTGCGCGATCTGCTCGCCTTCCTTCCAGCTACCCATCAACTTTCCGTCGGCGGGGTACTTCACTCCGGCGAGCTGATCGGCTTCCATCTGCTTGGCGATGTTCTCCGGCGGCTTGTTGCCGGTGCGGTTGCAGATTGCCTGCAAGCCATCCTCGGCCAGGCGGTCGAGCGTGGCCTGACCGCGCGGCTGGAAGTCGCGCTTGATCACGGCGATGGCCTTGGCGCGATAGGCGTCGTCGGCGCTGGCGGGCTGGGCAAGCATAGCGAACGGGGCCAGCAGAGTGATGCAGTGGATCGTCTTCATGTCGGTCTCCTGTTCAGCGCTTGATGCCCGGGCCCTTGTACGTCTGCCCGTTGGCGTTGCCGATCATGTAGGTAAGCAGGTTGGACACCGCTTCCGATGCGTATTTCGGCTGCGGGAAGCGCTGCTGGCGGAAGCAGTCGCCCATGCGCCACTGGTGCGTAAGCATCACGCCACCTGTCATGCGGTAGCCCGGCCAGCCCTGGACGCCCATGATGGCGCCGCGCGGGGTGGAGATGTTGGGCAGGTTCTGCATGCGGATTCGCTTGCCGTCGCTGCCGTGGCAGGTGTTGCAGGAAAAGTCATAGGGGCCGGCGCGATAGGCCGCCATGGCCTTGCCGACGTTCCATGCTTCGCGCACGTGCGGATCGTCGAGCGGCACGGCGATCTTCATGTTGCGCGAATGGCCGGCGACGTAGGTGACGATGTTGGTGATGTCCGGGGTGAAGTTCTCGTTGGCGAACGGGCGCGCCGCGATATCCTCGAACTTGATTCCCTGCTTCTCGACCATGCACCAGACGATGCGGCGCTCCGCATCCATCACCGCGCCGGCGTCGGCGAAATAGCGGGGCATCTGTACATAGGCACCCTCGACCTTGCCGACGCCGAGCCCGAGGTCGCAACTCTCCGCGAGCGAGACGTTCTTCGGGCCATGCTTGGTCTTCCAGTATTCCTCGCCTTTGACCTCGAACAGCTCGGCCGGGTTGCTGTCTTCCATTTCGGCGCGGTACTTTTCGAATTCGAGGGTGGCGGCGTCCTTCTCTTCGGCAGCGGGTGCGGCCGCAGCCTTGGCGGCTGGCTTCGACGGGGGCTTCTTGGCGGGCTGGGCGTAGGCGCTGCCCGTGGCGAACAGGACGGCGCAAACCGCGCCGGCGAGGCGTGCTCTCATGTCCTACTCCTCCTGTCAGGCGGGGCGGGTGGTCCCGCCCCTGATTGTTTTCTTTACGGTACTGCTTTGCTGCCGGTCAGCCGACAGTGGCTTCGTCGGTCCGCTTGTCGCCCTTGTTGTCTGTCCAATTGACGACCACCTTGTCGCCTGCCTTGGCTCCCTTGACCTTGAAGCCGAACACGGGATTGCGCGACACCGAGGTGCCGACCTGTCCCTCGACCACTTTCTTGCCGCCGACCTCGACCGACATCCACTGGATGAAATGGGCCGGAATGGTCTTGCCGCCGGCGTCCTTGCGCTGGCCGGTTTCCATCGCGTGCGCCATCAGGACGCGGACTTCCGCGATGTCGCCCTTCATCTGGGCGCGAATCTTCATCGGATCTGCCATGGTGTATTCCTCGTATCGATCGTTAGTGTCAGCCGCCGCAGCCGCCGACGGTAACCTTGACTTCCTTCTGCACGATGTAGAACTTGCCGTCCGCCTTGGCTACGGCCTTGACCAGGGAGGTCTGGCTCAGCTTGAGGCGGGCCGAAACGTCGGCCATCGCGCCGTTGGCGAAGTCGAACACGGCGGAGAGCGGGAACGGGTTCTTGTCGACGAGGATGGCAATGGAGGCGGTGTTCGGAATGTTGCTGGTCACATCGACCGGCACCACGGCACCGTTTTCGGCGATGTCGGGAACCTTGATCACGAGATCCTTGTGTTCGGCCGGGGACCCGACACCCAGTCCCTTCAGCGAACCGGAAGTTTCAACGGCTTCGAACGCGGCCTTGTTCCAGTCGGCGGCGAAGACCTGCGTCGGACGCAGGGCGCCGGCGGCGATCAGGCCGGCAAGCACGCCGCTGGCGGTCGCGCCCTTGAGTACGGTTCTGCGGGTTGTGTTCATCGGTTGGCTTCCTCCCTTTTTAGGCTCCTGCCCGGCGGGGCAGGGAATCGAAACTTCAAGCATAACGCATTGTTCCTGCCTTTGTCCCTCGATGCAAATTATCGGGAGTGATGCCGAAATCAGGCGTTCTGATTGTGTCAGAGCTCGACCTGGGTGCCGAGTTCGACGACGCGGTTGGTCGGCAGCTTGAAGAAGTCGGTCGCGGTGTCGGCGTTACGGAACATCCAGGTAAACAGTTTCTGCCGCCAGAGTGGCATCGTCGGCACGCGGTTCGGTCTCGCGGCCGAGGAAGAACGAGGTCTCCATCATTTCCACCGGAGCCATGCCATATCGTTCGCATAGTTCGAGGTCGCGCGGGATGTTGGGGTCGTCCTTAAAGCCGTAGCTGACGATCACCCGGTAGAAGCCCTGCGGCAAGGCCTCGACCCTCATGCGCTCGGCGTCGCCGACATGGGGTATGTCCTGCATGCTGACATTGAGCAGAATCACGCGCTCGTGCAGCACTTTGTTGTGCAGCAGGTTGTGCAGCATCGCCCGTGGCACTCCGTCCGGGCGGGTCGTCATGAAGATGCCGGTGCCGGGCACGCGCTGCGGGCCGCCGTAGGAAAGGCTGGAGAGGAACGCATCGAGCGGGATCGAGTCCTGCTGAAGCCGGTCGTACAGCAACTGGCGCCCGCGCTTCCATGTGGCGAACAGCGTGAACACCCCCAGGCCGAGCATCAGCGGAAACCAGCCCCCGTCGAGCACCTTGACCAGGTTGGCCGAGAAAAAGGCGAAGTCGACGACAAAGAACAGCGCGAGGAAGAGGCCTGCCTGCAGCCAGTTCCAGTTCCACATCGCCCGCACCACGACAAAGGCGAGCAGTGTGTCGATCATCATGGTCATCGTCACGGCGATACCGTAGGCCGAGGCGAGGTTGGACGAGGACTTGAAGCCGAGGACGAGGATCGCCACCGCGAGCAGCAGCAGCCAGTTGATGTTGGGAACGTAGATCTGCCCCTTTTCGCGCTCCGATGTGAACTTGATCTGGATGCGCGGGCAATAGCCGAGCTGCATGGCCTGGCTGGTGAGCGAGAAGGCGCCGGAAATCACCGCCTGCGAGGCGATCACGGTGGCGGCTGTCGCCAGCATGACCATCGGATAGAGCAGGGGTTCCGGCACCAGCATGAAGAACGGGTTTTTGACCGCCGCCGGGTTGTCGATGATCAGCGCACCCTGGCCGAGGTAGTTCAGGTAAAGGCAGGGAAACACGAAGGTCAGCCAGGCCCACTTGATCGGCCGCCGGCCGAAGTGCCCCATGTCGGCGTAGAGTGCTTCCCCGCCCGTGATGGCCAGCACCACGGCACCGAGTGCAAGCCATGCATGGCCCGGACTGTGCAGCATGAACCGCGCCGCATAGAGCGGGTTGAGCGCGGCCAGCACGTCCGGATGTCGCAGCACGTTCCACGCGCCGAGCACGCCCAGCGTACCGAACCAGAACATCATGACCGGCCCGAACAGCGCGCCCACGCTGGCGGTGCCGCGCGGCTGGAAGAGGAACAACCCGCAGAGGACGGCCAGCGTAAGTGGCACGACATAGGGCTTGACGTGTGGCGTGGCGACTTCGAGCCCCTCGACCGCGGACAGCACCGACATAGCCGGCGTGATCACCGCATCGCCGTAAAAGAGCCCGGCACCGAAGATGCCGAGGATGGAAAGCAGCCAGAGCAGGCCGGGGCTGGCGCCGGCCGTACGCAGGGCCAGCGCGGTCAGTGCCATGATGCCTCCCTCCCCCCGGTTGTCCGCGCGGGTGATGAAGGCGACGTACTTCAGCGAGACCGAGATCGTCAGCGCCCAGAAGATCAGGGAAAGGATGCCGAGCAGATTTTCAGCAGTCACCGCCACGGCGTGGGGGCCGTTGAAGACCTCCTTCATGGTGTAAAGCGGGCTGGTGCCGATGTCGCCGTAAACAACGCCCATGGCAGCCACGGAAACGGCGGCGAGGCTTGCGCGTGAAGGCTCTGGCGGGTTGCTGCTCTGCACCATGCGGCGATTATATGGGTGCGCCCGGCACTCGTGCGCTGGAATTTCCTTCGCACTGGCGCGTCGGCACTCCATGCGATTGGAAAGCGGGCGCGCCCGGAATCCGGCGCCCGAGCGGCATTTCCCGTTGTCGCTGGCGGCGTATTGACGGATAATGCGCCGCTTGCGTGGCGCGGGCGCCGCGCCTGGAAGCACCCACGCCGGGGTGACGGAATCGGTAGACGTAGCGGTCTCAAACACCGCCGCCGCAAGGCATGGGGATTCGACTTCCCCCCCCGGCACCATTTTGATGGAGGTAGGTTCGTGAATTTGCCGAAAGCCGGGGTTGCACTTACGGTGCTGCGTGCCCTGCCGATATTCGAGCAGGTGGATGACGCGAGCCTGGCTTCGCTCACCCGCGTCGCAGCGCTGCGGCGGGTGCCGCGGCATACGGCGGTTCTGCACGCCGGCGATCGTACCGACAACATCTACTTCGTCCTTTCCGGCCTGCTCAAGGTGCAGATTGCCGACGAGGAAGGACGCGAGGTCATCCTCTCCATGCTGGGCCCCGGCGAGCTGTTCGGCGAGATGGGCGTGCTCGACGACCATCCGCGCTCGGCGACGGTGCTCGCCGTTGAGCCGAGCGAAGTCGTCGTGATCGGCAAGAACGACTTCAAGCGCTGCCTGGTGGAGAACCCCGACGTTTCGCTTTTCATCATGCGCAACCTGACACGGCGCCTGCGCATGGCGGACCGCGCCATCGAAAGCCTTGCCCTGCTCGACGTCTATGGGCGGGTGGCGCGCCTGCTGCTGGAGGCGGCCGAAACCATCGACGGTCGACGGGTGGTCACGCAGAAGCTTACCAAGCAGGACATCGCCAAGATGATCGGCGCCTCGCGCGAGATGGTCAGCCGCGTCATGCGCGATCTCACGGCACAGGGCCTGCTGCGCGAGGAGGAGGGGCAGCTGGTGCTGCTCGACCTGGAAGCATTCAGGCGCCACGGTGACGGTCGTTCGCATTGAGTCCTGAGTCCGCGTCGGTGCCGGCCCGGCCGCGCATTACGCTCGCCGATTTTGACTACGATTTGCCACCGGGACTCATCGCGCAGGCTCCGCTGGCGAGGCGCTCGGCGAGCCGCCTGCTGGCATTGATCGACGGCGGCCTCGTCGATGCATGCATCGGAGACCTGCCGCGCTGGCTGCGTCCCGGTGACCTCCTGGTGGCGAACGACAGCCGCGTGCTGCACGCGCGGCTGTTCGGCGTCAAGGACAGCGGCGGCAAGGTCGAAGTCATGGTCGAGCGGCTGGCGGCGGCGGAAGAGGTGCTGGCGCAGGTGCGCGCGAGCAAGCCCCTGCGCGTCGCGGCGCGGCTCCGGCTGGAGGAGGCGTTCGACGTCGAGGTGCTGGCGCGCGAGGGCGAGTTCTACCGCCTGCGCTTTCCCGGCGACGCGGCGGAGCTCATCGAGCGTCACGGTCGCCTGCCGCTGCCGCCCTATATCGAGCGCGCCGCCGCCGTCGCCGACGAGCAGCGCTACCAGACGGTGTATGCGCGGGAACCCGGTTCGGTGGCGGCGCCGACGGCCGGCCTCCATTTCGACGATGAGCTGCTGGCGGCGGTGCGCGGCGCGGGAGCGGAGCTGGCCTACGTGACGCTGCACGTCGGCGCCGGAACCTTTCAGCCGGTGCGCAGCGAGGACGTGTCCGAACATCGCATGCATCGCGAGCGCTACCGCGTGCCGCCGGCTACCGCAGCGGCGATCGCACGGACGCGCGAACAAGGCGGGCGGGTCTTCGCCGTTGGCACCACGGCGTTGCGCGCCCTGGAATCCGCGGCGCTCGGAGGGTTCCCGGAGGCCGGCAGCGGCATTGCCAATGCCGGCGCTTGGCACGAGACAGAACTGTTCGTGACGCCGGGATTCCGTTTTCAAGTCGTTGACGCCTTGCTGACCAACTTCCATCTGCCGCGCTCGACCCTGCTCATGCTCGTCTCCGCCTTTGCGGGGGTGGAGCAGATCCGTGCCGCCTACCGGCATGCGGTGGCAGCCGGCTACCGCTTTTTCAGCTACGGCGACGCCATGCTGCTGCAGCGCAGGGAGGCGGCGTGAAGTTCGAGCGCATTGCAGCCGACGGCGCGGCGCGGCGCGGGCTGCTCACGCTCGCGCATGGCACGGTGCCGACACCGGCCTTCATGCCGGTGGGCACCTACGGTGCGGTCAAGGCGCTGTCGCCCCTCGAGGTGGCGGACCTGGGGGCGGCGATCCTGCTCGGCAACACCTTCCATCTCTGGCTGCGGCCCGGGCTGGAAGTGATCACCCGCCATGGCGGGTTGCATCGCTTCATGGGCTGGGAAGGCCCCATCCTGACCGATTCGGGCGGCTTCCAGGTCTTCTCGCTGGGCGAACTGCGCAAGATCAGCGAGGAGGGCGTCGCCTTCGCCTCGCCGATCAACGGCGACCGCCTGTTCCTCACGCCCGAGGAGTCGATGCGCATCCAGCACGTGCTGAATTCCGATGTGGCCATGATCTTCGACGAGTGCACGCCCTACCCGGCGGACCTTGCGACGGCGGCGGCCTCGATGCGCCTCTCGCTGCGCTGGGCGCGCCGCTCGCGCGACGAGCACGACCGCCTGGGCAATACCAATGCTTTGTTCGGCATCGTCCAGGGCGGCATGCACGAGGCGCTGCGCGATGAGTCGCTTGGCGCACTGGTCGATATCGGTTTCGACGGCTACGCGATCGGCGGCCTGTCGGTGGGCGAGCCGAAGGAGGAGTTCGCGCGCATCCTCGCCCACACGGCGCCGCGCCTGCCGGCCGACCAGCCGCGCTACCTGATGGGGGTGGGCACGCCGGAGGATCTGGTGTTCGCCGTGGGCCAGGGCATGGACATGTTCGACTGCGTCATGCCGACGCGCAATGCCCGCAATGGCTGGCTGTTCACCCGCCACGGCGACATCAAGATCCGCAATGCCCGCTACCGCGACGACACGCGGCCGCTCGACGAGGGCTGCGCATGCCCCACCTGCCGGCGCTATTCGCGGGCTTACCTGCACCACCTGCACCGCATCGGCGAAATGCTGGGCGCGCGGCTGAATACGCTGCACAACCTGTTCTACTACCAGACCCTGATGGCGGAAATGCGGGCGGCCATCGAGGCCGGCGATTTCGCCGGCTTCCGCCGCCGTTTCGAACGGGAGCGGGCGGGCGAGCAGGTATAATCGCCCGGTTATATCGACCCTATCGGAGGCATCGAGTGCTGATTTCCAACGCATACGCCCAGGCTGCCGCGGCGCCGGCCGACCCGGCCGGAGGCCTGATGGGCATGCTGCCCATCATCCTGATGTTCGTCGTGCTCTGGTTCATCATGATCCGGCCGCAGATGAAGAAGGCCAAGGAGCACCAGAAGATGGTCGGCGAACTGCAGAAGGGCGACGAAGTCGTTACCCAGGGCGGGATTGCCGGGCGCATCGCCAAGGTGGGCGAGAACTACCTTAGCATCGAGATCGCCGAGGGCAAGGACGGCCCGGTCGTGGTCAACGTGCAAAAGAATGCCGTCGGCGCGCTGCTGCCGAAGGGCACCCTGAAGACCCTCTAGGCGCGGACGCGCGGCCGGCCGCTCCCTGGCGCGGCCCGCTTCGTTCCCCGACACGCTTCGCATCCATGAACCGCTATCCCCTCTGGAAAAACGCGACGGTGCTGGTCGCGCTCGTGCTCGGCCTGCTCTACACGCTGCCGAACTTCTTTGGCGAGGCGCCGGCCGTGCAGGTGGCCAGCGTCAAGGCGACGCACAAGATCGATGCGAAGCTGATGTCGGGCGTCGAGGAGGTGCTGAAGGCCGCGGGCGTGACGCCGCGCGGCGTGGTGCTCGACCTCAACAGCATCCGCGTGCGGCTGGCCGATACCGACACCCAGCTCAAGGCCAAGGATGCGCTCGAAAAGGCGCTCAATCCTGTGGCCGCCGACGCGGCCTACAGCGTGGCGCTCAACCTGGTGTCCGACTCGCCCAACTGGCTGACCGGCATCCATGCGCTGCCCATGTACCTGGGCCTCGATCTGCGCGGCGGCGTGCACTTCCTGCTCCAGGTCGACATGAAGGGCGCGCTGACCAAGCGCCTCGATTCGACCGCCGCCGACCTGCGCAGCCTGATGCGGGACAAGAACATCCGCCATGGCGGCATCGCGCGCGAGGGGCAGGGTGTGGCGATCCGCTTCCGCGACGTCGAGACGCGCGAGAAGGCGCGCGGCGTGCTCGCCGACAACCAGCCGGACCTGCTGCTTGCCGAGAGCCAGGATGGCGCCGACTTCCGCCTGGTGGCAACGCTCAAGCCGGAGGCGCAGAAGCGCATCCAGGAATTCGCCGTCAAGCAGAACATCACGACCCTGCACAACCGCATCAACGAGCTCGGCGTCGCCGAGCCCGTCATCCAGCAGCAGGGCGCCGATCGCATCGTGGTGCAGCTGCCGGGCGTGCAGGACACCGCCAAGGCCAAGGACATCCTTGGCCGCACGGCCACCCTGGAAGTGCGCATGGTCGACGACGAACTCGGCGGCAGCCCGAGCGTGCTCGAAGAGGCGGCGCGCGGTCAGCCGCCGGCGGGCACCGAGTACTACGTCGAGCGCGGCGGTCGCGGCCTGCTGGTCAAGAAGCAGGTGGTGCTGACGGGCGAACGCCTTACCGATGCCCAGGCCGGCTTCGACAACCAGACCCACGAACCTGCGGTGCATCTCACCCTCGATTCCGCCGGTGCGCGCATCTTCAAGGACGTCACGCGCGAGAACGTCGGCAAGCGCATGGCGATCCTGCTCATCGAGAAGGGACGCGGCGAAGTGGTGACCGCCCCGGTGATCCGCACCGAAATCGGCGGCGGGCGCGTGCAGATCTCCGGCCGCATGAGCACCGTCGAGGCAAACGACGTGGCGCTGCTGCTGCGTGCCGGCTCGCTCGCCGCGCCCATGGAGATCATCGAGGAACGCACCATCGGCCCCAGCCTGGGCGCCGAGAACATCGCCAAGGGCTTCAACTCGACGCTGTGGGGCTTCTCCGCGATCGCCGCCTTCATGGTCGCCTACTACCTGCTGTTCGGCATGGTGTCGGTGATCGCCCTGTCGGCCAACCTGCTGTTCCTGGTGGCCCTGCTCTCGCTGCTGCAGGCGACGCTCACGCTGCCCGGCATCGCGGCCATCGCCCTGACGCTGGGCATGGCGATCGACGCCAACGTGCTGATCAATGAGCGCGTGCGCGAGGAGCTGCGCAACGGCAGCACGCCGCAGGCATCGATCATGGCCGGCTACGAGCGCGCCTGGGCGACGATTCTCGATTCCAACGTAACCACGCTGATCGCCGGCATCGCGCTGCTGATCTTCGGCTCGGGCCCGGTACGCGGATTCGCCGTGGTGCATTGCCTGGGCATCCTGACATCGATCTTCAGTTCGGTGGTGGTTTCGCGGGCGCTGGTTAATTTGATTTACGGGCGCCGCCGCAGGCTCGATGCGCTGAGCATCGGCCAGGTGTGGAAGCCAGGCACGGCGACGAGCGAGGGGTAGCGCGACATGGAATTCTTCCGCATCCGCAAGGACATTCCCTTCATGCGCCATGCGCTTGTGTTCAACGTGATTTCGTTGATCACCTTCCTGCTGGCGGTGTTCTTCCTGGCCACCAAGGGCCTGCATTTCTCGATCGAATTCACCGGCGGCACGCTGCTCGAGGTGGGCTATGCGCAGGCCCCCAACCTCGACACACTGCGCAAGCAGCTCGACAAGGATGGTTTCGTCGATACCCAGGTGCAGAACTTCGGCACCTCGCGCGATGTGCTGATCCGCGTACCGCTGGCCAAGGACACCGAGACCGCCAAGGTCGGCGAGCGCGTCATGGCTTCATTGCAGCAGGCCGGCGGTTCGACTGCGAACCCGCCCACGCTCAAGCGCGTGGAGTTCGTCGGGCCGCAGGTGGGCAAGGAACTCGCCGCCGACGGGGCATTGGCCCTGTTGCTGGTCATCTGCGGCATCGTCGTCTACCTGGCCTTCCGCTTCGAGTGGCGCTTCTCGGTCTCGGCCATCATCGCCAACCTGCACGACGTGGTGATCATCCTCGGCTTCTTCGCCCTGTTCCAGTGGGAATTCTCACTGCCGGTCCTGGCCGCGGTGCTCGCCGTGCTCGGCTACTCGGTCAACGAGTCCGTGGTCGTCTTCGACCGGGTGCGCGAGACCTTCAAGAAGAAGC
>ERZ724513.111-NODE-111-length-32659-cov-9.474850_pt1 | contig 32659 bp, 28 predicted proteins | sample MGYA00376046_ERZ724513 | MGnify/ENA primary metagenome ERZ724513 (study PRJEB28724, sample SAMN07190883) | activated sludge metagenome | isolation source: activated sludge of sewage treatment plant in Hong Hong | place: Hong Kong | collected 2016-03-17 ...
AAGAGCCGCTGCCGTGGCCCAGCACCAGCCGCTGGCCCGGTCGCGCCGCCCGCGCCGCGGCGATCTCCTCGGCCAGCCGCGCCAGTTCGGCGCCGCGCAGAGCCTCGGTGGCCGTCTTGTCGGTCAGCAACGAACCGCCCAGCTTCAGGAAGAGCGGCGGGACATCGCTCATTTCGGCGCGCGTTGGGGTCATAAGCGTCTGTGTCCGCGGCTAGGCCGGCCGGGCGACCAGGCTTTGCTTGACATAAGCTACGGCCGTCTCCGATGACGTGGCCAGGTAAAGCAGGTCGAGGTCGCGCGGCCGGATGGTTTCGGCCTGGGCGAAGGTGCGAATCGTCTCGCGCCAGACCGGGCCGAGCAGCACCAGCGGCCGGGCGGCCAGCTCGCCTGTCTGCAAGAGGCTCCAGGCTAACGCCACCTCCGACAGCGTGCCGATGCCGCCCGGCAGGGCGATCATGGCGTCGTTGTTCATGACCAGGTGCAGCAGCCGGTCGCGCTGGGAGTCGAAGCGAATCTCCTCAGCCACCCACTCGTTAGGCGGCGTCGGCCGGTAGCGCTCTATATAGTTGGCGGTCACACCGATGACGTGGCCGCCGGCCTCGGCCGCGCCCTGGCTGACGGCGGCCATCGTGCCGCCATAGCCGCCGGTGGCCACGGTCAGGCCCGCCTCAGCCAACAACTGCCCCAGCCGTCGCGCCTCAAGATAGGCCGCGCTATCCGGGGCGGGCGCGGAGCTACCAAACACAGCGACAATCTCACTCATCTGTACACCCATAGGAACGCATGCTTAGCCGGCCAGGCCAGGCACGCCGGGGATGGACGCGGCGAAGCGCACGGCGTTGCGAATCGCCTCCGACACCGCGGCGACGGCCATATTGCCGACCAGCGTAACCGGGGCCGCAACGCGGCGCGTCGTCAGGGCGAAAGCCACGTCGCCGTCGTGGCGCGTGTGCGACGGCCGCACGGCGATGGCCAGGCCGTTGTGGGCCTGATGGGTCAGCCGGGCCAGTTCGTTGCGCGTCAGGATGGCGTCGGTGGCCACGACGACCAGCGTCGTGTTCGTGCCCGGCAGCGGCAAGCGAGTCTCGTCGATGAAGCGCAGCGGATTGCGCTCGGCCATCCAGCCGCCTTCCGGGTCGCGCGCCCCGGCCAACACCGTACCGTCGGCGTTGACGACATCGCCCACGGCATTGACGACCGCCGCCGCGGCGACCTCGACGCCCGCCTCGCGCAGCGAGGCCACGCCGAAGCCGCCCTTCATCATGTACTGGAAGCCGGCCCACTTGCCCACCAGCACGCCCGCGCCAACGCCGATGTTGCCCTGGGCGATTTCGCCCTCGTAGCCGGCCGCGGCCTCGCAGGCAGCGTAGCCCATTGCCGCGTCGGGGGTGAACGACCGGCCCGGCCAGAGGTCGAAGACCACCGCCGCCGGCACGATGGGCACGGGGCGGATGGGTGTGGGGTGGCCGATGCCGCGTTCGGCCAGGTAACGCATGACGCCGTCGGCCGTGGCCAGCCCAAAGGCGCTGCCGCCGGTCAGTACGACGGCGTTCACTTCCTTGTCGTCGGGTTTGTCCGGGGCCAGCACAGCCAACTCCCGGCTGCCGGGCGCGGGGCCGCGCGCCTCGACACTGCCGAACGTGCCCGACGGGCAGAGAAAGACTGTGCAACCGGTGGGATACTCAGGGTGTGTGGCGTGGCCCAGGCGCACGCCGGCGAAGGGGATCATCTTTTGGCCATCCGTAGCCCCTCTCGCGCGCGGCCGGCCAATGGGCGAGCCGCCTGGCGAAGTGGGCCAAATCTGGCACAACTCTAGCACCGCTATTACGCAATTCCAAGGGAATACACCTATGCTGATAGTCACGCTGGCAACGTGTGCTAGAATGGAGCGTCGTTGTCTGGGAAGAGAGCATGTCTAGAGCTTTGGTCGACATCCGCATCTTGCAGCGCGAGTACCTGCTGGCCATCAGCCGGGCCATGACGGCCGAGCTGGACCTGCACGACTTGCTGCGGCTGATCCTCAAGTTGGCCGTCGAACTTGTCTCCGGGCAGGCGGGGATGATCGCTCTGGCCGAGCCGGGCAGCGATCACTTGCGCGTGGCCGCCGTCTATGGCATCCCACCCCACCTTGTCGATCACTTCGCCCCGCTGGTGCGCGGCGTGCCCTATCGCGAGGGCCGCGAAGGCGAGACCTTCCCCGAACTGGTTGAGCAGCTCCGGCGCGTGGCCAAGGAGGCCGAACTTGGCCTGAACCAGGTCATCCGCCTGCCCCTCAGCAGCGGCGGCGTGGTCATTGGCCTCATCTATGTCTTCCAGTCAGGCAACTACTACTTCGTCGAGGACGCGCCCAACCTGCTGCGCAGCTTTGCCGAGCAGGCAGCTATCGCCGTGGGCAATGCCCGGCTCTATCAGCGCGTCAACCAGGAGAAGCAGCGCCTCGACGCCATCCTGGAGCAGAGCGCCGACGGCGTGATGATCCTCGATCCGCAACTGAACATCACCGTCTTCAACCGCGCCCTGAGCCACATGACCGGCTGGCCGGCGGCCGAGGCCATCGGCCGCAGCCACGACGACGTCATCCAATGGCAAGCGCTCAAGACGGATGCAGACCTCAACGCCGCCCTGGCCCAACACTGGCCACAGCCCAACGCCGCCCACCTTTACGTCGAGGGCGAGGCGCGCCGTCGCCGCGACGCCGCCTGCCCCACCGAGCGCGACACGCTCAGCCTGGGCATCACCTACGCGCCCTTGCTGGACGCCAACGGGCAGATGACCGACATCATCGCCAACGTCCGCGACTTGACCCGCTATCGCGAGGAGGAGGCGCTGCAAAAGACGTTCATCTCCGTCATCAGCCACGAGCTAAAGACGCCCGTGTCGATCATCAAGGGCTACGCCGGGACATTGCGCCGGCCGGAGGGGCGCTGGTCGTCCGACGTGCTCGATGAGTCGCTGGGTGTCATCGAGGAGGAGGCCGACAACCTCAACGGGCTGATCGACAACCTGCTCGAAGCCTCGCGCCTGCAAGCGGGCACGTTCACGCTGGAGATCAGCGACGAGGTCAGCCTGCCACGGCTGGCGGCGGCCGTGGCCCGCAAGTTCACGACGCAGACGAAGGAGCATAGCATCGCCGTCGATTTCCCGCCCGACTTCCCGACGATCATCGGCGACGAGCGGCGGTTGACCCAGGTGCTCAACAACCTGGTCAGCAACGCCATCAAGTACTCACCCGACGGCGGCCGGATCACTATCGTCGGCGAGGTACACCCGCAGCACGTCACCGTGTCCGTCTGCGATGAGGGCATCGGCATCGCCGCGCGCGACCAACACCGCATCTTTCAGAAGTTCTCGCGCGTCGACAACGCCCTCAGCCGCAAGACCGAAGGCACGGGGCTGGGGCTATACCTGTCGCGGGCCATCGTCGAGGCGCATGGCGGACGTATCTGGTTTCGCGGCAACAGCGAAACCGAAGCCGGCGCGCCGGGAACGACATTTACCTTCTCGCTACCGCGAGACTAACGCAAGGACAACTTCGCGCGGCCGCCTGGACAGCGGGCCAAGCCCAACCCACGCCACACCGCGCCCATGAGGAGATCGAATGCAAACGCAGATTACCTGCCCCAATTGCGGCGTGCCCTACGTCGCCGACATTCATCAGGTTATTGACGCCGCGCGCCAGCCGCAACTCAAAGAGATGCTGCTGTCCGGCCAGCTCAACGTCGCCGTCTGCCCTAACTGTGGCGCAGGCGGACGCATCGCCACGCCGCTGCTCTACCATGATCCCGACCACGACCTGTTCATGGTCCACGTGCCGCAGGAGTTGAACCTCGACCAGGTGCGGCGTGAGGAGCTGATCGGCCGGATGGTGCAGCAGGTCGTCAACCAGACGCCGATGGAGAAGCGGCGCGGCTACATGCTCCAGCCGCAGACCATGCTGACGATGCAGAGCTTTATGGAGAGAGTTTGGGGCACCGAGGGCGTCACGCCGGAGATGCTGGCCCGGCAGCAGAAGCAGGTCGAATTGCTGCGCACGCTGGCCATGGCCGCGCCCGACGTGCAGGACTTCCTGCTGAAGGAGCGCGCCAGAGAGATCGATGAGACGTTCTTCGCCATCCTGCGGGCGCAGATCGAGGCCACCGGCGAGGCCGGCGACCCCAACCAGGTCAATAGCCTGCTCAACCTTCAGGCCAAGCTCATGACCGAGACGCCCGTCGGCCGGCAGATCGAGAGGCAGCAGATCGCCCTCCATGCCCTCAACCAGGACGCCAAGAAAGCCAACGGCCTGTCGCCGCAACTGCTGTTCACCCACATCCTCCGCAACGAGCACGACGACGGGGTTGTGAATCTCATGGCCGTCTCCGCCCGCAACGCGGTCAACTATGAGTTCTTCGCCCTGCTGACGGGCGAGATCGAGAAGCGCGAGAAGAACAAAGACGCCGCCGGCGCGCAACGCCTGACGGCGATCCGCGACCGGCTGCTGGAGATGCAGCGCGAGATGCAACAGGCGGCGCAGAACATCCTGCAGGAAGCGCAGCAAACCCTGGAGGCCATCCTGGCCGCCCCGGACATGCGCGAGGCCATCGCCGACAACATGGCTCGCATCGACGATGCCTTCATGCACGTCGTCGATGCCCGCATGGCCCACGCCCAGCAGAGCGGCCGGACTGATGAGGTCGAGAAGCTCCGCCGCATCCAGGAAGAGGTCATTAACCTGGTTCAGGGCGAGACACCGCCGGAGGTGCAACTGCTGTCGCAGTTGGTCAACGCGCCCGACAAGGCGGGGCGCGAGCGGCTGATGAGCGCGGCGGCCGACCTGCTGTCGCCGGAACTGGTGCAGGTCGTCGATATGCTGCGCCAGCAGGCCAACGAGGCCGGGCAGCCCGAACTGGCCCAGCGACTGGGCGAGATTCGAGGCGAGTTGAACGCGCGGCTGTTGACCGCCGGCGCGGGCGGGGCGGGTCTAAGCGTCTAGCTGTTGTCGAGGCGGAAGCCGTGGCCGCGGACGGTCACAATGTAGTTGTGCTCGTCCAGTTCGATCAGGCGGTCGCGCAGGCGGCGCACCAGCGCATCAATGGCCTGCTCTGACACGCCCAGGCCGCCTGTACCCGGCCACACGGCCTCGATAATGTCGTCTCGGCCGCAGACAGCGCCATTGGCATCATAGAGCATTTCAAGGAGACGGAACTGGGCCAGCGAGAGCGGCGGGTCCAGTTCCTTGCCCTTAATCACCACGGTACGCCGATCCTCGTCCAGCCGCAAGTTGCTCCCGTCCAGCCGTGGGCTGTCGAAGCTCAGCGGTACGGTCACATCGCTGCCGACAAAGACCATGCGCACGCACAGGGCGATCTGAATCTCGTCGCCGTCTTGCAGGGGCACAGTGCCGTGGATCTGCTGGCCATTGAGGAAGGTGCCGTTTTTGCTGTCCAGGTCTTGCAACAGGTAGCGGCCGTCGCGATACAGGATCTTGAGGTGGTGGCGGGAGACCTGGCGCTCCGGCAGTACAACGTCGGAGTCATTGCCGCGGCCAACCAGAAGCTCATCATCGTTCAGTGTCCAGCGTTGGCCGGCCAGCTCACCTTCGTTGATCACCAAGACGGGTCTTTCGTCCATGCCTGCAACCCTCGAATTCGTCGGTTCAGTCTGCGGTCTGCGCCGGGCGACACCCTTCACCCACTGCCGCCGGCCGCGCATGACGCTCCTCCTGCATTTGGATTATAATGGATAGTATGAGTGATCGTCCAGTGTTGCCCACCGGCGACGCGCCCGCCCTGGCCAACGCCAACGCCCCCCACCCGCAGGGCACGGTGTTGCATGGCCGCTACCGTCTGACCGACATCGTCGGCCGGGGCGGCATGGGCAATGTTTACCGCGCCGAGGACTTGCGCCTGCCCGGCCGGTTGTGCGCCATCAAGGAAGTGCCGCCCGATCCGCACTTGACCGTCGAACTGCGGCAGCAGGCTCATCAGCAATTCTTGCAGGAAGCCAGCATCCTGGCCCAACTGGACCACCCCAACCTGCCCAAGGTGTCGGACTTCTTCTCGACTGACAACCGCGACTATCTGGTGATGGACTTCGTGCCCGGCAACGACCTGAAGGAACTGCTGCAAGCCAGCCACGAGCGCGGCGAGATGTTGGCCGAGGCGACGGTGCTGGGTTGGGCGACGCAGATCGTCGATGCCCTCAGCTATCTCCACCGCCAGTCGCCGCCGGTGGTCCATCGAGACATCAAGCCGGGCAACATCAAGCTGACGCCCGACGGCCGCATCAAGTTGGTCGACTTTGGCCTGGTCAAGCTGCTGGCCCCGGATGACGCCCGAACGATCACCGTCGTGCAGGGACGCGGCACGGCCCTCTACACCCCCCTGGAGCAGTACGGCGGCGACAGCGGCCACACCGACGTGCGCACCGACATCTACGCCCTGGGGGCGACCTTCTACCACCTGCTGAGTGACTTCCCGCCGCCGGACGCCAAGTCGCGCTTCCTGAACCCGCGCGCGTTGCGGCCATTGCGCAACCAGAACCCGGACGTATCCTCCCACGTGGCCGAGGCGATTGAGTGGGCCATGGAGATGCACCCCGACGACCGGCCGCAGACCATCGAGCAGTTCGCCGGGGCGCTCTTTGGCCGGCAGGGGCGGACGCGCCCGGCCCAGCCGCCAACGCTGGCCGACGCACTACGCGAAAATCGCGCCGTCGCCCTGCTGGCGCTGGCCCTGTTCATCGTCGCCGTCCTCATGACGCTGCTCTAAGCGCCGCCTCAGCGCCATGACCGCCCGCCCCACTTGCCCCCGCTGCAACAAAACCCGACGCCAAGCGCGCGACGGCCGCACCGCCGCCGGCAGCCAGCGCTATCGCTGCGCTCTCTGCGGCTGCCGCTACACACCGCAGCCGCGCGACCAGGGCTACGACGAGGAAATTCGCTTCCAGGCGCTGCAACTGTATCTGGAGGGCCACTCGATGCGTGAGGTCGCCCGCCGCCTGGATGTCAACCACCAGAGCATCGCTAACTGGATGCGCGCCTACGCCCGCTACCTGCCGCCCGACCTGCCGCCCGACATCGCCGAGCTGGCCCGGCTGGAAGGGCTGTTCGTCCTGTAGCGTCGCGCCGGCTTTCACCACGGCTTTAGTCAAAACCACCACGCTGTTAGCCACAACCCTTGACGCTGCCAGAGGGCCGGATATAGTGCAGCCATCGTTCGCGCCGCCCCGCGCCGTCGAGCGAGGACTCTTACGAACAGATTGTTGCCCCACACCCAAGGAGAGAGCTATGGCAAGCGTAAGCTTTCGGCACGTCTATAAGCGTTTTGGCGATGTCAGCGTCATCAAGGATTTCAACCTGGAGATCGCCGACAAGGAGTTCATGGTCTTCGTCGGCCCGTCGGGCTGCGGCAAGTCCACGAACCTGCGTATGCTAGCCGGTTTGGAGGAGATCTCCGAAGGCGACATCCTGATTGGCGACCGCGTCGTCAACGATGTACCGCCCAAGGACCGCGACATCGCCATGGTCTTCCAGTCCTACGCCCTCTACCCGCACATGAGCGTCTACGACAACATGGCTTTTGGCCTGAAGCTGCGCAAGATGCCCAAGACGGAGATCGATCGGCGTGTGAAGGAAGCGGCCGAGAACATCGGCCTGTCGCACCTGCTCGACCGCAAGCCCAAGGCGCTCTCCGGCGGCCAACGGCAGCGTGTCGCCCTTGGCCGCGCCATTGTGCGCGAGCCGGCGGTCTTCCTGATGGACGAGCCGCTCTCGAATCTGGATGCCAAGCTGCGCGTTTCGGCCCGCGCCGAGATCAGCAAGCTCCATCAGAAGCTGGGAACGACCTTTATCTACGTGACCCACGACCAGGTCGAAGCCATGACGATGGGCGACCGCATCGCCGTACTGGCCGACGGTCTGTTGCAACAGGCCGACACCCCGCGCAACCTCTACAACGAGCCGGTCAACGTCTTCGTCGCCGGCTTCATCGGCAGCCCGGCCATGAACTTCTTCAACGGCACACTGGTCAGCGAAGAGGGGCGGCAGTTCGTCGACACCGGCGACTTCCGCGTGCGCGTGCCCGAAGATCGCAAGACGGCGTTCGGCCCCTACGTCGGCAAGGAAGTGATCATGGGTATCCGGCCGGAGCACGTCCACGCGCCGGAGTATGCGCCGGTCAACATCGACGCCGCGCCGGTCAGCGCCACGGTCGAGGTCGTCGAACTGCTGGGCCACGAGCTGCATCTGTACCTGAATTCGGGCAAGAATAGCCTCGTCGGCACGGTAGACCCGCGCTTCGGCGTCCACACGGGTAACAAGATCGAAGTTGTCTTCGACATGGGCAACGTCCATCTGTTCGACAAGGCCACTGAACTGGCCATCCGCTAGGCTTCTGACCACCGCGTCACCCCGCAAAAGGGCCGCTACCCAACCAGGGCAGCGGCCCTTTCAATGCGGCGACCCAGCGCCCCTATGCCTGAAGCCCACTACCAACCCGGCCAATCCTTCCCCATCCAGTTCGCCTGGCGGCTGCCGGCCGGCGAATACCTGCGCGCTGTCTTCCAGGCGGACGTATTGGAACTGGCGCCGGCGGCCGAGAAGTACGTCGTCCGCCTGAGCCAACTGGTCGCCGGGCGCGAGGAAACGACCGACGGCCAGCCCAAGCCGCCGGAAGCGCTCAGCCGCGACTACTGGCGGCTGGTCGGCGGGCTGATCGGCCGGCGCATCACCCTGGCCTACGAGGCCGACGACGGCCGCGCCCTCTACATGCGCCTGGAGACGCTGACCGGCGAACACAACTACTTCAGCCGCTACGAAGACGCCGAGGTCATCGCCCGCGGCATCGAAGCGCGGCTAAAGAAGTTGCGCGCGCGGGGCACGGCCGGCTCGACCGAAGAGGAGTAGGCCCGGCCAACGAAAAACGCGGTGGGCCAGCCCACCGCGTTGTAGTTAGTGGCGCACGAATGACAGACTACTTGTCCGGGAAAACGCGCCGCCACAGGTCTGTTTGCAGCAAGTTGTCGGGATCGCAACGCCGCTTCAGCGCGCGGAAGGCGGCGATGCGCTCGTCACCCAAATAGGCGCGGGCAACCTCCGGCCGCAGCGTGCTGTCCTTGGCGAAGTAAAAGCGTCCACCCGCGGCCAGGACGATCTCATCCAGTTCCTGCGTCAGCCACATCATCCGCTGCCGGTTGCCGTTGGTCACGCGGAAGTCCATCGCCATCGAGAAGCCATCGACGGCATAGGACAACAGGAAATCATCCGGCTTGTGCCGCTTCAGCACGGTCAGATAGTTGGGCAGGCCGCGCCGCTGGCACAGGGCCAGGATCGCGCCGAAGGCATCTTCGGCCGTCTCCTTGGGGATGAACGGCTGGTACTGGATGAGGCCGCCCGGCGAGTAGGCGCGCTTGAAGTCGGGCACGTAGTCGAGCAGGAAGTGGAACTGCACATGCGGCTGGCGATAGCGCTTGACGCCGCTGACGTTGCCCATCAGGTACTTGCCCTGATTGACGACACGCATGCCAGTGTCACGCACCATCGGCCACATGAACATCCAGATGATCGACCGGGGCACGACGCCGAAGAGGTTCGGGCCGAGGTGTTGGTTCTCCAGCCGCAACGTCTGCGCCGGCGCGGGGTCGTCGCCGGGGGCCAGGTAGTTGGCCCGATGCACGTCGCCGCGGCCGAGCATCCGCCCGCCGGCCAGCGAGTCGATCCAGCCGACGGTATAGTCGGAGCGGCCGGTGTTCTCGTAGAAGTAGTCGAGCATCTCATGCACATTGCCGCGGGCGGTCGTCTCGACATCGAGCAGGCCGGAGTAGATGCGCTTCATCTGCATCGTCAAGCTGGTGAAGATGCCCAGCATGCCAAAGCCGCCGATGGCGGCGTAGAAGACGTCGCTGTTGGCCTCGCGGCTACAGGTGATCGTCTCACCCGAGGCCAGCATCAGGTCGAACTCAAGGATATGGTCGCCGATGGGGCCGGCCTTGTAGGCGTTCTTGCCGTGGACGTTCATGGCCGCCGAGCCGCCCATTGTCGTGAAGCTCGTGCCCGTGGCCACCGGCGGCCACCAGCCATCCTCCAGGATATATTGCCACAACTCCGACAGGGTGACTCCCGGCTCCAGGCGGATGACGCCGGTTTCCGGGTTCCAGTCGAGGATGCGATTCATGCGCCGCAAATCGACGACGATGTTCTCGGTGTTCATGGCCGCGTCGCCATAGCTGTTGCCGCCGCCGCGCAGGCCGACGCTGCGGCCGCTGCGCCGCGCCAGTTGCAGCACCTCGTGCAGCGCGTCGGCCGTGGCCGGCCGGTAGACGTAGCTCAGGCTCTTGCTGACCCCGCCCCACGAACTGACCGTTTCCAGGTGGTCGGTGGGCAGGTGGTGCGCGTCCGCGCGGCCCTTGCCGGCGGCATCGCTCTTAGTCTTTGATCGTACTTGGTTCATGGTGTTCACACTGACAGGCTCGATGGAGCTAGAAGTTCAGCCGCCGGAAGAGCATCGACGGCAGCGCGCGGACGATGAGGCTGACCAGCCGCCAGCGGGGCGGGATGTAGACGACCTGCCGCCCGCCCTCGGCCGCGTCCAGCGTGCGGGCCGCGGCCTCTTCGGGCGAGATGACCCAGAAGGTGCGGGCCGCGTTCTTGAGCAGTTCGGTGTCGATGAAACCCGGCTTGACGGTGATGACCTTGACGCCGTGGCGGGACAGGCGGTTGCGCAGACCCTCAACGTAGGTGTCCAGGCCGGCCTTGCTGGCGTTGTAGACCGGGCTGCCGACCCGGCCGCGGTCGCCGGCGATGGAACTGATGGCGACGATGCGGCCGGCCCGCGCGCGCTCGAAGCGGGCGGCGGCTTCGTTGAGCCAGGCGATGGCCCCCAGCAGGTTGGTGCGGATCATGGCCTCGTCTTTGGCGAAGTTGTACTCGTGCAGGCCCACCTGCGGCTGCACGGCGGCGACGTAGACGATCAAGTCCAGGCCACCCAGGTCGCGGGTGATCTGGTCGAACAGCAGTGGCACTTGCGTATACTCGGTCACGTCGTGGATGTAGGGGCAGATGACGCCGCGGCCGGATTGCGCCGCGCGGTCGCGCAACGCCGCCAGTTCCGCCTCGCGGCGGGCCACGGCGGCTACGCGATAGCCCTGCGCCGCCAGCCGGCCGGCCAGGGCCGCGCCCAACCCGGACGACGCGCCGACGACGATGGCCCGGCGCTGTGGTTCCAGAGGGCGGTTGATTGGTGATTGGTTTAGGGACATGGAGTTTCCTTCGTTTCGGTGTCTCGTTGCCCGACAGGGCAACGGAGAGGGCTGCGGAATGGGACCGCTGCTTAGCATAGCCCATTTTCGCCCGACGTCACAGTGTCCTCTGTGACGATTCAGAAAACTGCGGGCGGGCGGGCAAGCGTTCCACCCCAGTATACCAGCTTTCAGCGGCTTTCCCGTGAAAATGCTCCTTCCCTCTTGACAAAATAGTTCGATTACGTACAATTCTATCTTGTATATTTCGTGAGCGAATAAACAAGTTATGCCCTACACGTATACAGCAGATCACGAGAAGGCCAAACAGATGCAGGCATTTACGGCCTCGCTGTTTGCCAGTTCCGATCCGCGGGCGGCGCGCCTGATGGACCAGTTCTGGCGCGTGTCCCATCGGATGTTCCGGCTAGGCGAAGTCAGTCTCCATGAGTCTGGCCTGTCCTACGCCCAGTACCGGTTGCTGTTGCTGCTGCTCTTCGAAGAGTGGTCGGGCGACGGCAACGGCATGAATCCGTCAACGATCAGTGACCATCAAGGCAAAGGTCGCAACACCATCAGCGCCCTCATCCGAGGCCTGGAGGATGACGGCCTGGTCGAGCGCCGTCTGGACGAACAGGATCGCCGCCGCTTCAACATCGCCCTGACCGAAGCCGGACGGCAGCGCGTGCGCCAACACACCAGTTTGCACATGCGCTTCGTCGGCGGTCTCTTCGCCGCCTTCACGCCCGAAGAGATGGACACCCTTGGCACCCTACTGACCAAGCTCAACTCCTGCGCCGAATCGTACAAAGGATAACAAACACAAGAGGACAATATGCAACTCGCAAGCAGAGCGCCCGCCGCGCAGCCCAACAAGCGCGCCGGCCGGCCCACCCTGGCCTCGCTTGGCCGCGCCCTTCGCTATCTCCTGCGCTACCCGCGGCTGACGCTGGGGGCAGTGCTGTCGCTGTTCATCGCCACGGCGGCCCAGTTGGCTGTACCGCAGTTGGTGCAGCAAATCATCGACACCATTATCCAGAACGCCACCAACCAGGGCATCCTGTCCCTGCCGGCCAACATCCAGGCGTTGGCGGCGCAGCAATTGGGCCTCGACCTGACCTCGGCCCAGGCGCAACTGGACAACGCGCCCAGCGTGCTGCTGACGGCGACGCTGATCATCGTCCTGTTCGCCGTCGCCCGTGGCGTCTTCGCCTTTGGCCAGAACTTCATGTCCCAGGCCCTGTCGGAGAACATCGCCTTCGACCTGCGCAACGATCTGTTCGCCAAGATTCAGCGTCTGAGTTTCAGTTACCACGACCGCAACCGTACCGGCCAGCTCATGATTCGCGCCACCGACGATGTCGAACGCCTGCGCACCTTCATCGGCCAGGGCCTGCTCATGGCTCTCCAGGCGCTGATCCTGCTTGTCGGCACGCTGATTATCCTGCTGGTGACGAACCTGCGGCTGACACTGGTCGTCCTGCCGGTGTTGCCGCTGGCGCTGATCATCTTCATGCTGTTCGGCATGATCTCCCAACCGCTATTTGTGGAAGTGCAGAAGCGCCTCGGCCGCGTCAACACGACGCTGCAAGAGAACCTGGCCGGCCTGAAGGTCGTCAAGGCCTTCACCAGCGAGGCCCGCGAGGAGAAGCGCTTCCACGACAGCATCGACTCCCTGATGGAGCAGCGCGTCAAGGTCAGCCGCATCTTCTCCTTCCTCTTCCCATTCATCTTCCTGATCGCCAACCTGGGCCAGGCGGCGGTGCTCTACTTCGGCGGCCGGCAAATCATCAATGGCACGCTGACGCTGGGCGAGTGGCAGAAGTTCAGCCTCTACCTCATCTACGTCTTTGTGCCCATGGGTCAGTTGGGCTTCATCATCTCCCTGATGGCTCAGGCCGGAGCCAGCGCCGACCGTATCTTCGAGATTTTCGACGCCAAGAACGACGTGGAGAACAAGCCCGGCGCGACCGAACTGGCCGCGGTGGACGGCCGCGTCGAATTCCGCGACGTGACCTTCCGCTACTTTGCCGGCAGCGAGCCGGTGCTGAGCGACATCAGCTTCAGCGCCGAGCCGGGCCAGACGGTTGCCCTGCTGGGCGCGACGGGCAGCGGCAAAAGCTCCATCATCAACCTGATTCCGCGCTTTTATGACGTCAGCGAGGGGCAAGTGCTCATCGACGGCCGCGACGTGCGCGATGTGACTTTGGAAAGCCTACGCCAACACATCGGCATCGTCCTGCAAGAGACGGTGCTGTTTAGCGGCAGCATCCGCGACAACATCGCCTTCGGCCGGCCCGACGCCACCGACGAGGAGATCGTCGCCGCGGCCCAGGCGGCCGCCGCCCACGACTTCATCACCGGCTTCCCGCAAGGCTACGACACGCCCGTGGGCGAGCGCGGCACGACGCTCAGCGGCGGCCAGAAGCAGCGCGTGGCCATCGCCCGCGCCCTGCTGCTCGACCCGCACATCCTGATCCTGGACGACAGCACCAGCAGCGTTGACCTCAACACCGAGTACGAGATCCAAAAGGCCCTCGACCGGCTCATGGAGGGGCGCACCAGCTTCGTCATCGCCCAGCGCATCAGCACCGTGCTGAACGCCGACCAAATCCTCGTGCTCGAAAAGGGCCGCATCGTCGCCCGCGGAACGCACGAGGAACTGATGGAGAACAGCGCGATCTACGCCGACATCTATCACTCGCAGTTGGCGGAGGACGTCAGCAGGGATTAGGGGCCAGGGGCTAGGGGCTAGGGGTTAGGAAGAACGTTCTTCCCCTAATCCCTATTCCCTAATCCCTAGCCCCTATTTGGAGAACACACTATGATGCAGCATCCTCGACAATTCGCGGCGGAAACGAGCAAGGCGCGCAGCGCCAGCGCGACCCTCGGCCGTCTGTGGCAGTACTTCCGCCACTACGGCTGGGCGCTCCTGCTCGTAGCCGTCCTCATCGTCAGCAGCACGTACATGCAAATCCTCATCCCCAACCTGACCGGCCAGGCGGTGGACTGCTACCTCAGTCCCTACACCGTGGCCCAGGCAGCGGGGGAGACATCGGGCAGCGCGCTGAGCGCGTTCGCCAACTTCGGCAACGCCGACGAGGCTTTCAGCAATTGCTGGTACACGACGCCGCGCCTCGACGCCACGGCCGCCGAGACGCTCAGCGGCCTGGGCGGCCTGATCCTGCTCATCGTCGGCCTCTACGTCGGCAGCGCCGTCCTCAGTGGCCTGATGTTCTACATCATGAGCCTATCCGGCTATCGCGTCCTGCGCGACTTGCAGGCTCAGGTCTTCGGCCACCTCCATCACCTCTCCCTGGGCTACTTCACCAAACACGAGGTCGGCGACGTGATGAGCCGCTTCACCAACGACAGCGACACACTGCAACAGGTGATCGGCTTTGGCCTGGTGTCGGTCTTGCAGGGCATCTTGCAGATCGTCTGGACGATCTGGGTCATGGTGCGACTCAACGCGCCCTTCGCCCTGATCAGCCTGGTGACGCTGCCGCTGATGTTCCTGGCTACGCGCTGGTTCTCCGGCCAGGCACGCAAGGCCTTCCGCCGTGCGCGGCAACAGATCGGCAACGTCAACGCCGACCTGCAGGAGAGCATCTCCGCCGTGCGCGAGGTGCAGGCCTTCAGCCGCGAGGACGAGAACATCCAGCAGTTCCGCGAGAGCAACGCCGCCAACCGCGACGCCAACATCCGCGCCCAGGCCTACACCGGCGCGCTCGGCCCAACGCTGGAGGCGCTCAGCTTCGTCAGCCTGGCCGTCGTCGCCGGCGTGGGCGGCATGCTGCTGCTCAACGGCAACGGCGTGGGCACTGGCGTGCTGGGCACGGCCATCTCCGTCGGCCTGATCATCACCTTCATCGGCTACACGCAGCAGTTCAACCGCCCGGTGCAGACCATCGCCACGCAGTGGGCTATGCTACAAAGCGCGGTCGCCGGCGCCGAGCGCATCTTCGGCCTGCTGGATGAGCCGGCCGAGATCACCGACAAGCCCGACGCCAAAGACATGCCCAACATCACCGGCCACGTGGTCTATCACGACGTCTGGGCCGAGTACAACCCGGGCGAGCCTGTCTTGCGCGGCGTGGACATCGACGCCCGGCCGGGCGAGACAGTGGCCATCGTCGGCCCCACCGGCGCGGGCAAGACGACGATCATCAACCTTCTGCCGCGCTTCTGGGACGTCTCCGAAGGCGCCATCACCATCGACGGCCACGACTTGCGCGATGTCACCCAGCAGAGCCTGCGCCACCAGATCGGCATCGTCTTGCAGGACACCTTCCTGTTCAGCGACACGGTCATGAACAACATCCGCTACGGCCGGCCGGAAGCGAGCGACGAAGAGGTTATCGTCGCGGCGCAGTTGTCCCACGCGCACGAGTTCATCGAGCGCCTTCCCGACGGCTACCAGACCGTGCTGGGCGAGCGCGGCGCGGGCCTCAGCCAGGGGCAGCGCCAGCTCCTGGCCATCGCCCGCGTGGCCCTCATCGACCCACGCATCCTCATCCTCGACGAGGCCACCAGCAGCGTCGATACGCGCACCGAACGCCAGATTCAGCAGGCGCTGGAGAAGTTGCTGCACGGCCGCACCAGCTTCGTCATCGCCCACCGCCTCAGCACCATCCGCCACGCCGACCAGGTGCTGTTCGTCGACGCCGGGCAGATCATCGAGCGCGGCACGCACGACAGCCTGCTGGCCCAGGGTGGGCGGTATGCCGAGTTGTACATGAGCCAGTTCCGGCGCAAAGGCGCTGAGACCGAAGAGGAGGAAGCGGCCGAGGCCGAGACGTACCTCTTCCCCGGCGACTAGAGCGAAGTAGGGGCTAGGTTGTAGGGGATAGGGGATAGGGAAGAACGCCCTTCCCTATCCCCTAATCCCTAATCCCTATCCCCTAGTTTCCGCCAGCGCCGCCAGCCCTCCCGCAGCCGGAACGAGCGCGCCCGCAGGGTGCCGACGATGCCATAGGGTAGGAAGATGACGATGAGCATGAAGATGATGCCGTAGACCAACGTCCAGTTGGCTCCGAACCAGCGTTCCAGCCAGTAGCCAAGCAACTGGATAATGGCCGCGCCGAGGACCGGCCCCACCAGCGTGCCCACACCGCCGATGATGGTCATGGCCAGAGCGTCGATGGTGCGGCCGACGCTGAGCACCGAGGGCGTGACGCTGACGTTGTAGAGGGCGAACAGCGCCCCGGCCAGCGCGGCAAAAACGCCCGCGGCCACAAAGGCGATCAGCTTGAACCAGAAGGTGTTGAAGCCGATCATCATGGCCCGGTTCTCGTTGTCCCGGCTGGCGATCATCACCCGGCCGGTGGGCGAGTCCACCAGCCGCTTGGTCATCAGGAAGACGGCCACAAAGAAGATCAACGCCAGGTAGTAAAAGCGCGTGCGGTGGTCGGTGGCGCTCAGATAGGCAGGCACGGGGAAGCCATGCAGGCCGTCGTCCGCGCCGGTGTAGGCGCGGAAGTCGCCCGCCTCGGCCAGGATGAAAAACATCTCGGCGAAGGCCAGCGTGACCATCGCCAGATAGACGCCCTTGACGCGCAACGACAACACGCCGAAGACAAGGCTCTGCACCAGGGCGATGACGACCACGGCGATGAGCGCCAGCCCGAACGGCCAGTTGAAGTTGCGGCCGATGAGGATGGCGATGGCGTAGCCCCCCGTGCCGAAGAACATGGCGTGACCGAAGGATAGGATGCCGGTGTAGCCGAGCAACAGGTCATAGCTCATGGCGAAGATGCCCAGAATGAGCATTTGGATGACCATGCCCTGCCAGAACTTGGCATAGCCGCTCTCGGCGCGCTGAACCAATTGCTCGAAGAAACCTGCCCCGGGCTGGGCAGCCGTCGAGTCGCCAATGGTCAGCGCGGCAATGGCCGGAAAGAGCACCAGGAAGGCCAGCACCAGCAGATAGGGCCACCACTCGCCCAGCCGTTGGCGGGCCACGCTCTTAGTTGGTAGGGAAGCAGTACTTTCCATACGTGTTCACCAGTTCTGTTTCGCCTCTACTCTTTCTTGCCAAAAATACCCGCCGGCTTGACCAACAGGACAATGGCCATGATCAGCACAGTCGAGGCGCGGGCGATGGCCGGGCTACCCTTGATGACCGTGTCCAGAAAGGGCACGTTGATGCCCGCGGCGACGAAATGGTCGCCGAAGGCGCGCGCCAGGCCGAGGATGATCGTGCCGACGGCCGCGCCGACGTAGCTACCCATGCCACCGATGACCACGGCGATAAAAGCCTGCAATTGGAAGATGCCGCCCATGGCCGGGAAGACGCCCAAATAGGGCGCGGCGATGACGCCGCCCATGGCCGCCAGCGCCGAACCGAGGGCGAAGACAAACGTGAACACGCGACGGACGTTGATGCCCAGCGCCTGCACCATCTCGCTGTCCTGCACGCCGGCGCGGATGATCATGCCAATGCGCGTACGGCGCAGCAGCACGCCGACGGCGATGAAGACGAGGATGCCGACGACGATGATGAACAGGCGATAGGTGGGAAAGGCCCGACCGAGCACGTCAATCGACTGGCAATGCTCGCTGAACCAGCCCAGGAGCGAGTCGGAGCGGCAGTTGGCGGCAAAGAGCGACGGCGGCGACATGGGTGGGTTGCCTTCTTCGCCCCAGATGGCCTCGATGAGGTCGATGCCGGCAATGCTCAGGCCCAGCGTCAGCACCAGTTGCGTGACCGGGTTGCCGTAGAACGGGCGAATGAGGGCCGTTTCGATGCCGACACCGGCCAACGCACCGGCGACTGTGCCCAGAATGATGGCCAGCACAAAGCGCACGTCGGTGGACATGGCCAGCATGAACGTCTCGCCGGGATCGCGGACGAGCAGCAGGGCGTAGCCGATGACCACGGCGACGCCGGCGATGAGCAGCGTTTGCCAGACCGGCCGCAGCGGCAGCTCGTCCTTGGTCTGCTTGGGGGCCAGCAGCAAGCCGATGGGCAGCCCGGCCAGCAGCACCATCGTCACGCGGCGCAACATCGTCGCCATAGGCTCCTGGGCCTCGGCCGTCGTCACCGCGCCGCCAACGGCGGTGATGTTGAAGGCGTTGAGGGCGCGAATGGGGAAGCCGCGCAGAGCCAGGAAAAGGACGGCCGCGGCCAGCAACAACAGGGCGGCTGTGGCCACCCGCCGCCCGCGCTCCGTGCCGATGCGCCGCCAGAAGATGCGGCCGAAGTGTTGGGCCACGGTGATGGCGGCGACGAGGACGAAGAAGAAGGGCAGCGTGTTGAACAGCAGCCGCGGGTTCATGAACGTGGACAGGCCGACGTAGGCCCCCAGCACGAACAGCACGCCGTGGGCGAAGTTCAGCACATCCATCAGGCCGAAGATGAGCGACAGGCCGGAGGCGACCAGGAAGTAGAGCGCCGCCAGCGTGGCCCCGGACAGCATGATCGACATCCAGACCTTGGGTTCAAGGCTTTGGAGCAGACCGGCCATGAGCACCACAACAATGGCGGTGATGATCAACAGGCCCCGATTGTTCTTCCACAGTGCGGTCATAGCGGCTCCGTCAGGCGGCTCCCAGATAGCGGGTGATCGTCTCTTCGTCCTTGACCAGGTCGGCCATGCGTCCGCTCTTCACAGACCGGCCCGTCTCGATGATCGTGTAGCGGTCGGCCAACTGGCTGGCCATGATGAAGTTCTGCTCCACCAGCAGCACGGTCGTGTGGGCCGAAAGCTGGCGGATGGCCTCCATCATTTGCTCGATAATGACCGGGGCCAGCCCTTCGCTCGGCTCGTCGATGAGCAGTAGACCATTCTCCGGCACCAGCGCGCGGGCGACGGCCAGCATCTGCTGCTGCCCGCCGGACAGGTTACCGCCGGGCAGCTTGATCAGCCGCTTCAGGTCGGGGAAGATGCCGAAGATGAAGTCACCGCGGCGGCTCAGGTCGCCCGGCTTGCGTTCGGCGATGCGCAAGTTCTCCTCCACCGACAGGGCGCGGAAGATGGCGCGATGCTCCGGCACGTAGCCGATGCCGCGGGCGGCGATGCGATAGGCCGGCTCGCCCTGAATCTCCCGGCCGCGCAGAGCCACCGCGCCGCTGCGGGGCGGCGTCAGGCCGATGATGCTCTTGAGCGTCGTCGTCTTGCCCGCGCCGTTGCGGCCCAGCAGCACAGTGATGCTGCCTTCGGGCACATCGACCGACACGCCGTCCAGGATGTGGAACTGGCCGATGTCGGTGTGGATGTCTCTGACTTCGAGGACGTTGGCGGGCGTGGGTGTGGGTGAAGGCGAAGCAGCCATTACTTCCTTCCGGTGAGATCGCCGTACAGGTCGCCCAGATAGGCCGCCTGCACGGTCTTGTTGGCGGCGATCTCCAGCGGCGCGCCTTCGGCCAGGAGCCGGCCCTGGTGCATGACCGAGATGCGGTCGGAGACGTTCATGACCAGGTCCATCTTGTGCTCGACGAGAATGATAGTCTTGTCGCCGGCGGCGCGAACGCTCTGGATGACCTCCATCAACATCGGAATCTCCTCGCGAGCCATGCCGGCCGTCGGCTCATCCAGCAGCAGCAGGTCGGGGTCGGCGGCCAGCAAGATGCCCAGTTCCAGCTTGCGCTTGCCGCCGTGGGGCAACAGGCGCGCAGGCAGCCCGGCCTGCGCCGCCAGTCCCACCTGGGCGACGATGGCCGCGGCCCGAGCCTCATACTGCTGGAAGTGGCGGTGATGCTGCCAGAACTTGAAGCTGTCGTGGCCGACCGCCTGGGCAGCCAGGCGCACATTCTCCAACACGGTCAGGTTGGGGAAGACGTTGGTGATCTGGAATGAGCGGCCGATGCCCAGGTGGGCGCGGCGGTGGGCCGGCTGGTCGGTGATGTCCTGCCCCTTGAAGAGCACCCGGCCGCTGCTGGGGCGGATGTTGCCGCTCAGCAGGTTAAAAAAGGTGGTCTTGCCCGCGCCGTTCGGCCCGATGATGGTATGGAGCGTGTGGGCCTGCACCTTCATGCTGACCCCGTCCACCGCCACCAGGCCGCCGAATTGCCTGCGCAAGTCTCGCGTTTCCAGAATCGTTGAATCGTCCATGGTTAGGAAGCTCACGCAAAGGCGCGAAGGTAGAAAAGAACGCTACAAGAAACACTTCAAGAAGCCCACGCAAAGGCACGAAGGCGCAAAGAGCGCAAAGTCAACCTCAACTCTTCCTTGGCGTTCTTTGCCTCCTTCGCGCCTTTGCGTGAGCAATCGTTACACTAAGTCCATCCTACTCGGCGCAGCGATCGGCGTAGGGATCAACGAGAGCGCAGGGCGGCACCGTGGTCTCCGGGCCGAATTCCTGCACCAACTCGACGAACTTGAACTCCGGGTCGGTGACGTTGGTCACGCGCACGAAGTAGAGCGTCTGCAGGGCAACGTGATCCGCGGCGCGGATCGTCGTCGTGCCCTTCGGCCCCTCGAAGGAGAAGTTATCCTCGTAGGTGGCGATGAGCGCGTCGGCGCTGGCGTCGCCATTGGTCGCCTTCAGGCCCTCGACGGCCATGATGGCCGACATCATGCCGCCCGCGGCCCACAGGTCCGGTGGCGTGCCGTACTCTTCCATGTGCCGCTGGACGAGCCAGTCGTTGATCTCGTTATTCGGCAGCGTGTAGTGGTAGACCTGGATGCCGACCACACCGACGGCGTCGGCGTAGCCCGCGGCCAGCGTCTGGTTGTCGCCCACGCCCGTGCCGACGGTCATCTCATCGAAGACGCCCAGTTGGCTCATCTGCTGGAACATCGGCGCAAAGCCCGCGCCGGCCCAGGAGACGATCAACACATCGGCCCCGGAGTCGAGCAGCTGATTGATGTAGGATGTGAAGTCGGTCGTCTCAATCGGCGCGTAGACCGTGCCGCAGCCCTCGGCGGTGTCGTTGGCAGCGAACTGGCCGCCGCCGGCGGTGACGATGGCGTAGAAAGCGCAGGCCGAGCCGATGCCGAAGGCGTTGTCCGGGGCGATCTGCACGAAGGTCTCGCCCATACCCAGGAGACCGCTACCCATGACCAGAGCGTCCTGGACGCTGGTGCGGCTGGTGCGGAAGGTGTTGGGGCTGAAGTTCTCGCCCGTGATCGCCGGCGAGGCGGCCGGCTCGGCGATGTAGATCACGTCGTTTTCCTCAGCGACCGGGATGGTGGCCAGGGCGGCGCTGGAGCTGACGTTGCCGATCAGAATTTCGGCGCCCTCGGCCTCGATGAGTTCGCGGGCCTGCTGGACGGCCGTGTCCGGGTCGCTGCCGTTGTCCATCTCGACGACGCGGATGGGCCGGCCGGCGACTTCCATCGTGCCCTCGGTGGCGTACTCCAGGCCCAGGTAGAAGCCCTGCGTCTGGCTGGGGCCATAGATGGCCAGCGCGCCCGACTTGTCGGTCATCAGGCCGATGACCAGTTCCTCGCCGGCAAAGGGCTGCTCGCTCTCGGCCGCGGCCTCTTCGGTCGGCGCAACGGTGGCTTCCTCAACGGGGGCCTCGGTGGGAGCCTCAGTCGGTTCCTCGGCGGGGGCCTCGGTCGGCTCAACAACGGCTTCGGTCGGCTCGGCCGCCGGAGCCTCGGTCGGGGTCGTTTCCGTGGCGGTCGTGCCGCCACAGGCGCTCAGGGCCAACACGAAGACGGTGAACAGGGACAATACGATCCACAGCGTTCGACGGTTCTTCATCTATCTCCTCCAATCTAAGTATTGAACAGCAAACAGATCATCGGAAGTATCTGGGCAGCGGACTGCCGGACAGCAGACTGCCCCTTCTTTATAGGATAGCACCCGCCGGTTACTGTTCGGTTACAGCCCGGCGGCCAACGTGGTAGGGGCCGGTCTGAGACCCGCCCCTACCCACGTACCCATCTGCATCAGGCGGACAGGAAGCGAATGATGGCCCGGTTGGCTTCCTCCGACACTTCAAACGGAAAGAAGTGGCCCGCGTTGGGCAGAATCTCGATTTGCGCGTTGGGCAGCTTCCCGGCCAGCAACGCCGCATTGGCCGGGGGTACGACCTTGTCGTGCTCGCCGAACAGGATGAGTGTCGGCACGGTCACGGCGGCCAACTTGTCCTCGAAGGCGGCCGCCTCCGGCAGCAGCGATAGACCAATAGCCAGTTGCGCCTGATAGCCGGCCGGATCGATGGGGTGGCGGACGCGGTAATCGACCCAGTCATCGACGAGAGCAGGGTTCTGATCAGCAAAGCCGGGCGCGCAACTGATGACGATGCCGCGCCGCAGCCGGGCGATGGGGTCGCCGGTGACGTCGGTCAGGACGGCCATTGCCTCCGGACTGATGGGTACGTGACGCGGCCCGCCGAAGTTGGTGGCCGAAAGCACCAGCCGGTTCACCCGGTCGAGGTGATGGATCGCCAATGACTGGGCGATGAAACCGCCCATCGAGTGGCCGACGATGTGCGCCTTATCGATGTCGAAGGCGTCCAGCAGGCCAATCACGTCGGCGGCCAACATCCCGGCGGTGTATGGCCCGGCCGGTTTATCGCTCTGGCCCACGCCGCGATTATCGAAGCTGATGACCTGGAAGTGCTCGGCCAGGCCGGGGATCATCCGGTGCCACATCCAGCCGTCATAGCCCAGGCCGGCGATGAGCACCAGCGGCTCGCCGCGGCCGTGGGTTTCGTAGTAGAGATCGATTCCGTTCGTTGTAATGATTGGCATATTGGCTCCTTTATTGGCCGACCGGCCTGTAGGGGCGGGTCTGAGACCCGCCCCTACCACGATTGGCAGGTTATAGGGGTGGGTCACCGCGACCCGCCCTACAATGTACTTGCGGCGTCGCTGCCGTAGCGCTGGCGCAACTCCGCCTTGATGACCTTGCCATAGGGCGAGTAGGGCAGCGCCTCGACAAACACCACCCGCTTGGGCACCTTATAGCGTGCCAGCCGCGCGCGGCAGAAGCTCAGCAACTCCTCTTCGGTGGCCGTTCGGCCCGGCCGGGTGACGACGATCATCTGGCCGACTTCGCCCCAATGGGCGTCGGGCAGGCCAATGAGCGCCGCCTCGCCCACGGCCGGGTGCTCCAGGAAAACGGTCTCCACCTCGGCGGCATAGACGTTCTCGCCGCCGCTGATGATCATGTCCTTGTAGCGGCCGGCCAGATAGTAGTAACCCTCGTCGTCCTGACGGGCCATGTCGCCGGTGTGGAACCAGCCATCGCGCAGCGCCTGGGCCGTGGCCGCCTCGTTGCGCCAGTAGCCGGCGCAGACGTGCGGCCCCCAGATGATTAGCTCGCCCGTCTCGCCGCGGACTACGTCGCGCCCATCGCCATCAACAATGCGCATGCGGCTGTGGTAGATGGGATGGCCGACGGAGCCGATCTTGCGTACCGACTCCTCGTTGCTCATGGTGAAGCAGTTGACGCCCACCTCGGTCAGGCCATACCCCTGACGCAACACACCGCCCTTGGCCTCGCGCCAGGCGTGAATGAGCGACACCGGGCAAGGCGCGCCGCCGCTGACGAAGTAGCGCACGGCGCTGAAGTCGGCCGCGGCAAATGACGGGCTGGCCATCCACATCTGGAAGAGCGTCGGCACGCCCAGGACGACAGTGCAACGCTCGCGCTGGATCAGGGCCAGTGACGCCTCGCTGTCGAAGCTGCGGGCCATGATGATCTTGCCGCCGACGTAGAACAGCGGCGTCAGGAAAACAAATAGCCCGCCGGCGTGGAACATCGGCGTCATCACGGGCGAGATGTCGTCGGCGCCCAGGCCCCAGCTAATGACCGTGTTGATGCAGTTGAACAGCACCTGGCGGTGGGGCAGCATGGCTCCCTTGGGGCGGCCGGTTGTGCCGGAGGTGTAGAGGATGCAGCAGATGTCCTCACTGTTGAGGGGTGGGCGCTCCGGCTCGGCATCGGCCGCGGCGGCGACCCCGTCCTCATACGACTGCCCGCCCTCGATCTGCGCCCCTTCGATGCCCAGGACGATGTCGATGTCCACTTCGCGGCGCAGTTCGGCCAGCACGCCGGCGTACTCCGGGCCGCAAACGATGGCCCTGGGGGCGCAGTCGGCGGCGATGTAGCTCAACTCGCGGGCGGTCAGCCGCCAGTTGAGCGGCGCGAGGATGGCGCCGATCTTGGCCAACCCGTAGAGCAAGTCCACGTAGACGACGCTGTTCTGGGCCAGGATGGCGACGCGATCACCTTTGCCCACCCCCAGCGACCGCATCAGGTTGGCCAGGCGGTTGGCGCGGGCGTTTAGCTCGCGGTAGGTATAGGTCGCGGCCGACTCAGCCACGACCAGGCCGACGCGCTCCGGCGTCAGCTCGGCGCGCTTGCTCAGCAGGTCGGCGATGTGCGATGGATAAAGCTCGTTGGTCATTGTAAGGGTTAGGGGTTAGGGATTAGGGGTTAGGTTCCAGGGACTAGGAAGAGCGTTCCTCCACTAATCCCTGGTCCCTATCCCCTAGTCCCTATTCACGTTCCGACGACGATGCCGCCGTCGACGCGCAAGACCTCGCCGGTGATAAACGATGCCTCGTCGGAGGCCAGGAACAGATAGGCGTTGGCAATGTCGCGCGGCTCTCCCAGGCGTCCCAGAGGCGTCCGAGCTTTCATGCCCGCGAGAACATTCTCCGGCATCGACGCGACCATCTCCGTGGCCGTGAAGCCGGGGGCGATGGCGTTGACGCGGATGCCGGCGCGGCCGAGTTCGCGCGCCCAGACCTTGGTCATGCCGATGACGGCCGACTTGGTGGCCACGTAGTTGGTCTGGCCGAAGTTGCCGTCCAGGCCAACGATGGACGAGGCGTTGAGGATGACGCCGCCGCCCTGGCGGATCATGGTCGGGGCGACGGCCTGCGTGCAGTTGAAAACGCCTTTTAGGTTGACAGCGATGACCAGGTCGAAGTCGGCCTCTGACATCTGCCTGACCAGTTCGCCGTCCTTGACCTTGACCAGCGTGCTGTCACGCAGGACGCCGGCGTTGTTGACCAGCACATCGACCCGGCCGTACCGGGCGACGACATCATCGACCCAGGCCTGCACGGCGGCGCGGTCGGCGACGTTGACGCGGTAAAACGTCGCGCCGATGGCCTCGGCCGTCGCCCGCCCGACCTCCTCGTTCAGGTCGGCGATGACGACGGTCGCGCCCTCCTCAGCGAAGCGCTCGGCCGTCGCCCGGCCGATGCCGGCCGCCCCGCCGGTGATCAGACACACTTTCTCTTTTAAGCGCATAGTTCCCTTCCTTGACAGATGACTGTCCACTGGCAATGGTTGTAGGGGCGGGTCTGAGACCCGCCCCTACCATTTGTTACGGCTGTTTGGCCAGAAACCCAAGCACGACGGTATTGAACTCCGCCGGCCGTTCCCACGGTGAGGCGTGGCCCGCGCCAGGCAGGATATGAAGCTCCGCCTGGGGAATGGCCGTCTTGAGCATGTGGGCGTAGGCCGGCCCCTTCAGCAGATCGAGCGCCCCGACGATGATGCAGGTCGGCGCGGTGATTTCGCCCAATCGGGCGGTGAAGTCGACGCCCAGGAAGCACTCGCACAGCCGCGCCACGGCCGGGAAGTCGAGCAGGGCATAGCGGCGGCGGGCGTCGGCCAGCAGGGCGTCGTGCTCGCGGATGAATTGCGGCGAGAAGTTCCACGGCACGGTAGCGTTGTAGAACTCCTCCGGGTCGGCGCGACGGGCGGCGGCCAGCCAGTTCTCGGCCGTGGCCCGCAGCTCCGGCCCCAGCTCGCTGGTCGTGTCCATCAGGATCAGGCTGCGCACGCGCTCCGGGTAGGCCAGGGCAAACGCCTGGGCCACCTCGCCGCCGTAGGAGGCTCCGGCAATGTGGGCGCGCTCAATGCCTAGCGCGTCCAGCAGCCCGGCCAGGTCGGCGGCGTGGAGAGCCATCGTGTACGGGCCGTCGGGATGATCCGACTGCCCCTGCCCGCGACAATCGTATTGCAGCAGGCGGTAGTGGCGCGACAGCGCCGCCGTCTGAAAAACCCACGAGCCGGCGGCGTTCATCAGGATGCCATTATTGAGCACCAACACGGGCGCGTCCTCTGGCCCGTGGAGTTCATAATAGAGATTGACGCCGTTGGCGTTAGCTATTGACATAACGATGCCTTATAAAGCCCGATCCCCGGCCTGCGGGATCAGATCGCCCACCCACACCAACGCTTCCCCATCGCAGACCAACTCGCCCGCCGACGTAATCCACGTTCGCAGGTTGACAAGCTCCTTGTCCGGCCGCAGGCGAATGATCTGCGCGTGGGCCTCCAGTTCGTCGCCGGGGAAAGCGTACTGGCAGAAGTAGAAGCGCTGCTTGAGCCAATTCGTGCCCCGGCCGGGCAGGCGCGTGCCCAGGACGCAGGAAAACAGCGCCCCCAGCAGCGGCCCCGGCAGGGGCAGACCGCGCAGACCGCGGCGGCGGGCGTAGGTGGCGTCGCTGAAGAGCGGGTTCGTCTCGCCCAGCAGGGCCAGGTAAGCGTCGTGTTCGGCGGTGGTATAGGCACGCCGCAGCGACGCCGACTGGCCAACGACGAGGCCGCGCCAGCTGCCGGCCGAATGGGAGGGCTGGGCCACAGCCGGCGCGGCCTCGTCAGCGCCGCCGCCTATCTGCATGATCGCGTCGCCGCGGCAGCCAAATTGGCCATCGCCCGCATCTGCGGATGCGGATTCTGCGACCACGGTGGTATTGACCCACACGCGCCCGGTGGCGTCCACGTCAACGACTTCCAGCCGCAACTGCACCGGCTCATCGGTGTACGTCGGCGCGGTGAACATCAGCGAACCCTCACGCTGAGCCACGCCGGGCAGCAGCTTCCCCAGCGCTCGCCGCAGGTTGGCGTAGAGGAACATGCCGTGGGCCACCGTCCGGCCGAAGCGGCTCTGCGCGGCGAAGGCGGGATCGACGTGGATGGGGTTGTCGTCGCCGCTGAGGGCCGCGAAGCGGTCGAACTGCGCCTGGGTGAAGGTCACTCGCTCCGTGATGACGTCGCCGATAGTCAGTCTCATGGCCCGCGCTCCCTCTCGTCTAGGCCGGCTGCGCCAACCGGCGCAATTCGTCCTTAACGACCTTGCCGGCGGCATTGCGCGGCAGCCTGTCGATGAAGACGACCAACTTGGGCGCCTTGTAGGCGGCGATCTGGCGGCGGCAGTGGGCGATCACCGCCGCGGCGTCGAGTATCTCGCCCGGTCGCAAGACGACAAAGGCCCGCCCCACCTCGCCCCAGCGCTCATCGGGCACGCCGACGACGGCCGCCTCGGCCACCGCCGGCAGTTGATAGATGACGTTCTCCACCTCGGCCGGGTAGACGTTCTCGCCGCCGCTGATGAACATATCCTTCCAGCGGTCAACGATGGTGTAGTAGCCGTCGGCGTCGCGCACGGCCACGTCGCCGGAGTGGAGCCAGCCGTCCTCGATGGACGCGGCGGTAATGTCGGGCCGCTGCCAGTAGCCGGGGGTGACACCCGGCCCCTTGATGAGCAACTCGCCGCGCTCGCCGGGCGGCAGGTCGCGCCCCTCGCGGTCGACGATGCGCACATCGACGTAGAGCTGCGGCTTGCCCACAGAGCCGAGCCTGGAACGGTCGGCCCCCTTCTCGATCAGGAAGACGGTCGGCCCCGTCTCGGTCATGCCGAAGCCGAACTGAATCTCAATGCCGCGGTCGAGGTAGCGTTCCAGCAGGCTGGTGGGGATGGGCGCGCCGCCGGCGGCCCAGGAGCGCATCTTGCGAAAGGTCATGCGCTCAAAGTCGGGGTGTTGGCTGAGGAACAGGTAGACGGCCGACACGCCAAAAATGGCCGTGGCCTCCTCCGACAGCAGCCGCAGCGTCTCGGCCGGGTCGAACGCCTTCTGGACGATGGCCGTGCCGCCAACGTGGAAGGTCGGGTTGGTGTACATGTTCAACCCGCCGGTGTGGAAACAGGGCAGCAGGTTGAGCGTCACGTCCTCGTCGGTCAGGCCGATGGCCAGGCCGATGTTCAGGGCGTTGTAGAAGACCATGCCGAAGGTCTGCAAGACGCCCTTGGGCCGGCCGGTCGTGCCGGCGGTGTAGAGCAGATGCCACGTCTCGTCCAGACCGCGCGGGCGCATGACTACCTCGCGGCCAGAGGTGGACGCAAGCGCGTCTTCGTAGGCGGCGACGCCGGCCGGCAGCGCCCTATCGTCGCCATTGGCCGAGAGGGCCATCAGCCGGCTAATGCCCAAATGCTCGGCCAGTGTCCGCGCCGCGTCGGCGAAGGCCGGGTCGTAGACCAGCGCCGACGGCGTGGCATCGCGCATGATGAACTCCAGTTCCGGCACGGCCAACCGCCAGTTGAGGCAGACCAGGATGACCTCAGCCTTGGCGCAGCCCCAGAGGATCTCGAAATAGTTGGATGAGTTGGGGGCCAGCAGGGCGATGCGCTCGCCCGGCTCCAGCCGCCACTCGCGCCGCAGGAAGTCGGCAAAGCAGCCGGCGCGCAGATGGAACTGCGGGTAAGTCAGCCGCCGCCCCGTGGCTGCGTCGATCAACGCCGTCTTGTCGGGGCGCAAATCGGCTTGCTTGGCCAACCAGTCGAAGGTGTACATGACTGCCTCCGCGTTTAGCTCTCCAGATGGCTCAACAGCGCGACCATGAATGCCGCCGGCTGCTCGATGTGAGGCGAATGGCCGGCGTCGGCGATAACCACTTCCTGATAGCTGCCGCCGTTGGCCGCGTAGCGGTCGAGGACGGCCCGCGTCTGGGCCACCATCGGCTGCGGCGGGAAGACTTCGACCCCCGGCCAGCCGGGCACGGCCCCCAGCATCCCCAACGTGCCGAAGTCGAACAGCGAGTTGTCGCCAACGACCTGGTCGCTGTCGCCGCGAATCCATAGGATAGGCGGCTTGTGGAGCATGGCGGTGATGCCGCTCAGGTTCAGGTACTTGGGCGACGTGGCATTGATCGGCCCCCGCACGCCGGGAGCAACGGTCGGCCAGTTGGCCGAGGGCGTCATGTCGCCGGGGTAGCGGTCCGCGCCCGTCTTCTCCAGCAGCAGCGAGCTGAGGAACTCCTCCTCGCGGCCGGCATGGAAGGGCGGCTTGTAGTAGAAGCTGTTGATGACCACGCGCGGCGAGTTGGCGTCATCGCCGCTGCGGTCGCCTATCTGCATGCGGCGGACGAATTCCGGGTTAACTGAACCGCCGCCCGACCCGGCGAAGTCGTCGTAGCTGGGCGCGCCGTCAACGTCCTTCGTGCCGCCGAAGCCATAGGGGCTGACCGGGGCGACGAGGGTGATGCTGCGGACAAGCTCCGGGTAGTCCAGGGCGAATTGCAGCACCGGCGCGGCCCCCAACGACCAGCCGATCAGATGGGCCGGACGGTCGCCCAGCGTGTCGGACAGAGCTTTGAGGTCTTCGGCCCAGTCCTTGGCCCCGCGGGTGGCGTCGATGAGCAGGTCTTCGGTCTCGCCATAGCCGCGCAGGTCGGGCGCGAGGGCTTGAAAGCGCGGCGGCAGGGCCAACATCGTCTCTTCCCAGAAGACCGATGACGAGGCGTTGCCGTGGACGAAGACCACCGGCTCGCCATCGGCCGGGCCGCTGGTGAGCACGTGGGTAAGCAGGCGGGCCGTGGGGACGAACGTAGAGGTGATTCCAGGTAGAGTAGGGATGGATGACATGGGATGCTCCTTGTGATGGTCTAGTGGGTGGGTGTAGGGGCGGGCCGGTAGGGGCGGGTCTAAGACCCGCCCCTACTCCAACCGGTCCTTATCCCCGCATATATTCATCGCGCAACTCGCGCTTCAGGATTTTGCCCGCGGCCGAGATGGGCAACTCCGACCGCAAGACGACGCTCTTGGGAACCTTGTAATGGGCTAGACGGGCGGCCATGAAGCCCAGCAACTCGGCCTCGTCTGCCTGCGCGCCCGGCCGCAACACCACGCAGGCGCGGCCGACCTCGCCCCACTTGGCGTCGGGCAGACCAATGACGGCGCACATGAGCACGGCCGGATGCTGGTAGAGAACCTTCTCGATCTCGACGGGGTAGATGTTCTCGCCGCCGCTGATGAACATATCCTTCTTGCGATCGACGATAGTGAAGTAGCCTTCGGCGTCATAGCAGGCGATGTCGCCGGTGTGAAAGTAGCCGCGATCGTCGATGGCCGCGGCGCTGGCCTCCGGGTCGCCGAAGTAACCGGAGCAGTACGACGGCCCCTTCAACACCAGTTCGCCGTCCTCGTCGGGGCCGAGGAAGTGATTGTCGTCATCGACGATACGGGCATCGACGTAGAAGTTGGGCCGGCCGATGCTGCCCGCCTTGCGGATGGCGTCCTCCGGGGCGAGGGCGAAGATGCCCGGCCCGAACTCGGTCATGCCGAAGCCCTGCTTGAAGCGGATGCCCTTCGCGCGGGTGTACTGCTCCACCAGCGGCACCGGCAGCGGCGCGCCGCCGGACGTGCAGAAGCGCAGCGAGGACAGGTCGGCGGTGGCCCAGTTGGGGGCCTGGGTAATGACCTGGTACATCGTCGGCACGGCCCCGAAAACGGTCACGCGCTCGCGCTCGATCAGTTCCAGCACGCGCCGGGCGTCGAACTGGCGCATCAGGATAGTCGTGCCGCCGAAGATGATCTGCGGCAGGGTGTAGACGAACAGGCCGCCGGTATGGAACATGGGGAAAACGTTCAGGTAAACGTCATCGTGGGTCACGTCGTGGATGACCGTGTTGAGCGTGTTCCAGGCGATCATGCGGTGGGACACCTGCGCCGCCTTGGGCAGGCCGGTCGTGCCGCCGGTGAAGATGAGCGCGGCGATGTCCTCGGCCTCCAGCGCGTCGGTCGTCACCGGTGTGTCCGGCGCGCCTTGCAGCGTCGCCTCGAAGGGTAGGCTGCCGCCGACAGGGTCGCCCTCGGTGTGGAAATAGTGGCCGATGGCCTCCGGCCGACCGCGTAAGAGTTCTTGCAGCGCGGCAACTTTGGCGGCCATCTCGGCCGAGAAGACGAGCACCGTGGGTGTCGTTTGGGCGACGATGCCGGCCAACTCCTGCGGGTGCAGCCGCCAGTTCAATGCCGTGTGCAGCGCACCCAGCTTGCCGCAGGCGAAAAAGGTGTCCAGATGCTCGACGCCGTCGTGGGCCAGGATGGCCACGCGGTCGCCGCGGCCGACGCCGGCCACGTCGCGCAACCAGTTGGCCAGCCGGTTGGCGCGCGCGTTCATCTGGCGGAAGGTCAGCCGCCATTCCGGCTCCTTGCCGGTGTCGATGATGGCCGTGCGCTCGGGCGAGTAGAGTTCGCGCCGGGCGAGGTAATCTCCAATGTACACGACAGGCCTCCGTATAGGGGCTAGGGGCTAGGGATTAGGAAGAGTGTTCTTCCCCTAGCCCCTAATCCCTAACCCCTAGCCCCTAAACTATACCCACCGCCAGACGGAAGCAGCCATGCTGATGCCGCCGCCGCTGGCGCAGAAGAGGATATGCTGGCCGGGCCGGGGGCCGCGGCCGTTCTCGATGGCGTCGTCGAGGGCCATGACGACGCAAGGCGAGCCGGTGTAGCCCCACTTGTCCATGACCCAGTGGGTCTTTTCCAGCGGTTGGCCCAGCAGTTCCATCATCGCCTCGATGGTGCGCAGGTTCAATTGGGTGAACAGAAAGTGATCGATGTCGTCCAGCGACAGGCCGGCCTTGTCCAGCGCGCCCTGGATGAGCTTGGGCCAGTACTCGGTGTTGAAAGTGCGCGGGAACTTCTTGACGAACTGGACGCGCGGCGGGCCAAAGGCGGCCAGGTTCTCCGGCGTGCTGGGGCAGGCCGCGCCGCCGCCATAGATGCCCAGGGCGTCGTAGTACTCGCCCTTGGCCAGGAAGTTGCTGGCCAGGAAGCCGGGCGTGTCGCCCACACCCAGCACGGCCGCGCCCGCGCCATCGGCAAACAGGTTGGCCGTCTTCTTGTCGCTCAGGTCGAGGAAGCGGCTCATGCCATAGCCGCCGGCTACCAGGACGTAGTTCATGGCGCTGTCGGTGGCGATGGTGCGCGCGCCCTGGTCGAGCGCCGTCACCCAACCGGCGCAGGCGCTATTGACGTCGTAGGCGCCGGCATTGACCGCGCCCAGCTTATGCTGGACGACGACCGAAGTGCCCGGCGAGAGGTAGTCGGGCGTGTCGGTGGAGACGATGATGAGGTTGAGTTGCTCCGGCCGCACGCCGGCCTTGTCCAGCGCGCGCTGGGCGGCGGCCGTCACCAGGTCGGAGGTTGTCTGCTCCGGCGACATCCAGCGGCGCTCGCGGATGCCGACGTTGGCGACCAGCCAATCGGCCGTCGTCTCGCCCATGAGCTGGTCGATCTCGGCGTTGGTGACGACGCGATCGGGGACATAGCTGCCAGTGGAGAGGATTTGTGCGCTTCGGGTCATAAGTTCACTCGTAAGTAGGAGTGGGGGTAGGGGCGGGTCTGAGACCCGCCCCTACACGCGCGGCGGTTCGGGCGGCGATTCGTTCTCATCGATCAGGGTCACAAAGCGGCGGATGAAGGCCACGGCCTCTTCCCAGCGCAGGAAGGGCAACTCCT
>ERZ724513.112-NODE-112-length-32535-cov-4.837192_pt1 | contig 32535 bp, 32 predicted proteins | sample MGYA00376046_ERZ724513 | MGnify/ENA primary metagenome ERZ724513 (study PRJEB28724, sample SAMN07190883) | activated sludge metagenome | isolation source: activated sludge of sewage treatment plant in Hong Hong | place: Hong Kong | collected 2016-03-17 ...
GTACACACCAAAGGTGGCGTCGCCAAGACCACCAGCGCGGTCTACCTGGCGGCCGCCGCTCATCGTCGAGGCATCGACGTGGAACTGGTGGATGCCGACCCTCAAGGGTCGGCCCTGGAGTGGGCGGCCGACGCCCGGGGGGACCAACCTCTGCCTTTTCCTGTTGTGATGGCGAGCCGGCCTCTCACCATCAATCCTGACCGCGAGCTGACGATCGTTGACACCCCGCCCGGGACGGCTCAGGTGATCCAGGAGGCGATCGACATCGCCGACCTGGTGGTCGTCCCTACCGGCGCCTCCCCCCTAGATGTGCGTCGCGTGTGGCCGACTTTGGAAATCACCGCCCACCGCCTCACCGCTGTTCTGCTGACTGGTGTGGACCTGCGTACACGTCTGGCCGACGAAGTGCGCTCGCTACTGGAAAACGAAGGCGTTCCGGTTATCGGCACTCCGATCGTGCGGCGCGAGGACATCCGTCGCGCGTACGGGATCACGCCGACCAATTTGCACGGCTACGACGACGTGCTCACCGAACTAATGGAGGCGGTTGTCCATGTCTGACCTGACATCGAAGATGGCCGCCCGAGTCAAATCGGAGCCGGCTCGACGTGCCGCCGAGGCCTTCCGCTCACCGGCCGACGACATGCAGCGCGCGACCGTCTACCTGCCCCGCAGGACCGTTCGGGCCCTCAAGCAGGCAGCCCTGGACCACGACACCAGCATGAGCAAGATCCTCACCGACCTGGCCGAACAGTGGCTCTCAACCAATAAGATGCAATGACGTAATTGCGTCATTGCATCACCGCGCTTGTGCAAGCCTCGACGAATCCCGCCACCAGGCGCTTCAGCGTCCACTACGACTCAAATGGATGCTCCATCGCAACCCGCAATACCTGTCGTATCCCGGGAGGAGAATTGCCTGGCATGAGGGGGGGCGAAGATGCGATCGCGGACCAGGACTACATCGACGCCGCTGTAACCGGGTTGGAGCCCGCCCAAGCTTGGAAAGTGCTCAACGTAATCGGAAGCAATCGCCTGGAGGGTATTGAACCCTCCTAGGCCGTGCTTGTCAGTGCATCAAAACCCTTTTGAGCTGCAAAATTACACAACAAGAGCCTAGGAGAGACAACAGGAGATGCGTCCAAAGTGTGTCCAAACGGTGTCCACGAAACTCGGGCTCCCATCTTCTCGTGGCGGCTTCTGTCTGATGAGCCCACCTGTTGGATGACGCCTTGGCAGGCGACGGCACCCTGCAGAAATCTCCTAATCCCAACAATCAAGGGATTGAGGCCATTTGATGAGCATGAAGGCCAGGGCCGAGCGGGTGGATGTCCTGCCTCGGGAGCCGCGCTGCCGGATCTGTCGCGATCCTGATGTGCGCCGTCTGGTCAACGAGATGCTGGACTGGCGCGGTTTCCCAATCCATCTGGGCTGTGGGAAGAAATCCGTGGTCACCTTCGCCTCCATCCTGCGTGACATGGAGCCGCTCAACGAGGGCCGTGACATAGGTGACTGGATCACCTATAACTCCCTCTGGGTGCACGCCAAGCGTCACTACGACATTGACGGGGTAGTGGCCTACTGGGGAGCCCGGATTTTTAAGGAGCTCAGGATGGGCTTGCGGGGATAACCGGCTGTGGTGACCTACAGAGCAGTCACAGAGAAATAGCACCAAGGAGAAGTAAGTACGAAGAATTCCGGAGCTCAATGGTCCAATGAAGGCCTCTCGGGAGGTTGCGATAGGTGAGTGACGCAGACGGTGCTGGTCCACCGGAGGGCTGGTATCCAGACCCGCGCGGGTCTGGTCATCAGCGGTACTGGAACGGACAACGATGGACAACGCGAGTCCAGGCCGATGCCGAGGGCTCCGAAAGCCCTCGGGCAGAACCTCAAGGAGCAAGCTCGGGTGTGCAGGCCACGTCCAGCCGCGCCGATCGCCGTATTCCAAAGTGGGTGTGGACGAGCGCAATTTCGGCACTGATCGCGGCGACAGTCGCAACTGGGGCCATGTGGTGGCTGAATCGGGAGACATCACCGACCGCAGCACCTAGCCCAACCACAGCGCAGCAGCCCGCCAGCCCAATGCCTCCGTTGCCGTCCAACCCGCCAACGACCCAGGCCGCGCCCCCCGCTGCACCGACAGCCTGCGGCCCCGACCAGGCTGCCGCTCTCTCGGCTGCTCTGGCCCGGTATCCAGCCGATCCTGAGACCGGCTGGCTGTGGCACCACACACCGCTGTATAGCAACTACGACCCGTGTGCTGACCTGTCCACGATCGTCGTGACGGTCGAAGGGGCTACGGGGAGTTCACCCGTACAGGCGCTGATGTTCCATCGGGGGACCTTCCTCGGCACCGGAACCTCGGAGTCCTACGCCTTCACCAACCTGGACTCATCAGCGTCCACCAAGGACACAGTTGTCCTCACCTACCGATCAGGCCAGAGCTGCACCGCCTGCGGCGACGGCATCGTCACCACCGTTCGCTACCACTGGGACGGAAGCAAGGTGCAGATGCTCGATCCTCCGCCGCCGGGCTAGCCAGTCGGCTCGACGATCAGAACGGATAGGTGTTCTCGATGCTGACGAACATTCCGTGCCCGGTCTGGTCGTTGGTGAAGCGGGTGCCCTGGGAGCTGGCGACGATTGTCCAGCCCTGGAAGTGGTACGTCTGGCCGTAGTTGAGGACGAAGGCGTTTGTCGAATCCCCCAGGTTGCCGCCGTTCCCGAAATGGAAGTTGCCTGCCGCGTCGGTGATTGCGGAATGGTAGTGCTCGCCGTAGTCGGTCATCGGTGCCTGCAGGAAGCCTCCATCTTTCTCGCTGATCGCTTCGCAGATGACGGTCGGGCCGTGGTTGCCCGTCCCTTCACCCGTTGCAGTGACGTAGCAGTGCACACGGTCTGACGCGGTTTTGACGCTCTGCCCTGGGCCAGAATAGGCATTCGGGACGGGCTGACCCCCTGGGGCTGGCGCAGGGGGGGCCTGTGAACGTGTCGGTGTAGGGGCGGGCGGCAGCGCGACGCTGCTCTGGGTATTCGTCTGGGATGCCTTCGGGGGAGCCTGATCGCCGGTGCGGGGGACGACCGCCAGTACAACCAATGCCCCAACGCCGACACCGAGAAGCCCGGCCAGAGCAGCCACCCACACGCTGTTCCTGCGGAGCCAGCCGGTAACTGCAGGATTATCCCCTGAAGGGTCCGGCGCGGGACTGCTACCTGCTGTCGGCTGTGGGGCTGCCCACGACGGGTCCACTGGGTCAGGCGGAAGCCAATTCGGGTCGATCTCGCCGGACACTTGTGCCTCCCCCCAAACGTGGACAACGTTGGGATAGTAGTGCGACCTCAACACGTGGAGTCAGGAATTTGGTCTGCTGCCCGGTTGGCCTTGAGCAGTACTGAATGGGCTTCGTTCGTCTCACCTCTTCCAACAGCGAGCCTGGCCGATTTAGCCGCGATACCCTCTCCGCCTAGATCAGGGCGAGGTGTCACAGAAGAAGGACGGCGGACGGTGTTGCCACAACCAGCGCCAGGTTGGTACGACGATCCCGACGGCTCTGGTGGCGAACGGTACTGGGATGGCAGCGGGTGGACTGAATACCGTCGCAAAGCCTCCATCACGCCGGAAGCACAGTCCCCCAGTAACCTAACGTCATGGCAGGCGGACGGCAGTAACCAGATTCCGCAATATCCGCCACCTCCTCCAACACACGATTTCGCGGATTCGCACCTGTGGCCGTCGGCGACGGCACCTCGCCACGCCCCGGAGAATTGGACGAAGCCGCTGATGGCACTCGTGTTGATCACCGTTGTGTCGGCGATCGTCGGCCTCGTACTAATCCTCACAGGAGGGAGAGGCACAGAGACCACGGGCACCACAGGATCGTCTGTCCGTGCTGAGCGCAATGAGTCCGGGCCTGTGTCCCAGGTTCTAGGTATTCACATGCCCCTAGGCTCTTCGTTGCAACCTGGAGAAGAAGGTTATCGCGGCTACGAATTCTGGCACATACCGCCTGGCGGCTTCAGCGACTCGGACTTACCAATTGGTCAGCCGGTGAAAGGACTGCCGTTTTGCGCCGTACAGGAACTGAGTGAGGGCAGTACTGGCTACTACTGGAGCAATCACGTCGAAGCCATCCGCATTCGGGCTTGGCCACAGGGGTTTGCGCAGATCGTCCGCACCCAAGATGAGCAGTTCAACGGTCGCCTCGATCGGCTGGCGCTTGCTCAGTGCCCATGATGAATGTGCCACCGGGATCGAACTTCGCCCACGAAGTGCTGCGGATTAAGGCAATAGGGGCATTGGTCCCGTCAAGTAACTGCCGAAGACCTTGTGATTGCAGATCAGGCTGGCTCGCCGCGACGTACGCTTCCAGCACAACCGTCGGCGTTCGGCGCAAAAAAGGAGGTCTGCCGTCATGCCGATGTGCCCGCACAAGCACGAGAATCCCTACGGATATACCTTCTGCGGCGTCTGCGGTGCTGCGATCCTCCCGCCAATCATCCTGTGCGCGAATGGCCATGAAAGCCCGCAGGGACAGAACTTCTGCGGACAGTGTGGGCTGACGCTCGGTGAATCGCACCGGACAAACCCTCCAGCCCGTACACCGTCTAGCGCCCTAGAAGACGCCGACCAGGTGACGAGGAGGTTGGCCCTTCAAGCGCATCCTCCACCCGTCGTGAAGAGTCGAAACATCGAGACGTCAAGTCGGGGTGATCGGAGCAACCTTCGGGCACCCGGGAGTGTAGGTCGTGCCAGGCGCGACCTGCGGGTTGGCAACCGCGTCCAGGTACTGGATCGTGGCGACGAGGATGACGGAAAGATCGGCGTTGTGGTCGAAGTGATCACCGACAATGCCGATGGATACGTTGTCTGGGTCGATCTCGATGGCGAAGGCGAGAGCCTGTACGCGTTCCGCCAGGATGAGCTGACTCTCGTCGCCCCCGAAACAGCGGATGACTCGGGGTCGCCGTCTGAGCCTGAGGGCGCTTACAGCAGCGCGCTTGAGGTCGGGGACACCGTCCAGGTAGTCAATTCGGGTGATGAGGATGACGGGAAAGTCGGCATCGTGAAGGAAATTGCCGACACTGCTATGGATTACGACGTACTCGTTGACCTCGAAGGCAACGCCGGAATGCAGGCATTCAGTTCCGAGACGTTGCGCGTAATCGACAAAGGCGAAGGTGGTGAACGGGGCTCATACTTGGATGTCGATGCTCCGGTAGCCGAGGCTGGTAAAACGCGATGGTCGGCGGGGCATCCCAACCGACGAGTGGCATCGAGCGCTAACGGTTGGTCGAGCCGGTCACCCGGAGTCAGGCTGGGCATCGCAGTGTTGGTGGTCGCTATTCTCGGCATGTCGGCTCTGCTGCTGCGCGGCTGTTTGAGGGCAGATACCAGTAGTTCGCCTGCTGTATCCGGATCGGGCGGTGACAATTCCTCGGCAGTAGTGGGTCCGCAGTCAACGTTGGACGATTGGTTGGCGGCGGTCTGCAAACCAGGAACTTATGACAGCAGTGGAAATCACCTGCAGAACGCAGATGTAAGTGGCTGGTGTCTGTCGAGATTCGACAATGGACCCATCATGATCGGCCTGTACACTTCCAAGTTCGGACTGAAGAACGATGTCTCGCTCTTTAGGGGATCAACCTCCGCGACGCTGAATCAAATCGACGGCAGAATCTGTCTTTTCCTGGCTGTCAGGTCGGCCACGGCACTACAACCACTGACGCAGTTTGGATTCCAGCTAGATTCATCGCCCTGAGCAGAATATGGAGAATGCTCGTGGCATCCGGTCGCACGGCCTCGGTTCGGCGCGTCTGCATGAAATGCGTGCGCCTCGCACTCGCGACATATCTGTCATCGCTAACGCTGGATCTGAGTAAGGGCAGCTCTGCCTGGTCTTAAAGAGAAGACATACGGGACACCCTTCCTCGCCGAGGAATCAGACCGCCGTGCGCGTCTCCGCTGCTTGAGTTCGGATTTGCCTGTCTCGAAAACGATGGGTTGATGCGACTGAGACTCGCGGCGGCCAGCGTCCTCTCTGTCCTGGGCGATGGCGCGATGTGGTGTCTTGAAAACCCGTCTCATAACTAGTAGTATCAAAACCCGGGGAGTGACGGGTTATTGAGACAGGGGGAACGCGATGGCCGTTATCGGGTATGCGCGGGTCAGCACGACCGACCAGAACCCCCAACTTCAGCTTGACGCGCTCAAGGAAGCGGGGGCGACACGCATCTTCATCGACCACGGCGTGAGCGGCTCAACCGCTAGCCGACCCCAGCTTGACGCGTGCCTCGATCACCTCCGCAAGGGCGACGTGCTGACGGTCTGGAAGCTGGACCGCCTCGGGCGCAACACACGTCACTTCCTTGAGGTGGTGGACGAGCTGACGGCGAGGGGGATTGGATTCCGCAGTTTGACTGAGGGGCTTCACACTGACGGAGCGATGGGCAAGGCGATTCTGACGATCATGGCTGCCTTCGCCCAACTTGAACGCGACACCATGGTCGAGCGCACCCGCGCCGGACTGGCCGCTGCCGCAGCGAATGGCCGCATGGGTGGACGGCCACGCAAGATTGGCGACACCGACACCGCGAAGGCCCGTCAGCTCCGCGATAAAGGAATCGCAGCAACAGACATCGCGAAGATGCTAGGCGTCTCCCGCGCAACGGTTTACCGCTACCTCGCCGACGAAGAGCTACGCCCCCGGCGGGGGCAGCGCAGCCAAAGAGCTTCCGGCTGAGGAAGCGGTTCGCCGCCCCCGTGCGGGGCATCGACTAGAGCGCGCCCCCAGCGGGGGCATTTAAGACGTGATTGGCGAGCGAGTGTCGCCGACGATCCCAGTAAGACACGCACTTCTCACCCGTTGGTGGGGGGAAAGGAGACCTTCAATGACGGAATTGACCACGGCGCAACTTGACCGGGCAGTCGGCGTCCTGTTGGCGACGGCGGCGGGTGATGCTCTTGGCGCACCGTACGAATTTGGTCCGCCACGTGGCCCCGAGCTCGACGTGGCGATGGTGGGTGGCGGTGCCTTCGGCTGGCAGCCCGGCGAGTGGACCGATGACACCTCGATGGCTATCGCCATAGCTGAGGTGGCCGCCACCGGCGCGGACCTACGCGAGGAAGAGGCGCTCGACACCATCGTCGGCAGGTGGCATGAGTGGTCCCGAGACGCCAAAGACATTGGCATACAGACCAGCAGCGTCATGCGCGCAGCCCACCAACAAGGCCTCTCAGCGCTCACCGCCCGGACAGCATCTGCGGCCTTGCACGAGCGCACTGGCCGCACGGGCGGTAACGGCTCCCTGATGCGGACTGCCCCAGTGGCACTGGCTTACCTCGATGACGAGCTGGCGCTGGTGGAGGCCGCTCGTGCGGTGAGTGTTCTGACACACTATGACCCCGATGCGGGGGACGCATGTGTGCTCTGGTGCAGTGCAATCCGCCATGCCATCTTCACCGGGGAGTTGAACGTCCGGATTGGCCTGCAGCACATCGACAGTGACCGACGCGCGAGGTGGGTTTCGCTGTTTGAGGTCGCCGAGGCATCGCAACCGTCGGACTTCAAGAACAACGGCTGGGTGATCGAGGCGATTCAGGCCGCGTGGTCGGCCATCGCGAACACGCCTGTACCTGAGGATGATCCGGCGGGGGGAGTATTCCGTGTTGATCACCTACGATTGGCTCTCGACGCTGCAGTGCGTGGCGGTGGGGACACTGACACCGTCGCCGCCATCGCTGGTGGCCTGCTAGGCGCTGCGTACGGGGCCTCGGCTGTCCCAGCGGAGTGGCGTCGCGTGCTGCACGGCTGGCCTGGAATGGCGACGCGAGACCTAGTTGTGCTCGGCACCCGAATCATGCACGCGGACCATCTATTCAGCTATGACATCGATCCGATCACCCCAGTCCGGCACCCCCACGACGCTGGGGTATGGCTTGGTGACATCGCAAGCCTGCAGGCTCTTCCATCCGGAGTGAATGCTGTGGTCTCGCTGTGTCGCGTGCAGGACAGCGACCTGCCAGTAGGCATCGAACAGATCGACGTCCGGCTCATCGACGCCTTCGATCCGGAGGCGAATCCCAACCTGGATTTCGTGCTGACCGACACCGTCCGGCTCATCGAGCAACTCCGCACAGAGGGACGCACGGTGCTTCTGCACTGTGTGGCAGCACAAAGCCGGACGCCAACCATCGCTGCTTTGTATGGGGCACGCAAGCAAGGCATCAGCAGTGCGGCGGCACTGCAAGAAGTGAGTTGCGTTCTGGCGGGTGCCTATCCGAATCGGTACTTCCGTCGAGCCCTGCGCACGCTGGCACCCTGACCGTCTCCGACTCGTGATCACCTTTTCACGACAGGCATGTACGCCCATAGTGCGACAATGCTCGTCGGTGTCGGCTAAGCAACAGCGTCAGGAGCTGGCGATCTGACGGGATCGGCAAAGAGATGGGCCCAATTGGCTGTCAGTGGCACCTGAAACCAAACAGATCCGAAACCCTCTTTAGCGCAGGATTCTGGTTCGGCTCCTCGATGGTTCGACCTGAGTCAGTGCGGGTGGGTTCGCTCAAGATGGTCTTCCCATCGTCGAGCGCACGGAGCCAGATCGCCCAGCACCTCCACCCTGCGTCGTGCTTGGAAGAGTAGATAATTCCATGAGCGTAGGAACCGTCCGCGAGCATCGACGCGTGGATCTTCTCGGCGATGCCGGTGGTAAGGGATCGCTTCTCCCCGTGAAGATGTGCCGTAGTCAGCTCGCTCACCTCGGCTCCGACCAGCAAGTCTGTCCACTGCTTCGTGATCGCCGAGATCGTCTCCGCAGCTTCGATATCGACGAACCACCCGCCGCTTGGTAGTACCAGCTGGTGGAGCAGGCGTTCCTGCCGCCATCCTGCCGGAACGCACCCCAGCCTCATGTGGTGCCGGTCGGCCCATTCCTGAGCCACAGCCTCTTCTAGGGTGACATCCTCAACGGCTTTCTCGTCCTCGTCGGACGGGTCGAACAAGTCGGAGAGTTGGATGTCAATAGCGGGCTTCGCCCAGGCCAATGACTCGGCGTAGGCGCAGGGCTCTGGGCTGCCGCTGTAGATTGTGCGGTGACCCACGACGTCCCACCTACCCCATTCGCGTCGGTCCTCTTTCACACCCCGAAGCGGAGGATTCATTGGGCCGTAGGAGGTCTTGGCGATGCGGAAAGCCGTCTGCCCTGAAGACTGGACGAGCGCGAATCCAGTCCTCGGACAGATCGTTCTTTCCAGTGCCGTGTCCGCTGGGGGCTGCACCGCAATAGGTTGACCAACCAGCGGAGCTTGGTCGCCCATTCGTAGCCTATCTATTCGTTGGAGCGCGGTCTCCGGGGCTGAAGGAGTCAAACGCCTTAGTCGTCGGTTCCTTCTATGAAGGCCCTGGCTGCGTTCATAACTGCGGGTAGATCGCCTTCCCGAAGCTTCATCACGGGGCTCTCTTCGCCGAGGCGCGGATTGGCACCAATGAACCACGCCCGCGCGACGTGTTCGTTCTCGGCAGCGCTGAGATGGCCCCACAATCGGTGCGCCATGCGTAGACGCCTCTCCGGTTCTGCGCGAGGTGTGGGCCCTTCGGCGAGGGCCCACTTCAGTGGCAGCTTCCTGTCACGGACACCAGCGAGTGCGGCCACCAGGGTGGGCCCGAGGTGGGCGTTCAACTGGCGCACAAGTTCGTGCACGTTGAGGAGGGTGGTTCTGATGTGCTGGTCGTTAGCCAGATCCAAGTCAGGCATTTCAGTGCTCACCACTTCAAAGTTTGGGCTGGGTGTGGGTGCCGTGGTGGGTTCGTATCCCACGGGTTATTGGCCCGAGCGTCGGGCCTGGGCCAGGCTCCCGGCAGGAGCCAGACGGTGTTGCGCGGAGCCGCGCTAGCGTTGGACATGCGCTGCGACGGGCGACTTTTTGGCGTGCGAGCGCGATGTCGGGCGGGATCACATCGTGTGTCTGGTTACCCTCATGGGGACGAGACTACCCAAATTCCACCCAAATGCAACCCTAAAGCTGCATTCGATGGATCGAAAATGCCCGGTTAGCCGCGAGTGGCGTGACGTCAAGCGGTAGCCAGCTCGGAGTACGACGAAAGCAGAGAGCGGAAGTCACTCGGCGACTTAAGCATCCTTTGGGGCACGACTGGCGTCGGTCCATCGGGGTAGCTTCCCTATACCTGTAGTTCATCTCGGGCGGGAGGGACCCCTAGCCGATGGCCAAGACCAACGCCACCTTGATCTGGAATATCGCCGAGCTGCTGCGTGGGCCGTTTCAGCCCAACCAATACGGCGACGTCGTGCTGCCGTTCACTATCCTGCGCCGCCTGGACTGCATCCTAGAGCCGACCAAGGAGCAGGTGATCGCCGCCTACAAGCAGGCCCAGAGCCAGAAGATCGACCCGGCGGTGGTGCTCAAGTCCAAGTTCAAGCTGCCGTTCTTCAACACCTCGCGGTGGACCTTCGCCAAGCTGGTCAGCGATCCCGAGGGGGTGGCCGACAACCTCAACGACTACATCAACCGGTTCTCCCCGAACGTGCGCGACGTGTTCGACGGCTTCAAGATGCCCGACCTGATCGCCGACTTACATAAGTCCGGGCGGCTCTACCTGATCGTCAAGGAGTTCGCCGCCGTCGATCTGCACCCGGACGTGGTCTCCGGCACCGACATGGGCTACATCTTTGAAGAACTGATCCGCAAGTTCGCCGAGTCCAACAACGCCGCCGCCGGTGACCACTTCACTCCCCGCGAGGTCATCAAGTTGATGGTCAACGTCCTGTTCCACAGCGACGACGACGCCCTGGCCAAGCCCGGCGTGGTGCGCACTATCTACGATCCCGCAGCGGGGACCGGCGGCATGCTCTCCACGGCCTACGACCACCTGGTCGCCATGAATCACAGCGCCCGCCCGGTGCTCTATGGCCAGGAGATCAACCCCCGCTCGTATGCCATGTGCAAGTCGGACATGATCATCAAGGGCCAGGATGTGGACAACATCTACTTCGGCGACACCCTCACCGATGACGGCTTCGCTGGGAAGCACTTTGACTACCTGCTGTCCAACCCGCCGTTCGGGGTGGAGTGGAAGTCCCAGCAGAAGAAGGTCACCGACGAGCACGAGCAGCGCGGGCACGCCGGACGGTTCGGCCCCGGTCTGCCCCGTGTCTCGGACGGCTCGCTGCTGTTCTTGCTGCATCTGATCTCCAAGATGGAGCCGGTCAAGAACGGCCAGGGCGGAAGCCGGTTGGCCATGGTGCTCAACGGCTCCCCGCTGTTCACCGGTGGGGCTGGGTCCGGGGAGTCCAACATCCGGCAGTGGATCATCGAGAACGACCTGCTGGATGCGATCATCGCCCTGCCGACGGACATGTTCTACAACACCGGCATCTCCACCTACATCTGGGTGTTGGACAACAACAAGCCCGCCCAGCGACGGGGCAAGGTGCAGTTGATCAACGCCGCCGACATGTTCGGCAAGATGCGCAAATCGCTGGGGTCCAAGCGCAAGGAGTTGCGCCCAGCGGACATTGAGAAAATCTGCAAGCTCTACGACGGCTACCGCAACGAGACCGGCACCGACGAGCGCCCGGCGCTGTCCAAGGTCTTCAAGGGCGAGGAGTTCGGCTACTCCACCATCACCGTCGAGCGCCCCCTGCAACTGCGGTTCACCCCCACCGAGGACAACATCGAGGCCGTTCTGGCAAGCAAGACCGTCGAGAAGCTCAAGGCCGCTGAACAGGACGCCGTCCGCACCGCGCTCACCGGCCTGATCGGGTGGGAGTACCAGGACCGCGACGGCTTCACCACCGATCTCAAGGACGCCCTCCACAAGGCCGGGATGAGAACCCCGCCAGCGCCGCTGATCAAGGCCATCTGGACCACCATCGGGGAGCACGACGACGACGCCACCGTGATCACCAACGCCAAGGGCGAACCCGAACCCGACCCGGCCCTGCGCGACACCGAAAACGTCCCCCTCACCGACGACATCGGCGACTACTTCACCCGGGAGGTCCTACCCCACGTCCCCTACGCCTGGATCGACGACACCAAAACCAAAGTGGGCTACGAGATTCCCTTCACCCGCCACTTCTACCGCTACACCCCACCCCGGCCTCTGGAGGAAATCCAGAAAGACCTCCGCACCCTCGTCGCCGAAATCCAAGACATGCTCAAAGAGGTTGGGGCATGAATTGGCGTTCCTACCCCGCCTATGAGAACGCCGGGGTCGCCTGGCTCGACAAGTACCCCTCAACCTGGACTGCGATACCACTTCGGTTTCTGGCCTCGATGCAGAGTGGCGAGTCGATTACGTCCGAATCCATTGATGAATCAGGGGAATATCCCGTTTACGGGGGTAATGGCCTACGGGGTTACACCACTTCCTACACGCACCAGGGTGAGCGCGTCCTAATCGGACGCCAAGGCGCACTGTGCGGCAATGTTCATCTGGTTTCAGGACAGTACTGGGCCTCTGAGCACGCCATAGTTACGACCCCCAGCCACGACGTCGCGCCGAGGTGGCTGGCTTACCTCTTGCAAACAATGAACCTTGGCCAGTACTCCCAAGCCGCCGCGCAACCGGGCATCTCCGCAGATGTCATCGGAAAGCTGCGCGTTCCGACTCCATCGCCGAAAGAACAGGCGCTAATCGGCGACTTCCTCGACCAGGAGACCGCGAAGATCGACGCCCTGATCGCCAAGCAGGAGCAGCTCATCGCCACCCTGCGTGAGGACCGCACCGCCACCATCACCGCTCTGGTGACCAAAGGCCTAGAACACGAGAGCGAGATGCGTGAATCAGGGGTCGATTGGGTTGGGATGATTCCCGCCCATTGGAAGATTGAGAAGGGGACGTGGATCGGGAAGCCTTTCGGATCTGAACCAGTTAGCGACACCGACCTCCAGGAGAGCGGTGACATTCCTTTCTTGAAAGTATCTAGCCTGGATGGGGGTGGCCTCAAACTCAGCACGCCAGTCTGGTTTGTTAGCAGGAAATTTCGGCACGAATCAGATTTTCTCGTCTTCCCCAAACGCGGTGCCGCCATATTCGGCAACAAGGTGAACATCGTGCGTGGCCCTGCCGTGCTTGATCCCAACCTGATGGGTTGGAAGCTGAGGGACGACAACGTGCTTGAGTACTTCGGGCAGGTGTTGAGACTAATCCGACTGGAAGAAATCGCGGATGTCTCAACCGTGCCACAGATCAACACAAAGCACATAGCTGGCCTCCAACTACCGCGCCCACCTGTTGCAGAACAGCGCAAGATCGTGGCGATGATTGACGGTAAGTGCGAAGCTATAAATGCGCTCATCCGCAAAGCGGAGGAGGTTACTGCGACTCTGCGGGAGTACCGCTCGGCCCTGATTACTGACGCGGTAACGGGGAAGATCGACGTACGGGGGGTGGCGTAGTCGATGGCGCAGCAGCATCACGAGGTGTCATTTGAGGCCGAGATTTGCCAGTATCTGGCCGCCCACGGATGGCTGTACTCGCCGACCGATGCCGGGTACGAACGGGCGCTGGCGTTGTTCCCCGAGGACGTGTTCGGGTGGCTGGCTGAGACCCAGCCTGAGCAGTTAGCCAAGCGAGTCAAGCCGGATCTGACCGGGGAGGCCAAGGCGAAAGCCGAGCAGGGTGTGCTCACAACCTTGGCCAAGGCGTTGGACGCCGACCTGAAGGCGGGCGGCGGCACACTGGCGGTACTGCGGCGCGGGTTCAAGGACCTCAACGCCCAGTTCCAGATGTGCCAGTTCCGGCCCAACTCCTCGCTGAACGAGGCCACCAAGGAGAAGTACGAGGCGGTGCGGCTACGGGTGATGCGCCAGGTGCACTACTCGGCCCAGAAACCCGGAGACAGCATCGACTTGGTGTTCTTCGTCAACGGCATCCCGGTGGCCACCGCCGAATTGAAGACCGACTTCACCCAGAACATCACCGACGCGGTCATGCAGTACAAGAATGACCGCCACCCCAAGGGCGAACCGCTGCTTCAGTTTGGGTCCCGGGCGCTGGTGCACTTCGCGGTATCCAACTACGAGATTGAGATGACTACCAAGCTCGACGGCAAGGACACCTACGTCCTGCCGTTCAACCGGGGCAACAACCACCACGCCGGGAACCCGGCCAACCCGGGTGGCTCCCCGACGGCCTACTTGTGGGAGTCGATCCTGGCCCGCGACACCTGGCTGGACATCCTGGGTCGGTTCATGCACCTGCACGTCGAGGACAAGATCGACCCCGACACCGGCAAGAAGACCCGCAAGCAGACGATGCTGTTCCCGCGCTACCACCAATGGGAAGCCGTCACCAAGCTCGTGGAGGCCGCCCGCACCCAGGGGCCGGGGCATCGGTATCTGATCCAGCACTCCGCCGGGTCGGGCAAGACCAATTCGATCTCGTGGCTGACCCACCGGCTCTCGGTGCTGCACGACGAAGACAACAAAGCGGTGTTCGACTCGGTCATCGTGATCACCGACCGCAACGTTCTCGATGCCCAACTCCAAGAGGCGATCCGCCAGATCGACGCCACCCCCGGCGTCGTCGCGCACATCGAAGGGTTGGGCGGGTCGAAGTCTCAGGAGTTGGCCACCGCGCTGACCGGTGGGACGAAGATCATCATCGTCACGATCCAGACCTTCCCCTTCGCCCTGGACGTCATTCAGAGCCAGGCCACGCTGGCGGGCAAGAGCTTCGCGATCATCGCCGACGAGGCCCACTCATCCCAGGCCGGGGAGGCCTCCAAGAAGCTGAAAGCAGCGCTGAGCGCCCCGGAGATAGACGATCTCGGCGACGGTGGGGATGTGTCCGCCGAGGACGTGTTGGTCGCTGAGATGGCCGCCAGGGCCGAGGCGAAGAATCTGTCTTTCTTCGCCTTTACAGCCACCCCGAAAGCCAAGACCTTGGAGTTGTTCGGGCACAAGGGCATCGACGGCCTGCCCCACCCGTTCCACCTGTACTCCATGCAGCAGGCCATCGAAGAGGGCTTCATCCTCGACGTGCTGAAGAACTACACCCCCTACAAGACCGCGTTCCGGCTCACCCACAACGGCAAGGTCTATGAAACCGAGGAGACCGCCAGCGGCGGAACCGTCGCGGTCACCACCGGTGCCGGGGCAGCAGATTTGGTGGACAAGTCCAAGGCCGTGAAGTCGGTAATGAACTGGGTGCAGTTGCACCCGACCAACATCGCCCAGAAAGTCCAAATTATCGTCGAGCACTTCCGGGAGAACGTGGTCTGGCGGCTCAACGGCCACGCCAAGGCCATGGTGGTGACCTCCTCACGCAAAGCGGCGGTGCGCTACAAACTCGCCTTCGACAAGTACGTCGCCGAGCACAAGATCGACGACGTGCGGGCGCTAGTCGCGTTCTCCGGGGAGGTGAGCGACGAGGAGTCCGGGGTGGACAAACTCTCCGAGACCTCGCCGCTGTTGAACCCGGGTTTGAAGGGCCGCGACATGCGGGACGCCTTCGCCACCGACGACTACAACGTGATGTTGGTGGCCAACAAGTTCCAGACCGGATTCGACCAGCCGCTGCTGGTGGCGATGTATGTGGACAAACGCTTGTCGGGGGTGGCGGCGGTGCAGACCCTGTCACGGCTCAACCGCACCGCCCCGGGCAAGGACCAGACCTTCGTCATCGACTTCGCCAACGGGGCCGAGGAGATTGTGGAGGCCTTTGAGCCGTACTACACCGCCACCACCCTGGCCGACGTCACCGATCCCAACATCGTGCACGAGGTGATGAACAAACTCGATGCCGCCGCCATCTACCAGGAGGCCGAGATCGATGGACTGGTCGCCGACTTCCAAGCCAAGAAGGGCAACAACGCCCTGACCAAGTGGGTGACCCCGGCCCGGGACCGCTTCCGCGACCGCGAGCGCAGCGCCCGCGACGCCGGTGACCTCGCCGCCCTGGACGAGTTAGAGGTATTCCGCAAGGACGTCGGCACCTTCGTCAAGCTCTACGACTTCCTGTCTCAGATCGTCAACTACGAGGACCCCGCGTTGGAGAAGCTGTCGATCTACCTGCGCCACCTCGCCCCGGTGATCAGCAAGGAGCAGCTCAACAACGAGATCGACCTCTCGGTGGTCACGTTCGACTACCTGGCCCACCACGAGCAGCCCACCACCTCCTACACCCCTGGCAGCGACACCCCGCTGGAGCCGATCACGGGGGCCGGGAGTGGCACGGCACACAGCCCCGAGATGGTGCCGCTGGCCGAAGTCATCGAAAAGGTCAACGACCTCTTCGACGGCGACCACCCCGAGTCCAGCGTGCGCAGCGTCATCACCCATCTCAAAGACCGGCTGGAGGAAAGCGACGTACTTCAACAGCAGGCCAAGGCCAACAGCTTGGCTCAGTTCTCGGCCAGCCCGGACCTCCAGAACGAGTTCCGCGACGCCGTACTGGGGGCGATGGACTCCTCGGCGGACCTGTCCACCCAAATTCTCAACAACCCCGACATCTTCCAGAAGTTGCTCGCCGAACTAATCCCCATCGTCTACAAGGACCTGGCAACCACGGCTTAGTCAAGGAGCACGGGTGGAGCCGCAGTCTTCGGTCGAGGCATTGGACATCGTCTATACATTCACGGACCTGTTTGGAGAGGCCCTCTTCGCCCGGCGTGAAGTCGCCAAGAGGGCCGCCCAGATATGCAGGGCAGTCAAGTTGTCAACAACCTGGGGGGAGTTCAGGAAGGCAATGCCCACCGAGGAGTTGAAAGAGGTCGAGGAAAATCGGGACGACATCGCCCCCGATGACGCGCCGTTTTCGCCTGACCAAATCGGGTGGGGTGACGATGGCTGGTACCCGGGGCCGTGGCCACCCGAAGATGTCTTCAACTGGCTAGATGAGGAACTGTGGCAGAAATTCGGCTGCGAGTTCCGGCCAAACCCCGACGGTGAAGCCCTATACATGCCTCCCGGCAGCGCCCAGAAGATCATCCGTGCACTCCGAGCTCACGGCCACCACGTCGCCAAATCCGTCGATGATCTTCCCGATTGGATCAGGCTGATCTGCTCGTAATGTTGGTTAGGGACCAGATAGCCGCGTTCAACCATCTCTTGGTCGGACCGTGGCCGGACTTGCGCTGACGGGCTGAGCAGAGGCGAAAGGAATCGACACCGCCGGGGTCCAGCCCGCCCTACGATGCCGGGGTGACGGTTGACCATGACACCGGCGATTTCGCGGTAGACCTCGGTGACTGGTGCCAGGACCACGCCGAACAGATAAGCGCCGACTTCGACCGGTACTTCACCGGCTTCAACGGTCGCCACTTTGAGCGGTTCTCGGCGATGGGCAGTGCCGACCCGAACCGGTTCGCCGCCACCGACGTCTTGGCGGTTGAGGCTTTGTCGGTGAAGGTGCCGCCGAACTCGGCGGCGAAGTTGATCGACACCGAGGCCGAGGAGTTCGGCACGCTGCTGCGTGAGATTCCCGCCGATCGGGACATCTGGGAGATGGAGGCCAGCGACCTGGGTGAGGGTAGCCCCGCGCTGACGCTTTACCGCCGCCTCAAGCGGTTGGACGGTGTGGGGCCGGTGACGGCCACCAAGCTGATGGCCTCCAAGCGGCCCCGGCTGATGCCGGTCATCGACACCCGTGTGTCCGAGTTGCTACAGCCCCCAGGCGGGCGGTTCTGGCTGCCGATGCGTAACCAGCTTGCCGACGCTGAACGGCGGAAGAAGATCGTTGATGTCGTGTCGTGCGCCCCGGCCAACGTGACCCTGCTGCGCCGGATCGACGTGGCGCTGTGGATGCACGGCTCCGCGAAGCCGCACGCTACCAAGGACGTTGAGGCGTGATTTCCGATTACCAGCCCATTCCGCTGAGCGCCCTGATCGGCGACCTCGACCCGACTGCCTGCAAGCTGCACTGCGCCAAGTACAACGGTCATGTTCATCCCGTTGACGTGCTAGCCGCAGATTGGAAGGAATGGGTGGGCTGGAACCGCTACCGACCCCAGCGGGACGAGTTCAACCGGCAGTTCATCTTCTCCCTGGCTCACGACCGGCACGATCCTGGACGCTGGCTCTTCGGCGGGGTCTTTGAGGTTACGGGCAGCCGCGATGTGCCCAAGGCCCGCTCGTACTCCATCCGGTATCGCGATGACTTGATGGGGCCGTTCACCCGACGCTTGTGGATTGGTTTTTCGCCTTCTGGCCGCCAGGTGCGATTGAACATGGAGACCGTTCTGGACCAGATGGAAGTAATCATGGTCCAGGAGAAGCCCTACTCCGGCGAGCCGTTCCCTGGCCTAGACCGGATCAATCACACCTTCGACGTGCTCGCTGCCGCTGTCACGCAGAACTGGCAGGACTGGCGCGGCGCGCTCCAAAACCTCAAGGGCGTCTACGTCATCCATGACCAGAAGACCGGCAAGTCCTACGTCGGTTCGGCCTACGGTACCGACGGAATCTGGTCCCGGCTGGGCCAATATGTCCACTCCCTCGACGGCGGGAACAAGGGACTACGCGAGCTCGTCGGCAAGAAAGGGCCGGACTACATGAAACAGAACCTGCGCTTCGCGCTGCTGGAGGCCATGCTGCCGAAGACCGCCGACGAGGACATCCTCGACCGTGAGTCCTACTGGAAGGACGTTCTACTGTCGCGGCAGTTCGGCCTGAACCACAATTAGTACGCGACGTTGCGCCGGTGGGTGTCGGACTGTCGGTGCGCTTTTCTTTTTCTTTTCTCCTTCCTCCGTTGTACTAGTAGACCTGAAAAGTCCTGGTTCCCAACGGTTCCCAATCAGTTCCCGGGAACCGGTTGCTTATCGGTTCCCCGGTTCCCTCCTCTAGGGACCGGAACCGAGAACTGCCTCTAGACCGACCTCAGAACAGGAAGCAGTTCCCCACCTTGGTGTCGCCGAGTGAGCAGGTCGGCAGACTCCGAGTAAGGCTTCACCGAGACATACAGCGGATACCCACGCCGCTCACCCTGGGGAGCCAGGTAGCCCTCCCGAACCATGATGTCGAAGGCATGGAGAACCGACTCCCTCTTGCCCCCCGCTGTTTTCACTGCCTCCGTCTTCGTCATCGGCTCCGCCGCGTCTTCCATCACCCGGCTGACACGCTGCATCAGTACGGTGGGCCTGAACTCCCCGCCGGTGACTTCCTGCGGGGCTTGGGCGTCCCACTGCTCGACGGTGACGGTGGTCTGCTCGCCGGTGGAGTCGATGACCACCCGCGCCGCCTGCTGGGTGCGGTCGCCCTTGCGGAAGGCCCCGCACTGGTTGCGCACCTGGCCGGGCCTGTCCTTGCCGATCCGCAGGCCCACCGCGCCGCGCATGCCCACGCCGAGCGGTTGGAGAATCTCTACGGTATAGGCGGCCCCGGTGAGGGCAGCCATCTTGGCCTGCCCGCCGATGGCGTGGCGACCCTGCATCGTCTTGTTCTTGACGACGTGGTCGATGAGCACCACCGCCGCGCCTGTGCGCTCGGCGATCTTGCGGGGCACCTCCCGGCTCCACGCGGCAATGTCGTCGTTGTCCAGGCTGCCCCTACCGAACACCGTTAGGGCCTCGGTGACCCCGTCGATGACGGCCAGGGTGTACTCGGTGCCCAGGGTGGACTCCCAGGCCGCCCGCTCGGCCTCCGAGTGGGTCGGGGCGACCTCGGGGCGGAGGTAGTGGAAGTGGTCGGCTACGGCCTGCTCGTCGGCCCCGAGCTTCACCAACCGGTCCACGACGGACTGCTCGTCGGACTCAAAGTCGATGTAGAGCACCTGCTCGCCGAGGTTGATCAGCCGGACGCACTCGGCCTGCACGATTAGCGATTTCCCCGACTCGGACTCCCCGTGGAGGCTGTGGGTCATGCCGGGGTAGAACAGGCAGACGCCGTCCGTGCGCCTGAACAGGGTTGGCGTCACCCCCGAGGTATCCCCGGTAAGGGCTTCGGTGAGGTCCGTCGGCGACCATGACGGCGTATCCAGCACCCTACAGACGACACCGGCCTCTACTGGCTGCCCGCCGTCCGGCTGGCCGGTGGTCAAGGGCGTGGCGGCGACCAGCATGGCCGCGCCCTCGGTGAAGCGGAGGAACTCCGCCTCAGCCACTAGGGCGGGCCGGGTGTCCCCGACTTCCAAGACGTAGGCCGTGAGGAGTTGCCTCAGCGCGGTGGGCACCCCAGCGCGGCCCACCGCACGGAAGCGCATCAACGCGGCCACATGGTCACGGGCGAGTGCGTAGCGGCTGCCGGTGCCTGACATCAAGTCGGCCAGCGCAGCATCTAGCCGGGCGGCGACCAGACGGTCTGGGGCGGTGTGGTCTCGGGCCATCCCCATCAGCCTCTGATACGTCTCCTGGTTGACCTGCTCTCTCATCGCCCGGCTGCGGTTGGGTGTCGAGCCGTCGAACACCTCGTCACGCAGCGCGTCCTTGGCCATGCCTTCCACCGATCCGGTAGGCAACTCCGGCAGGTTCCCAACGCGGGGCACCATGCCCTCGGGCAGCAGCGACCCATCGGGGGCGTACCACCGATAAACCTCGCCGGTGTTGGGATGGATCGACGGCCAGACCGCAGACACGCGCAGGTGCGGTTGGATCGTGTCGATATGCCCAAGACCAAGCTCGGCGAACTCAATCACCGACCGGAACAGCATGCCCAACGGCACCCGGTAGAACCGCTGACCGCTGACGGAGTCTCCGAGGCGAGAGGTCGAGCGGTAGGTGGATGACAGCGGTCCCCACCGGTGTTCGGCCTCCTCCAAGGTCGCCCCGCCGGTCTTGCCGTCGTAGCTATCCACGTCAAGGACGAGAATCCCGTACTCGACCCGTAGACCCAGGTTGCTGGTGGGCCACTTGAGCATCCACTCGGAGACTTGGGCCTCGGTCGGCCATACGCCGTCATAGCCAGTGAAGCCCGCGAGTAGGGGAACCTTCTGCCGATCCCGGAGCGGCAGAACTCCGCTCCATCCGGCTGCTCGGTAGAGTGGCGCACCCATGGCGTAGATCGACCCCGCCGAACCGTCACTCACGATGCCTCCACCACCTTGCGGTCAGGGGCGGTGGGCTACCGCCTCCGGGGTCCACGCTGGATCGAGCACCAACGCCAGCTTCGGGGTGGTTGTTGAACTGATTGTTGTTGTTGTCGGCGGTGCTCGGAGAGCCGACATTTTCACTGGGTGCCATCAGCGCCGCCCGCGTGCTTGAGAGCCGCCAGTTTGGCGGCGGTGTCGCGGATGACCTCTTCGGCCACCTTCCGGCGCAGTGCAGCAGATTCCGCCAGACCCCGCTCCAGCCGGGCCTGGGAATCCTCCTCGTCCTTGCGGGAAGGTCTGCGGACCCTCATCTCCATGCCTCCGTGTCACCGATACGGTTGGCGAGCAAGAACCGGATCAAATCGCTGCGCAAATACCGGATTCTGCGCCGCCCGAGCTTCACGTAGGGAATGGTCGGGTTTCCGCCCACGCGGTCCTGCGACAGCGCATCGACGGTCATGTCCAGAAGCGAGGCCACCTTCGGAGCGGTCATGATCGGGGGCAGCTCGGAAAAATCGACGCCGGTCTCCGGATAGAGCGCCAGCAGCTCGCTTTCCCAATTGGTCATAGGGGTGCCAGCCATGTGCGGGCCTTCCTTGTCGTGTGTTGGACAACCTGATACCAGGATATGGCTCGGGCAAACACTCTGCAGCGAGTAAAATAGCTCTGAACAGGTGCTTAGCAAAGAAATCGAAACCTATAGCGAAAGTGAAATGGGATGCCCAGAGGCCGCGAGCCAATGGCAGATGTCGGGGGGCTAGCTAAAGTGACGCGCAGATTTACGACTGGCTTTTCTCACAAAAGCCTTATCCAAGCCGGAGGAGACGCGCCGAATGGCAACGGTTGAGCGCTACGAGCAGAGGCATCAGAAGGACCGCAGTGGCCACCGTTAGGCGTTATCGCACGACGCAGGGCGAGCTGTGGGAGGTCCGCTACCGCCAGCCCAACGGAATCACCAGTCGCAAAAGGGGTTTCGGCACCAAGCGCGATGCGTCGGCGTGGGCGTCGAAAGTTGAGACCACCAAAGCGATGGGTGGCTATGTGTCACCGGCGCGGGGACGGGTGACGGTAGGGGATCTGTCGGTCGGATGGATGGACCGGCAGGAGCAGACGCTGTCGCCGTCTTACTACCGCACTATCGAATACGCCTACGGTAAGCACGTCGAACCCAAGTGGGGGCGCGTCCCAGTGGGCAAGGTGGACACCCTCGACGTGAAAACGTGGGCTGCGTCCATGACCCGCAACGGGTCAAGCGCAACGGTGGTCAACCGTGCTATCGGAATCCTGGCCGGAATCCTCGACGACGCGGTCGAGCATCGGGCGCTCGCCTTCAACCCGGCACGTCGGTTCAAGCGAGGCGAGAAGCCGAAGAAATCCGCAAAACGGCATGTCTATCTCACCGAGGCGGATGTGTGTCGGTTGGCCGAGGAGTCCGGTCATCATGCCGACCTAGTGCTGGTCCTCGCATTTACGGGGCTGCGGTGGGGCGAGGCAATCGCACTGACCGTCGGAGACATCGAGTTCCTGAAACGTCGTATCTCAGTACATCGGAATGCCGTCCAGGTCGGACAGGAGTTCCAGATCGGGCAGACGAAGGGCAAGGAGAATCGCACCGTCCCGGTGGCGGCGTCGGTGCTCTCTCGGTTGGCGTTACGGTGCGAGGGCCGGTCGCCCGACGATCTTCTGTTTCCAGGGCGGGGCGGCGGGTACCTGAAGCGCCCGAGCTATGACTCAACGGGGTGGTTCAATCGCGCTGTCGAGCGCGCGCAAGCGCAGACGATCACGCCGCACGATCTGCGGCACACATGCGCCAGTCTCGCGGTCAGTTCGGGTGCGAATGTCCTAGCGGTGTCGCGGATGCTCGGCCACAAAGATCCGAGCGTGACGTTGAGGATCTATGCGGATCTGTTCGACAGTGACCTCGATGCGGTGGCCGTCAGCCTCGACGCCAGGATTGCGGTTAGTGTCCAAAGCGTGTCCAAGGCACCGGCTGACCGTCGCCGCAAGCGCAGAAAAACTGCCGTCTAGCTGGGATAATGGTTGAGTCAGTTCTGTGTCCGAGGGGGGACTTGAACCCAGCGTTGAGAACGTAGACCGGGTTGTCCAGATCGCCTCGGGCGCGATGAGCGCCACAGCGGCAATCGCCGAATTGGACGCCCGGTACCGTCCGACGGGAAAAGCCCCGGCCCAGCTGATGACCCCTCGCACCTGGTCCGACTACTTCTATCCCGGCACGGCGGTACTGATCAACCACCTCGGTATCCGTGACCAGGACGAATTGAGCGCGGCCGAGGAGTTCTACGTCAGCGTCCGAATGGCCGAGGCGGACAGGGGAGAGGTAGACGGTGTTGCCTTTCCGGCGACACACGACGGCGCTTACCTGCGTGCGATGCACCATTGGCTGGCCCAAGACGTTTACCACTGGGCCGGTCAGTACCGCGAGGTCGGAATCTCCAAGGGCGTCAGCGATTTCGCGCCAGTGAGCGCCATCGAGGACTGTCTAGGGAGGGCCGGCGAACTTGTCGCCGAGACCGACTGGACTGATCTCAGCGACGATGCCGAGTTCGGGACGCAGTGCGCGAAAGTCTTTGGCTGGCTGAACTATGCCCACCCGTTTCGGGAGGTCAACGGGCGCGCGACCAGGGCCTTCATGGACAGTCTGGCCGAGAAGTCGGGGAGATTCCTCTATTGCGGCGGCAGAGTCGAGCGGACCGCCTGGATTCAGCGGTGTGCGATGTCGATGCCCGACCTGGATCACCGCGAGCCCTATCACGAATACCTCGCACCAGTATTCACCGCGATGGCCCGCGACCATGGCGACGACGGCCACAACCCCTAGCTAATGGATGTGGGGCGTGTTACCTGGCCCGAACATCGGATCGCGATCTCCAGCGCCGACGTAAGGATGCAATGACGTAATTGCGTCACTGCATCAGTTGTCGGTGAGGTTGGCAATACTTGCGCGCAGGTGGCGTCTCGCCGCGCCTTGCCCCAAGGGGTGCCCCGCAACCGTCGTAAGGAGAACATCATGACGTGGCTAAATGACCGTCAGTTTCAGATGATGATCGAACGATGGCGCAGCGACAATCCTGGGCAGGAGCCCGACGAGAAGACCATCAACACATTGCGCATCCAGGCGCAGATGATCGTCGATGACATCAAACGTTCGCAGTACCTGGAAGAGATGGAGTTTCTGTATCCCAGCGGCGACTAAACCGTCTGTCTGTCGCAAAGTGCCCCCACTCCTGGCCGACGATCACGGGGCCACCATCGAAGGGAAAATCGGACCCAACCGACCCGCAGGGTCGGACGGGAGCCATTTATGGATGCCTCGACTCCAAGACTTGGCTGTCCGCAGGTGCGGAGAGATACCGGTACGCCGTCGCTCGGCTGATGCCGAACGCTTTGGCGAGTTCAGGAACAGGTTCTCCGGTGGCGGCGAGACGACGGAGTTGTTGCTGTCGCTCAAGGGTGAGTTTGGCCGGCTTGGTGGCCGGTAGCCGGCGCGCACGCCTGGAGTCACGAGAAGCGGCCCGGCGCTCGCGGCCGAGTTCGAGTTCAAGCTCGGCCAGGGTGGCCATGATTGCGGCCACCGCGCGGCCTGTCGGTGTGCCGGTATCTACACCTTCACGCAAGGTGCGCAACAGGATTCGGCGCTCACCAAGGACCGCGATGGTGCGGGTTACCTCCGCGACAGACCGGCCCAACCGATCGATGGCGGCGACCACCACCGTGTCACCCTCGCGGGCGTAGTGCAGCAGGGCCGTCAAGCCGGGTCTCTCGGTGTTCACTGCTCCTGAGAGCTTGTCGGTGAAAATCTGACCGAATTCGACGCCCTGGGCCGCAAGTGCGATTAGCTGTCCATCGAGGTCTTGGCCTGCGGTGCTCACCCGCGCATACCCAAGGGTCGTTGTCACGTCACCACCGTCTCATCGACCTCTGACATCGAAGATCTGAGACACGCGGTGTGAGACAGGAAATGAGACAGCGCGACCTGGGACTACGCGGTGACGGTGATGCAACCCCGAGGGTGTCTCTTTTCTCTACATGCGAGACGGCCGGATACTTTGTCAGGTTCGCACAACGCATCCGAACGGGGTTCCGGGATCGCCCGGCGTAGCGGCTTGTTGAAGAGAGGGCGGCCACGGACGTCTTGCGACGGTTGACGCTGGTACAACCGAATCCGCTTGGAATCAGATGCCGGGATGTTCTCCCTCATCGTCTTCGTGAAACCAATCTACGTCCTCGCCGAACACCTCCCGGGCCGCCGCTGCAAGCTCGCCGAGCCTGTCATGACGGTCGGTGTTGCTGATCGCGTCATCGCGCATGCGATGGATCCGATCCGGGACATCGGGGTGCGCGACAAAGAGTCCCCACCGCGCGGCGGCATCTTCGCAGCGCTTGGGGATGACTTCGGTGAACTGCTTGACCATCGGCTCAACACTGCCTTCGTGCAGTTCGAGGTTGTACGACAGTTCGGTGTTGAGTTCCTCGAACTTGCGCGCATCGTCATCGGTGTGGGCAACTGCAGGCCTGACGTACTGCCGCCACGTTTGAATAACGTGAAAACCTAACTGCTGGGCCATCTTTCCCGTTAGAAACTGAACACGTCGGCACACGAAGATGGGCATCACGGGCAAGTTCGGGTTCGCCAAGCGAAGGCGCGCGGACTTATCGAGCAGCTGATAGAGCTCTTGGGTTCGCGGGTAGATCCACTGGCGGACGTTCTTCGCCTCTATAGGCATCAGCTTCGTTGAGCTGGGCAGGCCATCGACACCCAACCTGGTGTGAAAGGCCGCGTTATCTACCTTCCCGCCCGGGACCGGCTTTCCGGCTATCTGACTCACTTCCCCACCATCAGGGCGCAGAAGGAGGTAGCCGTGAGGTGCCGCCTCCAACAGTGACCGATGAATAACCCGCTCCAGCGCCGCTGGAATGGGCGGCGCACCCCATTCGGTTGCCGAGGCTCTACTCCAGCTCAGATAGCGACTGTGCAAAAGACGTTTCCGGCCAGCTATCCGCAAGACCGCCTTCGACGGGTCCGCCAAGACAAAAGTGGCGACTACCTGACCACCTCGTGTCCGTTCGTTGATACGTTCGATCACCCCCGCATCAAGCAACCGCTTGCGCGCAGTTGTCAGGTGATGAGGATGGATCGGACTGTCGAGCTTGGCGTACTTCGCGTCCGCCAGCTTGGCCTCCATGCCCGGCTGAGTCGCCGCCCCCTCAGCATCAAGCAACTCAATGATGCCCGTGGCAGCCCGTGACCGCCATTCTTCTGCTGTGGGCACCCGAGAGACTCCTATATATCAGGGCCCTGTTCAGGTGAAATGCCCGCAGTACTGCATCGTACGCCCGCTACCAGCACTTACGCCGTTTCCCGAAGCTGAACCCTGGACTTTAGATCAGCTGGGGATCGCCGTCTTCGTCGAGGACAATGCGCCGGTCGCCGCGCTGGAGCGCATCGAGCGCAAGGTCTATCTCATGGACGGCGAGATCGGCTATGCGGCTGGGTCCGAGGACGATGATCTGATCAGGGCCGGCGACAGCCACCAGGCCGACGAACTCGGGGTTACCTGCGACGACGAACTGCAGATCCCAGCCGATGCGACGTCCGACCTCACAGGCTCGTCGGTCCAGCGCGAGCACGTCCTCGGCGGTCAGCACGCCGTGCCCTCCCTTGTCAGATGCTCGTCTAGCAGCTGCTGATAGCGCTGGACGGACACAACGACAGCCGCAGGTGTACCTGCGGTGTCGGCCAAGAGGACAGTGTCGCCACGGACGGCTACCTGATTGATCAGGTGTTGGTGAAGTTCGCGGGCCGGGATCAGCTGGCTGGGGACGGCTTGTGCGCCGCCAAGCGCTTCAACGGTGGTGCGGATCATTAAAAAGTAGCCTTTCAAACGGTGGTGGTTCTCGGTTTCCCCTCGGCTCCGACGAGTCGAGGGGAAACCGCGCGAATCCGGTTGGTGCTCAACCGCGTTCGGTGACCGTGGTGTTGGGGTGGCGTGCGGCAGTAGAGCCCGTCACGAACTTGCCGGTGATGGCGCTGCGGTGATGGGTTCCGCTGCTGTGATTGCCGCCCCGTTCGGTAACCGTGGTCTTGGGGTTACGTGCCGCGGTGGACGCCTTGACGTAGCGACCGGTGGCCGCGCTGCGGTGATGTCCCTTGGCCATTGCTTTTTGTCCTCTCGTTTTTCCGGCCCGGTATTGAGCCGGATACCGGTCTATAAGTGCGATTGTCGGCTCGACCCCTGAATTCCTTCGGAGCCGTCTTGCCCGCGCCCAGCTGCCCGCCGGGCCAGTGCCTCGCCTTCGGCGGCGGTCACCGACGTGCGTGCTGCCCGCGCGGTGCGGGTGCCCAACGAGCTGGCGGCGATGAGTGCGGTGATGTGTTTGTGCTTGATGGTGGTCACGAGGTCCTCTTTCGGAGTTGGCGGAGTTGGTAGCCGATGAGGTTTTCCACGCTCTTGGCGTCGGGCAGACTGAGCTCGTCGGCGATCTCCCGCTGGGAGAAGCCGTGTTCCTGCATGAACAGTGCTCGGCGTGCCCGGTCGGTGCTCAGCAGCGCGATCGCTTCGGCAACCGTGTCGTTGGCAACGATGGTTTCCTCGATGCCTTTGATGATGTCGAACCAGTCTTCGGGTAGCTCGGCCATCGGCGTGGTGGCCTGGTCTATGCGTTCAAGTTCGGCTCGCAGTGCGCTGCGGTAGATGTTGGCGAACTGGTAGAGGCACTGGCCGATGAAAAAGGTGCCCAGCGACGCCCCTCCCGAGGCTTGCCAGCGGTGGGTCATCAGCACTTTGTCGCGGAAGTAGATCAGCGCTGCGACCACGGTGTCGGTAGCGATGTCGTCGATGATCTGGTCATCGGGCCAGCCCTCGATGCGGCCGAGACCGTAGCCGGTCAGCGCCTTAGCCTTGCCGTAGATGGTGCCGTGACGGATCCAGGCGCGAAGCACACCGAGGCCGTAGCGGGACAACTCGCGAACGAACCGGTCCCAGAGCCGGCCGGTGAACTGGTGCAGCTGCAAGGCGAGGAGCAGCTCTTCATCTGCTTGAAGACGCTGGAGCCGTTCTCGTTCCTCTGCTAGTTCGGCGACGAGATCAGGATCGTCGAGCCAGGCACCGACCAAGCCATTTTCGATGTGCTGGGCAGCCTGGTTGTCCGGTTGTAAGCGCGCGGCATCGACGGGCAGGCCGGGCTGGCGGGCCGGTCGATCCATGGCTACACATCTCCAGGGGCGAGAAAGAGACAACCGATCCCTACGGTTGTCGCTTCCTCTTAAGTCCGCACGTACCGGGCATCCCTGAATGCGGGAGAAAGTTTTTTATGCAGGGGCACCCCATGTTCCTCAGTATGGCGCAAACATCCACGAACACTTGTTCGACATACCCATATTTTGTACCCTGGCCCCATCCCAATGACTAGATATTGTGTTCTTCCTTGTGGGTGCGGTAGGGGCAGAAGTGGAACGCCACGGAGGAGGGTGGGCAGGCCTGGCCCCACGTGTTGTCCGACAACTGGGCTGTCCTCCGGAAACTTCCCGGTGATCGCAGGACTGGGCCCATAGGCTAAAGGCCGTGGGCCTCATCAAGTCGAAGGAACGTAAAGCCGACCATGGAGAGGTCTTCACACCCCCGGCGATTGTCGAGGCGATGCTGGAACTCGTCCGCTCAGAGTCAGAACGTATCGACGCCCGCTTTCTCGAATCGGCCTGCGGGTCGGGCAACTTTCTCATTCCGGTTCTGAGACGAAAGCTCGCGACTGTCGAGGGGCATTACGGAAAGAGTGACTTCGAAAAGCGCCATCATGGCCTGCTCGCGCTCATGTCGATCTACGGCATTGAACTGCTCGACGACAATGTCGTCGAGTGCCGCACAAACCTTCTTGAAGTACTTGCCGATTACCTAGGCGTGGATCCCGGTGATCCCTGGTACACCGCCGCTGTCAACGTGCTGGAAACGAACATCGTGCACGGGGACGCATTGTCGATGACTACCCGCGAGGCCGAGCCGCAGCCGATCACCTTCCCTGAATGGTCATACGTCGGCAAAGGCACCTATCACCGCCGCGACTTCCGTTTCGACACCCTGACCCAGATGTCAACTTTCGGAGAAGAAGACACGCTCTTCGCTGACCTCGGTAAACACGAAATCTTCACCCCTGCGCGCGATCATGGATTTCTATCAGTCCACGAGATTGCACGGGGGATATGACACCAGCGACCGAGCAAGCAGCCTTTGGTCTGCGCAACCACAATCCCGATGTTCTCAAGTGCATCGCCAACCTCTCGAACGACGAGGTCTTTACGCCGCCCGAGTTGGCCAACCAAATGCTGGACCGCTTGGCCGAGGCGTGGGCCGACTCCCACGACGGCGCGAATATTTGGGCCGACAAATCGCTGAAATTTCTCGACCCGTTCACCAAGTCCGGAGTATTTCTGCGGGAAATCGCAGCGCGCCTCATCGACGGCCTGCAGGGCGCGATTCCTAACCTTCAGGATCGCGTCGACCACATCCTCACCCAACAATTGTTTGGCATCGGCATCACGAAACTCACGAGCTTGATCGCCCGCCGCAGCATCTACTGCTCGAAGTGGGCAAACGGCGAACACTCGGTCGCGCGATCATTTTCCACCGACACCGGCAACATCTGGTTCGAACCCGTCCCGCACACATGGGTCGACGCCACTGAATTCGTCGAGACAGCTGATGCCAACGGGGAACCGATACGCAAGGGCGTCAACGGCCGCTGCCATTACTGCGGGGCCAGCCAGAAGGCCTTGGACCGTGCAGAGGACCTAGAAACCCACGCCTACGCCTTCATCCACACCGACAACGTGACATCGCGTCTAGCTGAAATGTTCGGAGAAGGAATGCAATTCGACGTGATCATCGGGAACCCGCCGTACCAACTGGATGACGGGGGATACGGCACAAGCGCCGCCCCGATCTACCAAAAATTCGTTGAGCAGGCCAAGAACCTCAACCCGCGCCTGCTCACTATGATCATCCCCGCACGCTGGTTCGCCGGCGGCAAGGGCCTCGATGAGTTCCGCGAGTCGATGCTTGGCGATGCGCGCCTACGCACCATCGACGACTTCCTCAGCGCTGCTGACGTATTCCCCGGTGTAGGCCTCAAAGGAGGCGTCTGCTTCTTCCTATGGGATCGCGACCACCCCGGGCCGTGCCGCGTAACCACCCACTACAAAAATACGCCCACCTCGACCGTCACTCGGCAGCTACTCGAGCCTGGTGTCGACATCTTCATCCGCTTCAACGAAGGCCTGTCCATCCTGAAAAAGGTCGTCGCCGCCGAGACGGGACAAACCCAAACCCTCTCGCTGCCTGAAGCACAACGGTTTGAGCGACTGGTGAGCTCCCGGAAGCCATTCGCACTCGAGACAACCTTCAAGGGAAAGTCCACGAAAGATGGGGGCGATCTCCTGCTATACCAGAACGGGGGTAAAGGCTACTTTCCAAGGACTTCCGTCACGACCAACACGCACCTAATCGATGGATGGAAGATCTACGTTGGACGCGCCGCTCCGGGCACCGGAAACAGGGACACCTATCCCCACAGAATTATCAGCACACCGTTCATTGGAGAGCCCGGCTCAATCTGCACGGAGACTTACCTCTGCATCGGACCGTTTCCCTCGAAGATCGCGGCTGAAAGTGCGCTTTCATACCTGTCGTGCCGACTCACCCGATTTCTGATTCTTCTGCACAAGCCGTCCCAGGACACCACACGCAAGGTCTACACCTTCGTGCCCACCCAAGCGTGGACGAAGAAGTGGACAGATAGCGACCTCTACACCAAGTACGCATTGACCGACAGCGAAATCGCCTTCATTGAAGAGCTTGTGCGCCCCATGGAGGAGGTGGGCGAGTGAGCAAGTCTGTCGACGATCTGCTTCCTGAGAAGCCGGATACGCGGCTGCGGCTCTACGCCTATTCCATTGAGGACGATGCGCACGCCGGCCAGTTGAAGATCGGCCAGACCACCCAGGACGTTAAGACGCGCGTCGCGCAGCAACTTGGAACCGCCGCAATCACGAACTACACGATCGCGATCAACGAGCCGGCCGACCGCCCAGACGGCTCAGTGATCACTGATCACCAAGTGCGACAACGCCTTAAAGCAAAAGGATTTGCAAATCCTCAACTGGAATGGATGCAATGCTCCATTGCCGACGTCCTGACCGCGATCACCGAGTTGCGGACGGGTCAGGAGCTCTCTGGAACCCATCACGATACGTTCAAGATGCGCCCCGAGCAGGCTGCCGCGGTCAATCGTACCCATGCGTACTTCCATTCCATCTGGACAGAAGACATGCACGCGGTACCGCGGTTCCTCTGGAACGCCAAGATGCGATTCGGGAAAACCTTCGCCACCTACCAGCTCGCCAGGAAGCTGGGCGCCACCAAGGTCCTCGTCGTCACCTTCAAGCCGGCGGTCGAGGATGCTTGGCAACACGATCTGGAAAGCCACACGGATTTCAATGGCTGGCAATACCTGTCGAAAGCAACCGGAAAGGATCCCACCTCAGCTGACCCCAAACGTCCGATTGTTTACTTCGGCTCCTTCCAGGATCTTCTGGGCAAAGACAAGTTGGGCAACATCAAGCCCAAGAACACCTGGCTGCATGAGACTAACTGGGACCTTGTGATCTTCGATGAATATCACTTCGGGGCATGGCGCGATCGGGCCAAGGAACTCTTCGAGGGTGAAGACGAAACCGAGGCCAAGAAGGAGGCGGCCGCCGAGTACAACCCGGAGCTGGACAGCTTCAACGAGGAGCTCGACGAGCTGGCCGGCCGCGAAGCCGACTTTTTACCCATCACCACCAAGGCCTACCTGTACCTGTCGGGGACACCGTTCAAAGCGATCGCAACCGGGGAGTTCATCGAGGAACAGATTTTCAACTGGACCTACACCGACGAGCAGCGAGCCAAGCAGCAGTGGGCTGAAAAGCACCCGGCCGCGTGGAACCCGTATGGCGCGTTGCCCGAAATGCGCCTGATGACCTATCAGATGCCCGACGAACTCCTTGCCATCGCCAAACAAGGTGAGTTTGACGAGTTCGACCTGAATGAGTTTTTCACCGCCATCGGACAGGGAACCTCAGCGGAATTCAAGTACAAGAACGAAGTCCAGAAGTGGCTCGACATCATCCGCGGCGCCTACGCCGCCACCCAGGTGGACAACCTCAAGCTCGGGGCTAAAAAACCGCCCTTCCCCTACTCCGATGTGCGACTCCTGCCCTACCTGAACCATTCGTTCTGGTTCCTGCCGTCGGTGGCCTCATGTCATGCCATGGCCAACCTGCTGGCCGAGAAACACAACACGTTCTTCCACGACTACAAGGTGCTCACCGTCGCCGGAAACAGCGCTGGCGTGGGGCTGGCGGCCCTTCCCCCGGTGCGTGAGGCCATCGGCAGTGGCCATGACACCAAGACCATCACCCTTTCCTGCGGGAAGTTGACGACCGGCGTGACGGTGCCGCAGTGGTCGTCGATGCTGATGCTGCGCAACCTCA
>ERZ724513.113-NODE-113-length-32515-cov-6.557733_pt1 | contig 32515 bp, 22 predicted proteins | sample MGYA00376046_ERZ724513 | MGnify/ENA primary metagenome ERZ724513 (study PRJEB28724, sample SAMN07190883) | activated sludge metagenome | isolation source: activated sludge of sewage treatment plant in Hong Hong | place: Hong Kong | collected 2016-03-17 ...
TTCTCGTCGCCAACCCCAAGGGCGGTTCCGGCAAGAGCACGCTGGCGACCAACCTGGCGGGATATTTCGCCAGCAAGCGCCATGAAGTGATGCTCGGCGACATCGATCGCCAGCAATCATCGCGGGAATGGCTGGGCCTCCGCCCCTTCGCGCTGCCGACCATCGACACCTGGGAGATCGGCCTCGACGCCGTCGCCAGACCGCCCAAGGGCACCAGTCACGTCATCCTGGATACCCCGGCCGGCCTCCACGGCAGGATGCTGGAAAGAGTGCTCAAGCTGTCCACCCGTGTCATCGTGCCGGTCCAGCCATCGATCTTCGACATGATGGCGACGCGTCATTTTCTCACCGAACTGCTGGCCGAAAAGGCGGTGCGCCGGGGCCGGGCGGACGTTGCCGTGATCGGCATGCGCGTCGATGCGCGGACCCGCGCGGCAGGCGAACTCGAGCGCTTTTTCGCCACCTTCGATCTGCCCGTGCTGGCCTACCTGCGCGACACCCAGGTCTATGTGCAGGCGTCAGCCGCCGGCATGACCATCTTCGACCTGCCGCCCTCGCGCGCCGCGCGCGATGTCGAACAGTGGCAGGCGATCATCGAATGGGCCGAGGCCGGCGAGCGCGCCGCGGCTCACGAACATCACGGACATCACAGGCACGACGAGGACGGCGAAGGCGGCGAGACCTGAGCCGGAGGCGTTCACCAACCCGGCGCGGTTGACTCCGCGCAGGGGCTGATTTTCACCACGCTGTCGCCGGCGAGTCCCGGTAGTCGCTCGCTCAGGGGGTGGCACTCGGTGCCGATGCAGATCTCGTATTCGGGCGCATGCCGCGAATGGGTCAGCTCCAGACTTGCCATCGGCGGCACGTCCGGCCGGTAGTGCCAGATGCCGTCACGCAGTTGTGCTCCTGGCGGCGGCTCCATCCCGGCGCCGGCGCCGCGGATGCGGGCGGCCACGAGTTCCAGGCGTTCGCCGACCCGCCAGTCCTCTTCCCAGCGGACCTTCTCGATCGAGTGCGTCCAGGCCAGGGTGAAGGACTGGACGGCCAGGCTCGCGGCGAGGGCGCCGGCGGAGAGGCACAGCGCCATCAGCGGCGGCTGCGGATGCCGTGCCAGAGTGCGAAAATCGCCGCCAGCGCGAAGCCGAGTTCGTCGGTCAGGGGCAGCGCGGCGACCAGCAGGCCGGCGGCGCCGACCGCGGCAATACGCTCGCCGGTCCCGAGCGGCGCCCAAAGGTAGCCGATCGCCGCGGCGCCCCAGAGCACGATCGCGAGCAGCGCCTTGGTGACGATGTAGGCGACCGCCGCCGCCGACGGATCACCCTGCAGCATCAGCGCCGGGTCGTAGACCGCCATGTAGGGAATGACGAAACCGGCGATGGCGATCTGCGTGGCCTTGACGCCGATCTTCATGCCCGATTCCCTGGCGATCGAGCTGGCTGCGAAGGCGGCGAGGGCGACCGGCGGCGTCAGGTCGGCCATGATCCCGAAGTAGAAGACGAACATGTGGCTGACGATCAGCGGCACGCCCAGCTTGAGCAATGCCGGGGCGGCGATGGCGCTGGTGATGATGTAGTTGGGGATGGTCGGGATGCCCATGCCGAGGATCAGGCAGACGAGCATGGTCAGCGCCAGCGACAGGAAGAGGCTCTTCTCGCCGACGCCGAGGATGAAGCCGGCGAAGCTGGAGGCGGCGCCGGTCAGCGTCAGCACGCCGATGATGACCCCGACCACCGCGCAGGCGACGCCCACCGGCAACGCCTGGCGGGCACCGTCGGCGAGGCTCGTCTTGAGCGTATGCAGGGTGGCACGTCCGCCCTTGACCAGGGCGATGGCGGCGACCAGCACGGCGATGATCGCCAGCACCGGGTAGATGCCCCACTTCACGACGCTCGAACAGGCGATGCCCAGCCCGATCCAGAAGGCGTAGCGGAAGGCGGTGGTCGAGACGCGCGCGGCGAGCGCGGCGCCGAGGATCAGTACGCCGGTGAGCGCCAGCCCGACCATGCCCGAGTACATTGGCGTGAAGCCGTTGAACAGCATCCACACCAGCACCGCCAGCGGCAGCACGAGATACCACTGGTCGCGGATGGCGCGCAGCGGGTCGGGGCACTGATCCTTCGGCAATCCGGTCAGCCCCTTGCGTCCGGCCTCCAGGTGCACCATCCAGAATGCCGCGAAGTAATACAGGATGGCCGGGATCGCCGCCGCCTTGGCGATGTCGCCGTAGGGGACGTTGATGTTCTCGGCCATGATGAAGGCGACGGCGCCCATCACCGGCGGCATGATCTGGCCGCCCATCGACGAGGTCGCCTCGACGGCGCCGGCGAACACGCCCGAGTAGCCGAAGCGCTTCATCAGCGGGATGGTGAACTGGCCGGTGGTCAGCACGTTGGCGACGCCCGAGCCGGAGATCGTCCCCATCAGCGCCGACGACACGACCGCCACCTTGGCCGGCCCGCCCCTGGTGTGGCCGACGGTTCCGAGCGCCAGCGAGTTGAACAGGTTGATCATCCCGGCATGCTCGAGGAAGGAGCCGAACAGGATGAAGAGGAAGATGTAAGTCGCCGAGACCAGGGTCGGGATGCCGAAGATGCCTTCGCTGCCGAGCGCCAGCTGGTTCACGATCTGGTCGAAGCCGTAGCCGCGGTGTCCGAGGTCGCCGGGAAGGTACTGGCCGAACAGGCCGTAGGCGAGAAAGATGCTGCAGACGATGGGCAGCGCCAGCCCGAGGATACGCCGCGCGCTTTCGAAGACGAGGGCGACGAGCGCCGTGCCGACAACCAGGTCAAGTGTGCTCGGATCGCCCGAGCGCTGGATCAGGTCGGCCTCGAAGATCCAGTGATAGGTGCCGAGGGTGAAGGCGCCGGCGGCCAGCAGCCAGTCGCCGGGGGCGATGCGCGACAGCTTGCCGGCGCTCCTGGACGCCGGATAGATCAGCAAGGTCAGCGCGAGCAGGAAGCCGACGTGCAGCGAGCGCGTGACCAGGCTCGACAGCGGGTGGAAGGCGGCGACGACGAGCTGGTAGGCCGAGAAGGCGAGCGCCAGCCCGGTGACGAAGCGCAGCGCCCCGCCGCCGAGACGGCGCTGGACGCCGTGTTCGGAGAATTCCTCCGGTCCGTGGTCGGGCGCCGCCGAACGGTCGCTCATGAAAATCCCCCCTGGCGGCGGGTCGACCGCAAGCGGCCGTCCGCCATGTCTGCGCCCGCTACTTGATGACGCCGACTTCGCGGTAATACTTCTCGGCGCCAGGATGCAGCGGCACCGACGTGCCAGTCGCGGCCTTTGTCCTGTCGATGGCCTTGGCCGCCGCGTGGGCGGCGGTCACCTGATCGAGGTTTTCGAACATCGACCTGGTCATCGCGTAGACCGAGTCGCTGGAGACACCCTCGTGCGTGACCAGGAAGTTCTGCACGATGACGGTGGGCACCGCCGCCGCCTGACCCTTGTAAGTGTCGGCCGGGATGGTGCCGACCTGATAGGCGGCCTCGCCGATCTTCGCGACGACCTCGGGCGGGATCGGGATGATGACGATGGGCACGGCGGTGGCCAGGTCGCGCACGGCGGCGACGCCGAGCCCGGCGGAGATCAGCGTGGCGTCGAGCTGGCGGTTCTTCATCAGTTCGACCGATTCGCCGAAGGGCAGGTATTCGACCTTGGCGAAATCCTTGTAGCTTATCCCGGCGCCGCGGAAGATGTCGCGAGCATTGAGCTCGGTGCCGCTCTTCGGCGCGCCGACGGCAATGCGCTTGCCCTTGAGGTCGGCGAGCGTCTTGATGCCGGAATCGGCGGCGGCGACGATCTGGATATGGTTCGGGTAGATCGCGGCAACGGTCCGCAGCTTCTTCAGCGGGGTCTTGAAGCCGGCCTCGTCGTTGCCCTTCCAGGCTTCGTTGAGCGCGTCGCCGAGGGTGAAGGCGATCTCGCCGCGGCCGGCCTGCAGCAGGTTGAGGTTCTCGGCGCTGGCCTTGGTCGCCTGCACCGAGGTCTTGGCGTTGGGCAGGGCCTTTCCGTAGATCTGCGAGAGGGCCACGCCGAGCGGGTAATAGACGCCGCTGGTGCCGCCGGTCAGGACATTGATGAACTCGGCGGCGTGCGCCGAAACGGAAAGGCAGAGTGCAGCGGCACCGGCCGCCAGGGCGTGGCGAAACTTCATCGGTTTGTCTCCTGTGTCTTCTTGAAACCGGCTTCGGGGCCGTAGCGGGATTCTAGTGCTAGACGACCCCTTTCTGGTAGAGCGCCGCAATTTCCGCGTCGCTGTGCCCCAGTTCGCGCAGCACGGCCTTGGTGTCCTGGCCCAGCGTCGGCGGTGCGCGCCGGTAATCCACCGGCGTCGCCGACAGGCGGATCGGGTTGGCGACCTGCGGCGCCGTGCCGCCGAGCGGGTGCGGTATCCCGACCTCGACGCCGCGCGCCACGACCTGCGGGTCGGCGAAGACGGCGGCGAGGTCGTTGATCGGCCCGCAGGGCACGGCCTCGGCCTCGAGCGCGGCGATCCATTCGGCCGTGGTGCGCATCACCGTCGCCTGGCGCAACAGGGGAATCAGCGCCTTGCGGTGAGCGACCCGCGCGGCGTTGGTCGCGAAGCGATCGTCGGCGGCCCATTCCGGGTGGCCGGCAATGGCGCAGAAGCGGGCGAACTGGCCATCGTTGCCGATGGCGAGGATCATGTCGCCGTCGGCGGTGGGGAAATCCTGGTAGGGAACGATGTTCGGGTGGGCGTTGCCCATGCGCCGGGGCGCCGTCCCCGCGACGAGGTAGTTCATCGCCTGGTTGGCGAGGCAGGCGACCTGCACGTCGAGCAGCGCGAGGTCGATGTGCTGGCCTTCGCCGCTGCGGAAACCGGCGCGGTCGCGCCAGGCGAGCGCGGCGAGGATGGCGTTGCCGGCGTAAAGCCCGGTCAGGATGTCGGTCAGCGCGACGCCGACCTTCTGCGGCCCGGCGCCCGGCTCGCCCTCGGGCACGCCGGTCAGGCTCATCAGCCCGCCCATGCCCTGGATCAGGAAGTCGTAGCCGGCGCGCGCCGCGTAGGGGCCATCCTGACCGAAGCCGGTGATCGAGCAATAGACCAGTTTCGGGTTGAGCGCGTGCAGGCTGGCGTAGTCGAGCCCATAGGGCGCCAGCCCGCCGACCTTGAAGTTCTCCAGCACGACGTCCGCGTCGCGCGCCAGCTCGCGGACGATGGCCTGGCCCTCGGGGCGGGTGATGTCGACGGTCAGTGAGCGCTTGTTGCGGTTGGCGCACAGGTAGTAGGCCGCCTCGCCGGTCGGCCGGCCATCGCCGTCGGCCAGCCAGGGCGGGCCCCAGTGCCGGGTGTCGTCGCCGCTGCCCGGCTTCTCGACCTTGATCACCTCGGCGCCGAGGTCGGCGAGTAGCTGGCTGGCCCACGGCCCGGCCAGCACGCGCGACAGGTCGAGCACCTTGAGGTGGGCGAGGGCGCCGCTCGTCTTGTCCTCTCTTTTTGGGGGAGTTGAGCCGTGTGTCAGTTCCCAATGCTTAATTTGCCCCGACCAACGTCGTTGTACTTCTTCGACGATTGTCGCGTGGGAATGAGAATGCTCCGGCTGAAGCGCCATCAGAAACACGACGTGTGAGGTGGAAAACGCTTCGACGACGCTGTTTGGAGTGGCGTCCTGAAGCTCTTGCAGACGGCGGTGAATGAACGCCGGTCGCTTCTCATGGACGAAATGTTGGTAGATAAGCAGCGATTTGCCAGAGGTCCACAACGATTTGACTTCGTGCCAAAACAGGTATTTCGACGAATTGGGCCGCCCATGTGGCCGTGACCTGACTTCCAGTCCGTTGTCGGGGTCGAGGAAAACGAAATTGTGAGCTTCGGCACACCGCTCGAGTCGCCTAAACCACTCGGTGCGCCCATCCCCATCATCCGGAACGACGTCGGAGAAATAAGCGCTGCGTTCTAGGAGCGAGGTGCCTTCGAGCAAAGCCACGCTTCGCTCCAATTCGGAGCTAAATAACTGATTGAGGCCTAAGAAGAGCGGTCGGTCGTAGTTCTCCCATCGATCGGGGTCTTCAAGATAGGTGGTGAAGTTTCCGTCTCGACCACCGTCGTCGGGGGTGAGCATCCACGCCACTAGGGGGCGCAATTTCGTGGCAGATATGATGGCGCGCAACAACCCGTACTTGCGGTAGTCATTGATGTCGCCGAAGTACTGGTTTTTCATCGTCGACGCGTCAAAAAGCGGCGATGCCGGTCTGCGCCCGGCCGAGGATCAGCGCGTGGATGTCGTGGGTGCCCTCGTAGGTATTCACGACCTCGAGGTTCACCACGTGGCGGATGACGCCGAACTCGTCGGAAATGCCGTTGCCGCCCAGCATGTCGCGCGCCGTGCGCGCGATGTCGAGTGCCTTGCCGCACGAGTTGCGCTTCAGCAGCGAGGTGATCTCGACCGAGGCGCTGCCGTCGTCCTTCATGCGCCCGAGGCGCAGGCAGCCCTGCAGGCCGAGGGTGATCTCGGTCTGCATGTCGGCCAGCTTCTTCTGGACAAGCTGGTTGGCGGCCAGCGGGCGCCCGAACTGCTTGCGGTCCAGCGTGTACTGGCGCGCCGTGTGCCAGCAGAATTCGGCGGCGCCGAGCGCACCCCAGGCGATGCCATAGCGCGCCGAGTCGAGGCAGGTGAACGGCCCCTTGAGCCCGCGCACCTCGGGGAAGGCGTTTTCCTCGGGGACGAAGACCTCGTCCATGACGATCTCGCCGGTGATCGAGGCGCGCAGGCCGACCTTGCCATGGATGGCCGGCGCCGACAGCCCGGCCATGCCCTTGTCGAGCACGAAGCCGCGGATCGCCCCGGCGTCGTCCTTGGCCCAGACGACGAAGACGTCGGCGATCGGTGAATTGGTGATCCACATCTTGCTGCCCGACAGGCGGTAGCCGCCGTCGGCCTTCCGCGCCCGCGTTTCCATGCTGCCCGGGTCGGAGCCGTGGTTCGGTTCGGTCAGTCCGAAGCAGCCGATCCACTCGCCCGCGGCCAGCTTGGGCAGGTATTTCCGCCTCTGCGCCTCGCTGCCGAAAACGAAGATCGGCACCATGACCAGCGACGACTGCACGCTCATCATCGAGCGGAAGCCGGAGTCGACGCGCTCGACCTCGCGCGCGATCAGCCCGTAGCTGACGTAGTTGAGCCCGGCGCCGCCGTACTCGGCCGGGATGGTCGGGCCGAGCAGGCCCATTTCGCCCATCTCGCCGAAGACCGCCGGGTCGGTGCGCTCGTGGCGGAAGGCCTCGGTGATGCGCGGCAGCAGCCTGCCCTGGCAGTAGTTGCGCGCCGCGTCGCGGATCATGCGCTCGTCCTCGGTCAACTGCGCGTCGAGCAGCAGCGGGTCGTCCCAGCAGAATTGCGCTTTTTTGGCCATCGTCGGTCTCCTCCGGTTGTCGTCCGGGCGATTGTAGTCCACCTGGATGCCGCCCAAGGGCTGCTGCGGTCGACGTGCGATAAAGGCCGAATTTCAACTGGTGCGAAGGGGATTCTCGATTCCGCGGGCGCGGGAGGCCAGCTTCAAATACCAGGGTTGCCGCGCTTGAAATGATGGACCGGGCTTAGTGCAGCGATCAGCCAGCCCATGCCCAGGGCCAGCAATACCGAGGTGATTTCCGCGGTGCGGCCGGGCAGGTGGCGCTGGGCAAATTCGCAGGCAAAGGCCAGAATCGCCACGATCACCGTCATCCCGCGCAATGAACCGCCATTGCGCGTGGCGCTCCAGAGGATGGCGCCGAAGCAAAGGCACTCGAACGCCACCGTATTCACCACCGATTCGATCGACCCCGACAGCGAGGAGGCAAACGGCAGCCAGTGCATCGCACTGGGCCGGTCCGTCCATTGCAACGGCCAGATGGCGTGGAGCAGATAGGCTGCGCCGGCGATCGCGAGCAAGGTCCGCAAGCGCGTCCCTTCCTCCATCCGGTCGATTCCCCGCCAAACCGCGGCTCCCGCCGCGATGCCCAGGACCACGGGCAGTCCGGGCGCCTGGTTGATGATGGCGAACTTGCCGCCCAGCATTCCCACCGTCGCGATGGCCGCCAGCAGCTTGGCAAGGCGTTCGGCCGCCACCGAGCGAGTGAGTTGGCCCAGCGCCTCCAGTCCGATCACCGTCGCTGCCATGTGCAGCAGCATGCGGCGCGGCTGCCAGAGACCCTGCTGCCACAGCGACTTCACGTTGTCGACGACGGATGACCGGTCGAGCGTGGGTATGAAGGGAAACAGCTCGGCCGCCACCCAGAGCATGACCATCACGAGCGCGAAGCGATCGGCCGAATGCAGGGCCAGGCGGCGCCGCGACAGCCTGTCCAGGCTGCTTGCGGAGATCATCCCGGCCAGCCAGCCAGCCGTGAACCCGAGCATGTTGAAGACGATGTCGGACAGCGCCGGGGCGGCTTCACGGCGATGCGTTCTGGTTCCAGCGATTTCACCATGTTTCCGGCGTCAACCGCAACGGTCGGCGCGAGCCGCCTTTTCGGCGGTCCGCGGCGGCACGCGAGCGATTGTTCGCTTCCTTCTCAAGTGGACGTTGCTGGCGGTGTCTTACAATGTTGCGCGACCGGGTTTTCGTTTCCGCTTCATCGTAGTAATCTGCTACGCGTCGTGTTCTCGTGACCGCGAGCCGGGCAAGTCTGTGGGGTGTGAAATGTCGAGCAAGAATGACCTGTTCAGAATCATCAATGCGGGATCTCCCAGCATCGTCGAGCAACTCATTACCGGCTGGGGAAGTCTGCAATTCAGCGAGTATGTCAGTGACCTGCTCAAGGATGCGCAAAAAAGTGCCAAGCCGCAACTCAAGGAAGGCGTAATTTCGGCTCTGGCGGCACTGCGGGCCGAGCATGACCGTGAGTTCCCGCAATTCGCGGTTCTGACCGAGGACCTGGTTGTGGAACGGCTCGAGCAGACGCCATATTTCCACACGGTAAATGCGAAATTTCCGCGAATTGCGCGGCGCCTTGTTGCGACCTGGGGTCACGCCGCGTTCGGTGAATACATCAACGACTTGCTCAACGACAACCGGGTGGGTCGGCAAGGGTTTCCGGAGGACATCATGCTCGCCCTTTTCAAGTTGTCCGAGGAGCATGACAAGGAATTCCCGCAGTTTGTCCTCAAGATTACGGATATCTGGTCGCTGACCAACAAGATTTACTAATCGTTGCGGCTTGTCTCGGCACTTTCAGAACGAGCCGAACATCCCGCCCAGAACGATGACCGTGATCAACGCCAGCATCGCGCCGGCGACACAGCACATCACGATGTCGATGTAGCTCTTGCGGTGAGTCGAACCGCAGACCGCCAGCAGCGTGATGACCGCGCCGTTGTGCGGCAGGCTGTCGAGGGTGCCAGCGGACATCACGGCGATGCGATGCAGCAGCGCCGGGTCGATCCCCTGCTGGTCGGCGATCGCGAGATAGACCGGGCCCAGCGCCTCGAGGGCGATGGTCATGCCGCCGGAGGCCGAACCGGTCAGCGCGGCGAGCACGTTGGTCGACACGGCCAGCGAAACCAGCGGCCCGCCGTCGATCGACAACACCCAGTCGGCCACCGCCGCGAAGGCCGGCAGCGCCGCGACGACCGCGCCGAAACCGACCAGGCTGGCGACGCTGATGATGGGCAATACCGACGCATTGGCGCCGGCATCGACCGAGGCGCGCAACTCGCTCAGGCGCTTGCGGTTGAGGGCGATCAGCACGAGGATGGCGGCGATCAGCGCGACGATGACCGACCAGATGCCGCTGACCGACGCGATCGAGATGCCGCCCCACTGCGGCTCGGCCAGAAAACCGGTATCGAGGCGCGGAATCACCAGCATCGACATCGCCAGATTGACGAGGACGACGACGATCAGCGGCAATGCCGCGACCGACACGCCGGGCTGTTGCGGGCTGTGGTGACCGTGCCCGATCTCGGCCGGGTCGAAGGTGCCGGAGGTCGTCGCCCGCTCGCGAACTGCCGGGTTCTCGGACGCCGACTCGATTGCCGCGCCGACGTCGCCAAAGCCCTCGCCGGCAAGCCGTGCGGCGCGCTCGGCGCGCGTCAGCCACCACAGGCCGAAGCCGAACATGACGAACGAGCCGATAATGCCGAGTCCCGGCGCCGCGAACGGTGTCGTCCCGAAGAAGGGCATCGGGATGGCGTTCTGGACGGCCGGGGTGCCTGGCATCGCCGACATCGTGAAGGTCATGGTACCCAGCGCGACGGCGCCGGGCGTCAAGCGGTTCGGAATGTTGGCCGAACGGAAGAGACCCTGCGCCATCGGCACGATCACGAAGAGCGCGACGAAGAGGCTGACGCCGCCATAGGTGACGATCGCTCCGGCCAGCACGACCGCCAGTATCGCCCGCTTTTCGCCCAGCTTCCCGGTCATGAACGCGGCGATGGTGTTCACCGAACCGCTGTCTTCCATCAGCTTGCCGAAGATCGCGCCGAGCAGGAAGAGCGGGAAGAACTGCGCCACGAAACCGGCCGCCGCTCCCATGAAGGTCTGCGTCCAGTGCGCGAGGAGCGGATCACCGGCGGCGAATGCCGCGACCATGGCCGCCAGCGGCGCCAGCACCAGGACGCTCCAGCTACGGAACGACAGCCCGACGAGAACGGCGAGACCAAGGATGATCCCGAGCAGCCCCATTGCCTATGACTCCTCGATCAAACGGTCGATATCGAGCGTCGATCGTACGCCGATGTCATTGCTGTGGGTCTCCAGGAAGATTTCGGCGGCACGCCGCCCCTCGTCGCGCAACATGCAGAAGAATGCCCATTCGGCCAGCAACTTGGATGAATAACCCAGCCCCAGCATGACCTGTTCGCCAGCGACGCGATGGATGCGCATCTTCGCCCACATGGCTCCCTCGCCCGAACCGGGGTCGGCCACCCGCCGCAGCAATGCCGCCATGCGCAGTTCCTTGACGAGCGGCGAGTTGAACGAAATCTCGTTCAGGCGGTTCTGGATTTCCACGGGGGTGCGCGGCGTTCCCGGCCGCTCGATCGGGTTGATCGAAATCAGGATCGTATCCTGCGACGTGCACTCCCGGATCAGCGGGGTGATCGTCGGGTTGCCGCTGAAGCCGCCATCCCAGTAGGGTTCGCCGTCGATTTCCACCGCCTGGAACATGGTCGGCAGACACGCGGAAGCGAGCAGGACCTCGGGCGTCATTTCCGCGTTGCGGAATACGCGGCCGCGCCCGGTATGGACGTTGGTGGCGGTGACGAACAGTTTCGGGCCGGCATTGTTGAGGGTGCTGAAATCGACGCAGTCGACAAGGATGTCGTACAGCGGGTTGCCGCCACCGATGTTGAGAGTGTAGGGGGAGAAGAGGCGTGCGGCCATGTCGGCCGCCACAAAGGCGGGACAATAATCGAGCGTCCACTGCCCGGTCAGAATTTCGAGAGGTCCGCGCCGGAAGGGGCTGAGCAGCGCAGCGTCAGCGACTTTCTTCCAGAAACGTTCAAGTTCGATCCGGGCTTGCCCGGGGCCGCCCTTGACCAGGCCGTGCGCCATGACCGCCGCGTTCATCGCCCCCGCGGAGGTTCCGGAAATCCCGTCGTAGCTCAACCATGATTCCTCGAGCAACCGGTCGAGCACACCCCATGTGTAGGCGCCATGCGCGCCGCCGCCTTGCAGCGCGAGGTCGACCAGAACCGGTTCCCGGCCCGAGGCGCCGGCTTGCTTCCTGTTTCTCGAAGCAGTCATCGTTCACCATCCTTGGATCAAGACATGTTTGGACATCGCCCCTCACGTGCAGCGCCCTCGACCCGCTCCCGCCACGAACCGGGCGGGCGAACCCCCGAGGCCACGTGGAGAGTCTACACGACAATGGGCAACACGGATGCGTCCATCGGCCGGCATGCGGCTGACCGGTTGCCGGCTTACCCAGGGTGGCCGCGCTCGTTGCAGGCGGCCGGTGTTTGCCCGACAATGCAGCAGCGGTGCATGCCGCAGCACTGCAAGTCACCATCGCAATTTCCCTTGGCCGCGGCATCGGAAGGAGAAAGATCATGGCTGGCAAGAAGGCGCTCTTCGTGGGCATCAACAAGTTTGCAAACTACTCCCAGTTCACCCTCAGTGGCTGCGTCAACGATGCCAGGGACATGGCCGCCCTGTACAAGGATCTGCTCGGCTTCAAGGCCGCGGAGATGACGGTCATCGCCGATGCGCAGGCGACCAAGGCCAACATCATGTCTCACCTCAATGCCATGGTTGCCGACGCGAAGGCCGGCAAGCTGAACTATCTGGTGTTCAGTCTTTCCTCGCATGGCACCCAGATGAACGACACCAGCGGCGACGAGCCCGACGGCAAGGACGAGGCCTTCGTTCCGTACGACATCGCGGAAAAGGCCGGTGCCTGGGACCCGGCGCACATCATCAGCGACGACGAGTTTCATGACCTCTTCGTGCAGTTGCCGGCCGGCGTCCTGCTCGAAGTCTATCTCGATACCTGTCACAGCGGCAGCGGCCTGCGCGGCGCCGAGTTCGGATTGCATGCGCCGCGCGCCCGTTACATCGCGCCGCCCGACCAGGAGTTCAGCAAGAAGACCGCAAGGATGCGCGGATTCACCCTGGAAGGTCCGGTGCGCGGCGCGAAGAAGGGCGCGAAGAGTGCCAGCAAGGCTGCCGTCGCGGGTGCCAACCACATCCTGTGGACCGGCTGCAAGGCCAACCAGACCAGCGCTGACGCCTATTTCAGCGGGCGCTACAACGGGGCGTTCACCTATTATTTCGTCAAGGTCATGCGCGATTCGAAGAACAAGCTGTCGCGCAAGGACGTCGTCGCCAAGATGCGCGCCTTGATGAAATCAGGTTTTGCGCAAACCCCGCAGCTCGAAGGCAATGCCACGAACCGGACCCAAGCGATCGTCTATTGATCTGACGCGCGGGCGCTGAGCGAAAGAGGGGCTCGAACGAGCCCCTTTTCCCGTGTGCGCCTGCCTGCCACTCACGGCGCCGGGGTTAGGGCCGGGAGGGATCATTGCGCACCAGCCCCATACTTCTGTTCGAAGGCGTCGGCGGCCTTCTTGACCGAAACGAAGAAATCCTGGCTGCCGATTTCCTCGGAGAGTCCGACGCGTGCGAGTTCCTCGCGAAACGGCCGCGGCGCATCGGCAATCTTGACGTCGACCCCCTCATCGGCCAATTCCTGATGCAGTTCGGCGAAGCGCTGCGCCGCCGTGACGTCCATGTCGTGAATCGCCTGGGCGTCGATCACCAGCCACTTGACCGGCGGGTCGGCTGCGGCGACCAGCGTCCGGATGCGCGTCATGACGTGCCGCGCGTTGGCGAAGATGAGCGGCGCGTAGAGGCGATAGATGAGGAGCCCGGGCACGCTTTCCGCGTCATCGTCCTCGGCGCAATGGTGAAACTTGCCGTCGCTCTTGAGCCGGCGCAGCACGGCGTCGTCGGGGCGCGAGATTTCCACGAGCACCGAGATCAGCGACAGCAGCAGACCGAGAATGATCCCCGGCACGACCCCGGCGATCAGGATCGCCAGGGTGACGCCCATGCCGATCGCGAACTCGATGCGGTCGACCTTGTACAGGGCCGACAATGACGCCACCTCGAGCATGCCGATGGCGGTAACGATCAGGATCGCCCCCAGCGCCACCTTGGGCAGCAGGGCGATCAGGCCGGTCAGAAAGAACAGGAAGAGGAGCAGGCCGGCCGCCAGCACCAGTTGCGCCACCTGCGACTTGCCGCCCGCCGAATCGACGATCGACGTCCGTGACTGGCTGGCGGACACCGGAAAGCCCTGCCAGAGCCCGGCGAGGATATTGGCCGAGCCGAGCGCCACCAGCTCGCGATTCGGATGGACCTCGTAACCGTTCTTTTCGGCGAAGGTCTGGGCCAGCAGGATGCCGTCGGAAAAGGCGAGGAAGGCGATCGCCACCGCTGCCGGCGCCAGCGCCGCAACGTCCGCCCAGCGCAGTCCGGGGATCGCCAGGTGGGGAAGGCCCGAAGGCACCTCGCCGACCAGCGCCACGCCGTGGCTGCCGAGGTCGAGCGCGAAGGTGATCGCGATCGCCACCGCGCAGACGGCCAGCGCACCGGGTATGCGCGGCAGCCAGCGGGCGAGCGCAAAGAGCAGGCCGATCAGCGCGACGCCGAAGGCGAAAGTCGCCAGGTGCGTCTCGGGCAACTTCTCGATCACGGTGAGGACGATTTCGAAGAATTCCTCGCCCTCGGTCTTGATGCCGAACATCTTGCCCAGTTGTGTCGCGATCAGGACCAGCGAGGCGCCGTTCAAATAGCCGATCAGCACCGGGCGCGACAGCAGGTCGGCAATCACGCCCAGTTTCAGGCGCGCCGCGAGTATCAGCACGGCGCCCGAGAGCAGGCTGAGGACGGCCGCCAGCATGACGATGCGTGCCGGATCGCCGCCGGAAAGCGGCAGGATTGCCGAACCGGCCAGCAGTCCGATCGCGGCATCCGGCCCGGAAATGACGTGCCGCGAACTGGAGAACAGGGCGTAGCCGATGGCTGCCGCCAATGCCGCGTAGAGGCCGGTAATCGCCGGCAGGTGCACCAGTTCGGCGTAAGCGATGACCGACGGAATCGAGACGATGCAGGCCGAAAGCCCGGCGACTGCATCCTTGCTCAGCCATGCGAGGCGATATTCCCTGAGTGTGGCGAGCAAGGGCAATCCGGACTGCAGGTGCTTGGAAAACGAGGCCACGTTCATGGATCAGGCTCCCGATGGAAAAGCGCAGAGCGGGAATATACTACCTTGCGCTCCTTGCACAAGCGAAAAGCGATGACCAGACCGGGCTGACGGCCGGATTTCGGTGGCATCTCCCTGGCATCATGGGGGGGCAGGTCTTTTTCCGTTCACCGTGAAGTATTTCGCACTTCGGGCGATCTTCTGCTTTCCTCTCCGGTTGCGGGCGGCTAGCCTATGCGGAGAAGGAGCTCGACATGGATAATTCCTTGAACCAGAACCCGGGCCTCTACCCGCTGGCGACCCGGTCCTCGCTCTCGGGAAATGGCACTTGCGCCGCGGCCATCGACGACCAGTCGGCAATCTCGTGGCAGTGGGCGCAAGATGATCGCGTGCTGCAAATGCGACTCAGGCGCGCCGGTGACGTGGCTTGCGCCGACGTCGTCGTTCCGGTCTGGTCTCTCGCCGAGGAGGGCGAGGGGCTTCCGCGCTGCGATGGCAAATTCGTCCGCTACTGCGATATTCCGGCCGAAATGCTGCGCGAGTTTCGCGAGCAGCAGATGTTGGCCGGCAGACCGTTTTCCGGAGCGGCGTTCGTCGAAGACTTCCAGTTGTTTGCCGATATCCAGGCCCACCACTGGTGAGCAGTTTACCCGGCCGCCTCCGGCTTCAGCGCCCCTTGTACCGCGGCGCGCGCTTCTGCATGAAGGCGTCGATGCCTTCGCCGGCGTCGTCGCTCATCATGTTGCAGGCCATCACCTCGCTGGCGTAGTCGTAGGCCTCGGTCAGGCCCATTTCCAGTTGCCTGTAGAACATGCCCTTGCCGATGCGCACGGCGACGGCGCTCTTGGCGAGGATCGACTGCACCAGCCGCTCGACCTCGGCGTCGAGCGCATCGGCCGGGACGACGCAGTTGACCAGGCCCTTGGCCTTGGCTTCCATGGCGTCGATGAAGTCGCCGGTGAGCAGCATCTCGAGCGCCGCCTTGCGCCCGAGGTTGCGCGCGAGGCCGACGGCCGGCGTCGAGCAGAAGAGACCGACATTGATTCCGGAAACGGCGAACCTGGCGACATCGGCGGCGACCGCCAGGTCGCACATCGACACCAGCTGGCAGCCGGCGGCGGTGGCGATGCCGTGCACGCGGGCGATCACCGGTTGCGGCATGCGCGTGAGCGTCAGCATCAGGTCGCCGCACTGCCTGAACAGCGCCTGCATGAAGTCCTTGTCGTGATTGGCGCGCATCTCCTTGAGATCGTGCCCGGCGCAGAACGCCTTGCCGGCGCCGGCGATGACGACGACGCGCACGGCTTCGTCACCGGCAATGGCGTCGAGTTCGGCCTTGATCGCGGTCAACATGTCCTGCGACAGCGAATTGAACTGGCCGGGCCGGTTCAGCGTCAGCGTGGTCAGGCCGTCGGCGCGGTCGCTGCGCAGGACGAGCGGGTCTTCGAGGGTCATGGCGTCTCTCCGGCTTGATTGGTGGATAGTGCGTAGCCTAGCGCCCCCAGCGCCGGCGTCAAGGGCCGGCATTGGCAGGCGGCGGGCGATCAGCCGCCGTGGATCAGCGCATCCGGAATCAGGTAGAACTCCCTGCCGCCGATGCCGACCCGCCAGTTGTCGTTCTGGCGCTGGGCGGAAATCCTTGCCCCGTCGTCGGTGGTGAACTTCTTGTCGGCGTAATGCAGCACGCGGGTGCGGCCGTCGGGGCCGTAGGCGATCCAGATCTGGGCGCTGCGGGTGGCGAAGTGGCGCACGACGCGGAAGTCGCACTGGCGATCGAGGGTGTCCTTGTCCTCCGAGCATTTGATCTTGCCAGAGGCATCGTATTTCGCCGGCGGCGCCGATCCCCTGGCGGCGGATGCCGGTCTGCTGGTGACGTCGATGTCGAGGGTGAAGTCGGCCGCCTGATTGCTGCTGGCGGCATTGCCCATCAGGTAGATACGGATCGTGTATTCGCCATCCCTCGGCAGCAGGCCGGAGAACTGGTTGCCCGAGACCGAGCCGACGAAGAGCGCGGTATCGTCTGTCGCCAGGACGTTGAAGTAGGCCGATGCCTTGCTTGCCTTCAGGGTGACGTCCATGTTCTGGCCGGCAGCGGCGCGCACGCGGTAGTCGATGACCTGGCGGCCCTTGATGCTGCCCTTGACCGTGGCGCCGCTCGTGCCCTTCTGGAACTGCACCGGCTCCTGGCGGATTTCCGGTTCGGCGCGGACGGGCGCGGCGGCGGCGAGCACGGCAATGCCGGCGACGATCGGAATCAGGGTTCTGATTTTCATGGTATCTCCAGCGTTGACCGCGACAGAAGCAATCGCCCGGACTTCCTCGATTACCGCGAGAAGGGTGCGGCCTTCTCGCGATCTCGATGTCACGCGGCTGCCTCGGCTTGCCCTCCCCGGCCCGCGCCGCGCGGATGCGGCGATTGTAGCGGCCGGATGGCACGAATTCAAACGGGGGCCGGGAAACGCCGCCAGCCCGGGCCGGAGATGCGGGATCTGGGCGTTCTCCGGGGTCGACCGTGGCACCTACGGGACCGTCCCGATTATTCGGCGGACCGTTGGCGCCGCGCTAAAATAGGACCCATGACTCCGCCGCGCTTCGTGCACCTCCGCCTGCATTCCGAATATTCCATCAGTGACGGCATCGTCCGCGTCGGCGACGCCGTCAGGCGCGCTGCTGGCGACGGCATGCCGGCACTGGCGCTGACCGATCTCGGCAATCTGTTCGGCCTCGTCAAGTTCTACGGCGGTGCGCGCGGCAGGGGGGTCAAGCCGATCGCCGGGGCGGATGTCTGGATCGCCAACCCCGAGGCGTCTGAGGACCCCGGCCGCCTGCTGCTGCTGGTGCGCAACCGCGAAGGTTATCGCCAGTTGTGCGAACTGCTGACCCGCGCCTACGTCGTCGAAGGCCGGCGCGACCGCGCGGAAATCCGCCGCGAGTGGTTCGCCGAGATCGGCTGCGACGGCCTGCTCGCGCTTTCCGGCGCGCATCTCGGCGATGTCGGCGAGGCCCTGCTCAACGGCAATTTCGATCTGGCCGGCGCGCGCGCACGTGCTTGGGAGGCGATCTTCCCCGGGGCCTTCTATCTCGAAGTGCAGCGCTACGGTCAGCTGCAGCAGGAGGCCGTCGTTCAGCAGACCGCCGACCTGGCCGGCGAACTCGGCCTGCCGCTGGTGGCGACGCATCCGGTCCAGTTCATGAACCGCGACGACTTTCGCGCACACGAGGCGCGGGTGTGCATCGCCGAGGGCTACGTGCTGGGCGACAGCCGGCGGCCCCGGATCTACACCGAGGAACAGTATTTCAAGACGCAGGACGAGATGGTCGAACTGTTCGCCGACTTGCCCGAAGCGCTGGAAAACACGCTGGAGATCGCCCGGCGCTGCAACATCGAACTGACGCTGGGCGAAAACTTCCTGCCCGACTTCCCGACCCCCGACGGCATGTCGCTCGCCGATTTCCTCGTCGCCGAGGCCGAGGCCGGGCTGGAGAAGCGCCTGATCGAACTCTACCCGGATCCGGCGGTGCGCGCCGAACGGCGGCCGGAATACGACGAGCGCCTTGTCTTCGAGTGCAAGACCATCATCCAGATGGGCTACCCGGGCTATTTCCTGATCGTCGCCGACTTCATCAACTGGGCCAAGAACAATGGCGTGCCGGTCGGCCCGGGGCGCGGCTCGGGGGCCGGCTCGCTGGTGGCCTACAGCCTGCGCATCACCGACCTCGACCCGCTGGCCTACGCCCTGCTGTTCGAGCGCTTCCTCAACCCCGAGCGGGTGTCGATGCCCGACTTCGACATCGACTTCTGCCAGGACAACCGCTGGCGCGTCATCGAGTACGTGCGCCAGCGCTACGGTTCGCAGGCGGTGTCGCAGATCGTCACCTTCGGCACCATGTCGTCGAAGGCGGTGATCCGCGATGTCGGCCGCGTCTTCGGCCTGCCCTACTCGCTGTGCGACCGCATCTCGAAGCTGATTCCGGTTTTCCAGAACAAGCCGGTGTCGCTGGCCGAGGCGCTCGAGCAGGAACCGGCGCTCAAGGAGATGATGGCCGACGAACGCGATGGCGAGTCGGTGCGCGAACTGTTCGATCTAGCCGCCCGGCTCGAGGACCTGACGCGCAACGTCGGCATGCACGCCGGCGGCGTGCTGATCGCGCCGGGCAGGATCACCGATTTCTGCCCGATCTACCAGGCCACCGGTGCCGACGCCTCGCCGGTATCGCAGTTCGACAAGGACGACGTCGAGAAGGCCGGGCTGGTCAAGTTCGACTTCCTCGGCCTGCGCAACCTGACTATCATCGAACTGGCGCTCGACTACGTGCATCGCCTGAGCGGCGAGAGACTCGACCTGATGAGCCTCGGCTTCGACGATCCCGCCGCCTACCAGATCCTCAAGGACGCCAACACGACGGCGATTTTCCAGGTCGAATCCGACGGCATGAAGAAGCTGCTGAAGAAGCTGGCGCCCGACCGCTTCGAGGACATCATCGCCGTGCTGGCGCTCTACCGTCCCGGCCCGCTCGGCTCGGGGATGGTTGACGACTTCATCCTGCGCAAGAAGGGCCAGCAGAAGATCGACTATTTCCATCCCGACCTCACCGCCTGCCTGTCGCCGACCTACGGCGTCATCGTGTATCAGGAACAGGTGATGCAGATCTCGCAGATCATCGGCGGCTACACCCTCGGTGGCGCCGACATGCTGCGCCGGGCGATGGGCAAGAAGAAGCCCGAGGAGATGGCCAAGCACCGCGAGACCATCGCCGCCGGGGCGAGGCAGAAGGGCTACGATCCGGCGCTCGCCGAGCACCTCTTCGACCTGATGACCAAGTTCGCCGAGTACGGCTTCAACAAGTCGCACACCGCCGCCTACGCCGTCGTCACCTACCACACCGCCTGGCTCAAGGCGCACCACTGCGCGGCCTTCATGGCTGCGACCCTGTCGTCGGACATGGACAACACCGACTCGGTCAAGATCTTCTACGAGGATACCGTCGCCAACGGGGTCAGGGTGCTCGGGCCCGACATCAATGCCTCGAATTACCGTTTCGAGCCGGTCGACCGCAGCACGATCCGTTATGGGCTCGGCGCGGTCAAGGGCACCGGCGAGCAGGCGGTCACTGTGATCCTCAAGGCGCGCCAGGCCGGCGGGCCGTTCACGGATTTGTTCGACTTCTGCCGGCGCTGCGACAAGCGCCTGGTCAACCGGCGCACGATCGAGGCGCTGATCAAGGCCGGGGCCTTCGATTGCATCGATGGCCACCGCCACCGACTGCTCGCGTCGGTCGGCGTGGCGATGGATTTCGCCGAGCAGGCCGAGCGCAACTCGATGCAGACCAGCCTGTTCGACCTCGGCCCGGCCGCCGACGAACACGCCCCGCAATGCATACCCGTGCCGCCGTGGGGCGAACGGGAGCAGTTGATGCAGGAGAAGACCGCGCTCGGTTTCTTTTTCTCCGGGCACCCGTACAACGCGCGCAAGCGGGAGTTGTCGCACTTCGTGCGGCGTTCGCTCAAGCAACTGGAACCATCCCGGGATCCGACCCTGCTCGCCGGCATCGTCGTCGGCGTGCGCACGCAGATGACCCGCAGCGGCAAGATGCTGTTCGTGCAGATTGACGATGGCACGGCAATGGTTGAAGTCAAAATATTCAACGAACTGTTCGAGGCGGAGCGCGCCAAGATCGTCACCGACGAGGTGCTGATCGTCGAAGGCAAGGTCGCTTCCGACGAGTTTACCGGCGGCATTCGTGTCACCGCCGAGAAGCTGATGACCATCGGCGAGGCGCGCGCCCGCTTCGCCAGGCATCTGTTGCTGCGGCTGAACGGCGGCTCGGACGCGCACAAGCTGAAGTCGCTGCTGGCGCCGTTCGCACCCGGTCAGGCGCAGGTGCGGGTCAACTACCGCAACGAAAAGGCCGAGTGCGAAATCGTTCTCGGCGACGCAGTGCGCGTGCGCCTCGACGATACGCTGCTCGACGCCCTGAACGGCTGGCTACAGTCGGAGAACGTCGAGATCGTTTACCACTGAGCGGTCCCACATTCGAGACGACGCTACTTGACCAGTCCATGAATCGCCAGGATCACCACCAGGAACATCGCCTGCCATTTCACCCACGACAACGAGACCAAACCGAGTGACGTCTTGGCAGCGCTTTCACGCGACGTGACTGCGGCGCGGCCGGTGTCGTCTGCCAGCGTAAGAACACCGAACTGGTGCACTGTGTCATCGCCGAGCGCGATGCCACGCTCGCCGTGCGGGTGAACACGATCAGCAACGAGATCGACCACCGACGATCCGTATGCCGCCAACCAGATTCCGGATACTTGGTGTGGTGAGCGGTGAACTGCGGCGCTGAGGGTTGGAATGACGCGAAAGTCGTCGTCGACCTCCAGTGGCCGGGCAGCGAGGAAGGCGAAGTGACCAAGCGGCGGGTGGTTTTGGGGGAGTCGGGGGGCTGAGTACGGCCAATTGCGGCTATAGAAGCCTTGAAAAACTGGCCAGCACTAACGGCAGGTTACTAATCAGATACCTGCCGCTCGCCATTGCCAGATGCCAGGCTGTTGGTCGGCCGAGGCCGACCTTGGGTCTGCGGTCGGACTCGGGCGGCAATGCGCCGGTTACCCGCCGCTCGCTGCTGATGGACGGGAATTCCTGCAACCTGGCCTGTGCGGCAATCCACCAATTGCAGATTGAGTCCGCTATGGACTGCAATGCAGCCCACTGTATGTCTATAGAACTCTTGGCGATTCAGTTTTTGCCCTTTTTTGGCGAGGACGAGGTTCGGTCAATGGCTTTCCAAACCTGCTCAAGCAAGGCCAGAGTCTCAGGTGAGTTTTCTCCGGCACGAGTTGCGTAAAGAGCGATGACCAGATGTTTGTCAAAATCGATGTACAGACTTGTCCCATGGGCTCCAATCAAAGCTACACGATTCCGAGGTCCGCCCAAATGTACGAAGCCATAGCGCCACTCACTACCCTTGGAAAGTCCCTCGATTTCCGACGAACGCACGCCTGTGGAGGCGACCAGAGTCTCGATAAACCAAGCAGGAATCTTGGCGCGGCTGCGACTGCTGCGAGCCTCGACAAGCAGTTGTCCCAGTCTCGAGAAATCCCTCAAGGACAAACCCAGTCCAGACGCTAATTCGACGCCCAACGAATCACTTGCCCACAGCATAGCGTGCTCTATATGGGTCCGGCTAAACAGTTGTTTGCAGAACAGCTGGGAAAGGGTCATTGCGTTACTCTCTGCCAATGCCCAGGCTAACAAGTCGTCATCCGGTGAGCCGCCGAATACCGGTGCGGCCTTCTCACTCAATGATCGATCCCATCGTCCTGGGTGAGATAGCCAGGCGCGAATATTGTTACCCGTCGGGTTCGTGATCCAGCCGCTGGCCTGGCGCCAAGCGTCAAGTTCTTCCGGTGTCCAAGCCAAGTGCTCCTCGTTTTCCAGCAAACGCTGTATCGACACTTTGCGCAGACCCGTTGAAGCGGCCAAGCGGGGAAGATATCGAATGACGGACTTGTCGGCGGACAGCTTGCCCTGGCTGACACTCATTGCCCCAAGCAAGTTGAGCAAAGGACGAGTTGCATCGCCCAGGAGCCTGGGTTTGTCAGGCGCCAGACCATTGCGATAGCGTTCTGCCACGATCCGGCCGTTACGCAGGACGACGAGGCCGTCTGCATAGAGACGACTATCGAGTAGAAATCCGAGGTTGCGCCGACTGTCATCAAGGGGGTCAACAACCTGGAAATCATCAACTGGGCTCTGCTTCGCAGGCTCGCGTTGACGTTCGCCAGAAGGGGCCAGGCGCCAAGTGGGCATGAATACGTCGCTGGCCTGCAGAGTAACGCGCTGGTTTTCAATGGCCAACCAGTTGCGCTTGTCGATCCAGGCGCCTAGTTTTTGCGCGCCGACCGGGAACTGCTCGAACTGACAGGTCGAATCCGCCGCCAATGCGCCTCTGGCAACAAGTATTGACAGCAAGGCAACCGGCAATAGGCGGATCATCTTCTCTTCTCCGGGGTCGGATTGTTTTTCCCCATTAACCGTTCGCTGGCCTCGCGCACTACATCGTTCAAATTTCCATGTAGCATTTCTCTGGCCCGCAGCCAGGCTGCATCGCCCGCATTCCCGGCAACCCTCTGCTTGAGCGGGTTCAGCCAGTGTGCGCAGCCCAATTCCATGGCATCCATCGAGATCTCTTCCAGCAAGTCCATCAGGGTTTGCTTCAACGGGGTTTGGCTTAAAGCCACCGGATCGCAAACCATCGCCTCCAGACCGTACCGACAGGCCTGGAATTTGTTGTATCGGGCAACGTGGCCTTGCTTGGCGGTATGCAATGGCGGACGGGTACGCAACAACCAGCGGGCAAGGGATTGAGCCAGGGCCGCCAGCGAGGCTGCCTGCTCGATGGTCAGCGGCGTATCGCAGACCCGTATTTCAACGGTGCCGAATTCCGGCTTCGGGCGGACATCCCAATACAGATCCTTGATGCCCTGCGCGATGCCGCAGGCTTGCAAGAAGGCAAAGTGTTCTGTGAACTCCTGCCAACTGCCCAGCGGCGGGCACTGTCCGCTCAGCGGAAAGGCCGAAACTGCATTTAGCCGGGCCGACTGGTAGAAGCTGTCCACCCCGTCGACAAAGGGGGACGAGGCGGACAGGGCAATGAGGACCGGCACATAAATGCCGAGCGCCTGAGTCAGCCAGATGGCCTCGTCGGCCGAGGTGCAGCCGACATGAATGTGCTGGCCGAAGACGGTAAATTGCTTCGCCAGATAACCGTACCGCTGGTAAAGCTCGTTAAAGCGGTCGCCGGGGCAAATGCGCCGCTCCGGCCAATGATGGAAAGGGTGCGTCCCACCACCGCAGACCCCAATGTTGTCGCGCTCGCAATGCTGGCGCAGGGTGTCACGCAGGCCGCCAAGGTCGCCTGCAATGCCATCGACGGTCGACCGCGCCAAGGTGCTGATTTCGATCATGCTTTCGGTGATTTCCAGCTTGATCTCACCGAAACGTTCGTCGTAATCGAGGCTCCCAAGGAGGTCGGTGGCACCCCGCGTCAGGTCGAAGTCGCGCTTCGAGACCAGTTGTAGTTCGAGTTCGACACCCAGAGACAAAGCGGCGCTGTCCTTGAATTCACCCAGTGGTTTGATCGTCATGCAATGCCTCCTCGACTGCTCTCGCCGCTCTCGCACTCGCCCGAACGGTGCAGTGCCAATCGGCATATCGCCGGGCCGACGAGTTCCATCATGGCGGCAGCGAACAGAGGCAACGTCAGCGCTGAACGCCCGACTTCAGGATACAAACTGGCAATTTCGTAGGCCATGAATACGGCCGTGGCCGACAGCGGCTGGATACCCATGCCGACCAGCAGGCGTTTGGGCAAGGGCAGGCTGCCTCCGGACCAGGCCATCGCCCCGGCTTTGGCTGCAGCACGCACCAGCAGCAGACCGAGCGCCTGCAGGCCCGCCAGCCAAGTAAAATCCTGCCATGGCAAGGAAGCGCCGACGATGACAAAAAGGACAATAGCGAGTAGCCAATGACCTTCGGGCAACTCGGTGTATCGCAGGGTCTGTTGACGGTCACGCGAAGCCAGTAGAACGCCCATCAGGAAGAGAGTCAAAAAGACCGGCACAGCGAGCATGCGCGCGATGCCAACGGCCAGCAGGGAACAAGCGATCAATACGAACACCTGAGCCAACGAACCTTTCGGCAAGGTTCTTGCAATGCGCAGCGCCAGCCAAGTGCCGATGCTGCCGACCAGCAGAGCACCGACGACCACCCAAAGTGGATGGACAATGGCATTCAGCCAGTCGTCGCTCAGTTCGGCGTGAACGATGCCGAGCACCAAAGCAAAGGCGAAAAAGGACGCGGCGGAACTGATCGCTGTATGCAGGATGATGCGTTCGGTCACCTGTCCCTGAGCCTTAGCTTCCTCAATGGTCAGCAAGACGACAGCCGGGGCCGAGGCCATGGTCACGGCCGCCGTGGCAGCCGCCCAGGCGGGCGTCAGGCCAACCAGCCATAGGGCGAAAAGGAAGATCAAGGCAATCGACAGCGTAATGTCGGCCAGGGTGCTGCGCAACAGTTCCGGGTTGCGGCGCAGCCAACCCAGGTCGAGACGCCGACCGACCTCCATCATCAGCAAACCGAGGGCCGCATCTGCAATCGGTCGTGCCTGCGCCAAGGCCTCGATGCTGATCCAGCCGAGTGCGGATGGGCCGAACAGGATGCCAGCCAACACATAGCCGATGACCTTGGGCCACCGGGCATGGGAGTGGAGCCATTCGCCGATGAGCAGGCCGACGACCAGCAAGAGGCTGAACAGGGCAAGCGAATCAATGGTTTCCGGGAACGGCGGCAGGAAAAACAGGCGTTCGATCAGGTTTTCCCAAACGGACCGCAACAGAGAAATAATCCTGTCGATCAAGCTGCGCCCTCTGCTGCAGTCAACGGCAGAAATCGATCAAAAATCACCATCGCCATCCTCGCGCCGCACTCAAGAATTCATCAAGAATTGGATTGCAGTCCAGTAAATCTGTGCTTCCTGGTGGGTGAAACTCGGGGTGCCACTGCAGCCCGAGCACATAGGGCTTGCCTTCAAGACGGATCGCTTCGAGCAGGCCATCTTCCGCACTGCGCGCCTCGACGCGCAGCCCCTTGCCCAGAGCCTTGATGGCTTGGTGATGAATCGAAATCACCTTGCTGCTGCCCTGCTCGGGATACAGCTTGCCCAGGCCGCTGCCGGTATTCCACTTGATGTTGTGGGCGTGCTTGTCGTAGCCCGATACTCAAAGGGCGTCTGCTCATGATGTACCTCCATTGTTTTCTGCTGGAACTTCGCATTTGGCCGAGGGGCGTAGTCGAGTCGCTTCGCCAAATCCCTTGATTGCCGTTTGAGTAGCCAGCGGGCCAAGCAATTGCATTAGCAGGATAGTTGCCATCAACATGCCGACCAATTCTGCGTCCATCCCGCCGTAGAGCATCTGGGTGTTGACCAAAAGTACCAGCGCGATGCTCGACATCGGTTGTAATCCGACACTCAGCAAAATGCCCTCTCGGGCTGTCAGGCCAATGCTTTTGCGTGCAAGCAGTATGGGCAGCATCTGCCCGGTCAGCCTTGCTACCGCAATCAGAATCGCGTCCAGCCAGTAGTCACGAAGATGGGCAATATCCAGTGCAGCCCCAGCAAACACGAAAGTGATGACCAGAAATACACGGGCGTCATTGGCAATTCGAAGGGCGACAACTTTACGCTCACGGTCAATGGTACTTACCAGGATGCCAAAGATCAGCATGGGAAGAAATACCGAGACTTCGAGATAAATCGCGGTACCGACGCCCAGCACGATGGTTCCCAGAATCAGAAGGTGCTGGTGTTCAGCTTGCTTTTCCAGCCTGTCGGCCCCCAGTAGTACCAATCCGGCACAGGCCCCACCCAGAACGATCGAGCCGATGATGCTTCCTAACGCACTGCGTACTCGTGCGAACCCACTCGTCGGCTCGCTGTCGATCAAGAACGGGACAAGAAACACTACCGCCGCAAAAGCAATAGCACCGTTGATTGCTACCATCGTGTAAAGCAAGCCGGTACGTTCCCCTTTGGCTCCTATATCGCTACAGGTGGCAATGGTGATGGCAGGGGAAGTGGCAGTACAAAGCGCTGCCGCAAACACCGCGGAACCTGCTGAAAAACCCCAGTACAGTAACAATAGCAATACCAGCAAGCCCGCCGTTAGCGAAAGGGCACAGCCAGCGAGCAATCGTTTGTGTCGGGTCTCCAAGGGGTTGCGCGGAACCAGGTAGCCCAGTTCGAAGAGAATCAACCCAAGCGCCAGATCGATGAAAAGCTGTGCCGATTCAATGTGCAAAAGCGTTACCCAATTCAGTCCGCTCTGGCCGACCAGCAAGCCAAAAAGCACATAGCCGGTCGTTCGTGGCAAGGCACAAAGTCTTCTCGAAACTTCGCCAGCCACTAACCCGCCAAGCAACACCAAGCCTAAGAGTTGAATCGAGTTGAACATATAAAAAGGGGCAAGCCTACACCTAGAAAGCCCTTGTCGAAAGGCATCCAATGAGATCATGAAAGTACATGGATTTGCAATATAATTCACAATCGACTTTTCGTCCGTGAGGTTCCCTTTGTCGAACACCGATGACCGTTCCAGTGCGCTCACGATAGATGTCCTGCGCCAATTTCGTGTGATCTTCGGATCAATGCGCCAATACTTTCGTTTAGTCGAGGAGCGTTGCGGGTTGCCTGCCTCCCAGATGTGGGCCTTGCAGGAGGTGTGCCGCACTGAAGGCATTGGAATCAATGACATTGCCTTACGAATGGGGATTCACCAATCGACCGCCAGTTTATTGGTCGAAAAGCTGGTTTCGGCAGGTATGGTTTCGAAGTTTCGCCTGGACGACGATCAGCGAAGGGTCTGCCTGCGGCTTGAGTCGGCAGGACAGAAAGCGCTCTCCAGCCTTCCGGGACCAGCCGAAGGCACCCTCCCGGCAGCTCTATCGGCGTTGCCAGAGGTCGTCCTAAAAATATTGAACATCAATCTTGATGCCTTGATTTGCGAGTTGCCGTCCGGAGAAAAGAGTTTTGCAGGAACCCCGCTGGCGGAGATGGTAGGCAGGTCCAAGCCATGAATTATCGGATGGCGGAAAAGGTTATGCATCGCTGGTGCGATCAGCCGAGCCGTGAGCCAAACCGATTCTGATCTGGCTTGGTCGAGGAAGGACTGTGATGCAACGCGTTTTCCGGCATATTGGCCTTCTTGCAGTTCTGTCACTTGTCGGGTGTGCAGGCACACCAGAACCCGCGGGACCGGCGAGCAAGCCGACGCCTCCACCGGTAATTGAACCAGAGGCACAGCCCACGAGAACAGAAACACAGATCATCGCGTCGGTGGAGCCGGAGAACAACGTCTTTTTCGAGCAGGGGTCCTGGGACATTGACGAGACAGGAAGAGCAACGCTGCGCCTCCATGCAGAGCGCCTCAAAGCCAACCGGAAAACACGGGTCACTTTGATTGGGCATGCCGAGAGCTTCGGTAGCCGGGCGATGGGCATTGCGATTGCCGACAAGCGGGTAAGCATGGTCTATGCTGAATTACGAGCGTATGGCGTACCGCCACGGCAGTTGCTACGTGCCAATGTGGGTATCGAGAAGATCAGCAAAGCCTGTCAATCTCCGGAGTGCAGGCGCCTGATGCGTCGCGTTGAGCTCAGGTACGCCAAGGGCCGCTGAAGGGGCGCAGCGATTGGGGAGCGAGTACAATGTTGTCACCTGTATTCATGGGAAGTCGCAACTTGAATGTAATCATTGTCGCAGCGGTCGCTGCGCTTTCCTCCTTCGGTGTTGTTGCGTCCGAGCCGGTCGCTGATGAAACGCCGGTAGCGGTGGAGGTTGTGGCGCCCACAACCGATGGCAACATCGTGGTTACCCCCGTCCCCATGCCGCCGTCGGTGATCGAACTGGCGACGACCGCAAAGCCCGTGGTGAAGCTTCGGTCAGCCAAGGGATCGAGGCTGGCCAAGAACAGGCCGCTACCGAAAATGATGCTATCCCGCACGGAACGGCATCAGATGGCCTTGCTGGCACCCAAACCAAAGAACGGTGAGCAGGCGGTTCCCAAGCACTTGGATGGCCAAAACGGTGAGACGGGCTACGACGAACTGGCACTTCATGGTCCATACAGTCGCCCAAGGCTGGTCAGTGAATCAGAAGACGATGAGGACACGCCAGATGCTGTGCAGCTTTCGGGTCCGATAAAGCTTCGCCTCTTCATCGCACGCATGAGGGCAGTCGAGGCGCATGCGTTGGCACAGGTAGCCGACACCGACGATGATCTATCCGACACCATCAAACTTCGCTTGGCCAATGCGCGAATGATCGCGGTTCAGGCGCACCAGAAGAAATTCAGCTGAGCTGCCCAGCGCCTGTTCTGATCAATCACAATGACTGATCTGGCGCTAATCCTAGCTGCCATTTTGCTCGCAGTAACAGGGGGCGAAGCCTTTCTCAAGTCCATCCTCGGTGCGGCACTGCATCTGCGCGTGCTGAAGATGGTCGTCGCGACCACGCTGGCCGCTTTCGCCACCTACGGCCCGGAACTTACCGTCTCCTCCGTCGCCGCGCTCGCGGGGCAACCGGAGATTGGCCTAGGCGACGCGCTAGGCAGCAATGTCGTCAATATCGCGCTGATCTTCGGCTTAGCACTTCTGTATGGTCCGGTACAAACCACGCGTGCGGATTTCGGCCGCGATTTCTATCTCGCCCTCGGCATCCCGCTGGTGACCCTGTTTTTTGTGCTCGACGGGCGCATCGAACGCGGCGAGGCTTCTGCGCTATTGGCGATTTTTTTGCATTTGGCTGGCATCAACCGTACGCAGCGCCCTGCGCCACAGGTATGAGGTTGTCGCCATCGAGACCGGTGAATTGTCGCCCGGCAGGAGCCTTATCCTCGCCGTACTAGGCCTCGGCGCCCTGATTGCCGCCGGTCGGTTATTTGTCAGCGGTGCGATCGGTGTCGCCGCCAACTTCGGAGTGGATACGTATGTGATCGGCGTTGTACTGGTCGCAATTGGGACTTCACTGCCGGAATTGGTCACGGTGATCCTGTCACGGTTGCGCGGACATGACGAGGTCGGTCTTGGAACGTTGATCGGCAGCAATCTATTTAACGGACTGGTCATTGTCGGCGTGGCAGGCACGATCCATCCGATTGCCGCGCCGCCGGGCGAAGTGGCGCTGACGTTATCCGCCGGCATCGTCGCGCTGTTCCTGCTGCTACCGAACCGCAACGGCCGTATCGTGCGCAGCCGCGGCGTGGCGCTGTTGCTCGTCTATGGTGGCTTTATTTGGGCGACACTCAGTTGATCCGATGAATTGATCGTGATCGATCACCCCGAACTTCCGAGTTGCCGGCGACCGCTGCGTAGCATTGAGCAGCCCCTTGGCAACACGCTCGGCAACGGCGGCTGTGGCCGAAGCAGGGTCTGTCAACCGCAAAACTCGACCGGCGGGTTTCGGATCAGAAAGCCGCCAAAGAGCTTGCAAACATCATCAGGCAGTTGTGGGTCGAACTGAGCCATTCCCCTCGCACTTCAACTTCCACTCCCCACGAGCCCCAACTCCCACTGCTTCACCAGCCCGTAAATTGCCGGAATCACCGCCAGCGTCAGCACCGCCGACGAGATCATGCCGCCGACCATCGGCGCGGCGATGCGGCTCATGACTTCGGCGCCGGTGCCGGTGCCCCAGAGGATGGGCAGCAGGCCGGCCATGATCGCGGTGACGGTCATCATCTTGGGGCGCACGCGCTCGACGGCGCCCTCCATGATGGCGGCGTAAAGATCGGCCGGTTGCGGTCGACGGCCATCAGAGGCGCATTTTGCCTGCACCGCCGTCCACGCGTGGTCGAGGTAGATCAGCATGACGACCCCGGTTTCGGCGGCGACCCCGGCCAGCGCGATGAAGCCGATGGCGGCGGCGACCGACAGGTTGTAACCGAGCCACCACATCAGCCAGATGCCGCCGACCAGCGCGAAGGGCACCGAGAGCATGACGATCAGCGTTTCCGTGATGCGCCGGAAATTCAGATAGAGGAGCAGGAAGATGATGAGCAGGGTGACCGGCACGACGACCTTGAGCTTTTCGATGGCGCGTTCCATGTACTCGAACTGGCCGCTCCAAGTGGCGTAGGCGCCGGGCGTGAATTTGACCTTGTCGCTGACCGCCTTGCGCGCCTCGGCGACGTAGGAACCGATGTCGCGGTCGCGGATATCGACGTAGATGTAGGCCGAGAGCAGCGCGTTCTCGGTGCGGATGGCCGGCGCGCCGGTGCTGATCTTCACTTCGGCAAGCTGGCCGAGCGGCACCATCGCGGCCCCCATCTCGCCGGCGTCGCCCGGCAGCGGCACCAGCACCTCGCGGGCGATGGCCTGCGGGTCGCCGCGCAGGTCGCGCGGGTAGCGCACGGTGACGCCGAAGCGTTCGCGGCCTTCGACCGTGGTGGTGACCATCTCGCCGCCGAGCGCGGCGGCGACGATGTCCATCAGCTCGCCGACGCCGAGGCCGTAACGGGCCAGCGCGACGCGGTCGGGCACGATGTCGAGGTAGAAGCCGCCGGTGATGCGCTCGGCGAAGGCGCTGCTGGTGCCCGGCACGGCCTTGACCACGCTTTCGATTTCCTTGGCCAGGCGTTCCATTTCGCCGAGGTCCTTGCCGAAGACCTTGATGCCGATCGGCGTGCGGATACCGGTCGACAGCATGTCGATGCGCGCCTTGATCGGCATCGTCCACGAATTGGCGACGCCGGGGAACTGGAGCGCCTTGTCGAGTTCGGCGATCAGCTTGTCGGTGGTCATGCCGGCCCGCCATTCGGATTCCGGCTTCAGGTTGATCACCGTCTCGAACATTTCCAGCGGCGCCGGGTCGGTCGCCGTCTGCGCCCGGCCCGCCTTGCCGAACGCCGAGGCCACCTCGGGGAAGCTCTTGATGATCTTGTTCTGGGTCTGCAGCAGTTCGGCCGCCTTGGTCACCGACAGTCCGGGCAGCGTGGTCGGCATGTAGAACAATGTGCCCTCGTTGAGGGTCGGCATGAATTCGCTGCCCAGCCGGCTGGCCGGGAAGACGGTGACCGCCATGCCGATCAGGGCGGCGACGATGGTCGCCTTCTTCCATTGCATGACCCAGGCGATGATCGGCCGGTACAGGCGGATCAGCACGCGGTTGACCGGATTCTGCGCCTCCGGCTTGATCTCGCCGCGGATGAACAGCAGCATCAGCACCGGCACCAGCGTCACCGACAGGAAGGCGGCGGCGGCCATGGCGAAGGTCTTGGTCCACGCCAGCGGCGCGAACAGCCGGCCTTCCTGGGCTTCCAGCGTGAACACGGGCAGGAAGGAGACGGTGATGATGAGCAGGCTGAAGAACAGCGCCGGACCGACCTCCTTGCACGCCGCGATCATCGCCTCGCTGCGCGACTCGCCGGGCTGCAGGCGTTCGAGGTGCTTGTGCGCGTTCTCGATCATCACGATGGCCGCGTCGATCATCGCCCCGACGGCAATCGCGATGCCGCCCAGGCTCATGATGTTGGAGTTGATGCCGAGCGCGCGCATGCCGATGAAAGCGGCGAGGATGCCGACCGGCAGCATGATGATGGCGACCAGCGCCGAGCGCAGGTGGAGCAGGAAAACGATGCAGACCAGCGCGACGATCAGGCTTTCCTCGGCCAGCGTGCGCTTCAGCGTGTCAATGGCGCGGTGGATCAGTTCGGAACGGTCATAGACGGTCTGGATCGAGACGCCCTCGGGCAGGCTGGCGCCGATTTCCTCGACCTTGGCCTTGAGGTTGTGGATGACTTCGAGCGCATTCTGGCCGTAGCGGGACATCGCGATGCCGGACACCACCTCGCCGTCGCCGTTCAGTTCGGTGACGCCGCGCCGCTCGTCGGCCACCAGCTCGACGCGGCCGATGTCGGCGACGCGGACCGGCGTGCCGCCGTCTTTGCCCGTTGTCGCCTTGAGCACCAGATTCTCGATATCGCCCTTGCCGCGCAGATAGCCCCGACCGCGCACCATGTACTCGGTTTCGGCCATTTCCAGCGTGCGCCCGCCGACATCGCGGTTGGAATTGCGCACCACCTCGGCGACGCGCATGAGCGGAATGCCGTAGGAGCGCAATTTGACTGGATCGACGGTCACCTGATACTGCTGCACGAAACCGCCGATGCTGGCCACCTCGGCGACGCCCGGCGCCTTGGCCAGCTGGTAGCGCAGGTACCAGTCCTGCAGCGTGCGCAGTTCGGCCAGCGTCTTGTCCTTGGCCAGCACGGCGTACTGGAACACCCAGCCGACGCCGGTGGCGTCG
>ERZ724513.114-NODE-114-length-32474-cov-15.439279_pt1 | contig 32474 bp, 13 predicted proteins | sample MGYA00376046_ERZ724513 | MGnify/ENA primary metagenome ERZ724513 (study PRJEB28724, sample SAMN07190883) | activated sludge metagenome | isolation source: activated sludge of sewage treatment plant in Hong Hong | place: Hong Kong | collected 2016-03-17 ...
AGAAGTGGAGTACCACATTAAGCGCCAGGGCCGACCCTAGGAGGAGCCCTAGTTATGCGGGCGGTTGATTCAGTCTTCCCTGATTCTTCCCCATTCCTTCGCTGGCTGTTGCCTGAACATATGCCAGATCGGATCAAGCTGTTTCGAAGTGGAACATAATCCGACCTACTTCATTCTCCGCACGTTGGATCTAATCCGATCCAGGTAGATCACAATTGGATACATCGGAAGGAAGCTCTCAAACCGCGCTCACCCGAAAACCAACTCTATATCAGTCGGTTACGTATGTATTAACCACAGCACAAAGTTTGCTCTCACCTGTTGAGTATATTTTGGATATGCAGCAGGGAAAGTTCACTTGAAGTGATAGTTGGACTGACGTAAGGGTTCAGTGAATTTGCCTCAGACGTGAACTGTCTCTTGCAGGGCACCGCAGTGCGCTCAAGAAGGTAGGTGAGAGTGCAGATAGGGAAGCAGCCAGCCCAGCCAAACCAAGTCTTCGTGTCTGCTCAGTTGGCTACTTCATCCGTTCCAGTTTCTGGAGAGAAGTCTTGCAAGTCTCAGTTCCATCGATATCGTTCCCTAAAGGTGGCGGCGCGATTCGCGGCATGGGAGAGAAATTCGCCGCGAATCCAGTGACCGGCTTCGGGTCCATGACGGTGCCGATCGTCACCTCGCCGGAACGCTCGGGTTTTAGTCCGCAACTCGCGCTTGCGAATGACTCAGGGGTGGGCAATGAGGCGTTTGGTTGCGGTTTGGGAATGTCGTTTCAAGATTTCAGAAGGAAGATTTCTAGAGGGTTGCCTACGAGGTTCAGCCGATTCATATGAATAGGCTCGGTGCAATGCTCTGGACCTGCTTCAGGAGGACCAATGGCTGATAACTCTGGTGCATCGAATGTAATCTCCTTGCCAAAAGGTGGCGGAGCGCAGGCGGGCCTGGGCGAGAAATTTTCTCCGGATCTGCACACGGGCACAGGCAATTTTACGGTGCCGATTTCCCTCCCGCCGGGCCGCAATGGGTTCCAACCGCAGCTGAATCTCGTCTATAGCACCGGCCAGGGGAATGGGCCATTTGGGTTAGGATGGAGCCTCAGCATTCCGGGCGTGACGAGAAAAAGCTCAAAACGAATTCCCCGTTATCTTGATAATGCTAGCGATCGCACGGAACACGACACATTTATTTTATCCGGTGCCGAAGATCTTGTTCCGGTCGACGTTCTCGCGACAGGAGGCACGAGGTACCGGCCAAGAACGGAAGGCCTGTTCGCACAAATTGAACGGCGTAGAGACGCTGGAAATGACTTCTGGGTTGTTCGTAGTAAAGACGGCCTGGTTAGTTTGTATGGGACCGAAAACAGCAAGGGCAGTGACCCCGCTGTCATTATTGATCCTTCAGATGGCACGCACGATAAGATTTTTGCCTGGAAGTTGACGAGAACGGTAGATCCGTTCGGCAACCTCATTCAGTATGAGTATGACCGAGACAGGGGGCAGGAGGGAGCCAGAAGTTGGGATCAGCTCTACCTACGACGCATTCAGTATGCGAACTACGAGCACGACGGTGAACAGCGGTTTCTCATTTCCGTGAGCGTCGACTATGAAGATCGCCCCGATCCATTTTCAGAGTATCGCAGTGGGTTTGAAATTCGAACACGGAAGCGTTGCCGATCGATTACGATCCACACACATGCAGGTCAAGATTACCTCGCGAGAACGTATTCATTCGTGTATCTGGACGCGCGCCCTGAGCTCGTGGCAACGGTGCCATTAAATGGGATGTCGTTGCTGTCACAGATCGTGGTGAAAGGTCATGACCATGACGCCGTGGAAATGATGCCTCCGCTCGAATTCGGCTATTCCACGTTCGACCCGCTCGCGCACAACACTGAAGACGTTCAAGGAGCCGGCCTTCCTTCGACATCGCTCGCCAATCCAAACCTGGAATTGGTGGATCTCTTTGGGCAGGGGCTGCCGGACATCTTGGAGATGAGTAGTGTCACCGTTCGGTACTGGAGAAATTTAGGCAATGGGCAGTTCGGATTTCCTCAGGCAATGGACACGGCGCCCAGTGGTCTCGCACTCTCTCAGCCAGGAGTGCAGTTGCTGGATGCGAATGGGAACGGGCGGCTAGATTTGCTCGTCACCAAGCCGACCATGACAGGATACTTTCCTTTACGGTTCGGTGGTCTTTGGGACAATAGCATCTTCCGGCCATATCCAGAGGCACCAAGTGTGGACTTAAAGAATCCACAAGTCAGACTCTTGGATCTTGATGGCGATGGGGTGACCGATGCGATGTATTCAGGATCCGGTGCAGATCTCCTGTGCTATCTCAACGATCCTCTCAAGGGGTGGGGAAGTCCGCTCACGGTCGCTCGACCGGCAGAGTTTCCCACCGACTTCACTGACCCGCGACTCAAATGGGGGGATATGTCTGGGGACGCGCTCCAAGATGCCGTCTCCATACACGGTGGCAACGTCACCTACTTTCCGAACCTCGGATATGGAAAGTGGGGGAACGCGGTGCTCATGTCGGGCATTCTGGATCTACCCGCCGATTACAATCCCAAACGCCTGCTCCTGGGTGATATCGATGGTGATGGCCTGGCCGATCTTGTGTATGTGGACAGTGGCACCATCACCATCTGGATCAATAAGAATGGAAATGCCTGGAGTTCACCGATCACCATCAATGATGCTCCAGTGATCACCGATTCTGACGACGTTCGTCTGTCCGATTTGCATGGGACAGGCTTGAGTAGCCTGCTCTACAGCAAGGACTTCACCGGATTGGGATCGAATCTCTCCCTCCTGCGCTTCCAGCACTCCGTGAAACCCTACTTGCTGACGGCGATGGATAATCACATCGGAGCCGTCACCAAGATCCACTACGAGTCGTCTGTACAGTTTTACTTGAAGGATCAAGCCGATTCGACTACGGCATGGCGTACCGTGCTCCCGTTTCCGGTTCAGGTTGTTTCCCGTGTGGAAGTCATCGATGAACTATCACGGGGAAAGAAAACGACACAGTATCAGTACCATGACGGATATTGGGATGGGGTCGACCGAGAGTTTCGGGGCTTTGGGATGGTCGAGCAGTACGATTCCGAGTCCTTTGATGAGTATGACCGCAGCGGCTTGCATGGCAATGGAGTGTCGTTCTCAAAGGTTCCCGTGAATCAGTTTTCTTCGCCGACCCTCACCAAGACATGGTTCCACCAAGGGCTGGTGGGTGATGACGATGAGGTTCAAGACGAAGCAGAACGTGCCGCAGGGTACTGGACTGGAGATCCATCGCTGCTCGAACAAGAAAAGCGCATAAAAGAATATCTGGTTCCGTTTGAGCAGTCGGCGAAGCGGGATGCCCTGCGGACGTTGCGAGGGAGCGTGCTCCGAACGGAACTCTTTGCCCTGGACGGGTCGGAACGCGAGGCGAGGCCCTATACCGTAACCGAATCCCAGTATGAGCTAAGGGAAATCGAACCTCCGGGTGCAGACAATAGTGAACGGTCGCGTATCTTCTACCCACATGTGACAGCGACGCGGACCACACAGTGGGAACGCGGGAACGATCCGATGACACAGTTCGCGTTCACCCGATATACCAATCAGGATAAGAAGTTTGACGCCTTCGGGAGACCCCTTGTGCAAACAACCGTGGCCTGTCCCCGAGGCTGGCGAACCACGACGGACCGCCCTGTAGAGCCGTATCTTAGCACCTCCTCGCGAACGGTCTACGCCACACCCCTGAGTGAAGAGCAATACATCCATACACGAGTTTCAACCACAACGACCTATGAACATCGTCACACCGAAAACAAACAGCTAAATGAAGTGGCTGTGATGGTTGACGCACCTGAACAGCTGCGTCTGATCGGACACGGCATCAATTACTATGACGGCGACGCGTTCGTGGGGCTGCCTGTGGGGCAAGTCGGTCGGTTTGGCGCACTCAGCAGGTCTGATACGCTGGTTTTGACGGACGAACTCCTCGCTGACGCGTACGGAGCAGACCTGCCTCCCTGTCTCGTCGCAAGCGGAGAGCCGTCATGGAGCGACACGTACCCCCAAGAGTATCGGACGTTGTTGCCGAAGCGAGCAGGCTACGTCTTCCATGCCGAGAGCGCTGAGCCCTTTTGTCCGGCCGGATATTTTGTCATGTCGGAGAGACGGCGGTACGACGTCCAGTCAGATCCGTCAGGGAACGGCTATGGGTTGGTCCTGGAGACCCTGGACCCATTATATGACCCATCCCATGATCCGTTCGGCAATCCCCTCCGGCATCGAACGACCATTGCGTACGACGACTATCACCTCCTACCTCTTGGAGTAACAGACCCAGCCGGGCTGACCACGCACGCGACATATGATTACCGGGTGTTGCAACCAAAGGAAGTGACGGATTCGAATGGCACGACCACAACATGTACCTTTTCACCGCTGGGCCTTCTCACGAGCACAGCAATACGTGGTCAGTCCAACACGGAAGGCGACTGGACTCGTCCAAGTGTCAGGATGGAATACGACTTCCTGTCCTTTCTCAACAGTCTCCCGGAACATCGTACTCCCATCTTTGTCCGAACGATCCGGCAGATCCATCACGAGACGGAGCTGGATGTGCCCGCCGGCGAACGAGACGAAACGATCACGACCGTGGAATATTCCGATGGCTTTGGGCGCTTGCTGCAGACCAGGACGCAAGGGGAAGACGTACGGTTCGGTGATGAGTCGTTCGGCGGCGGAGAATCGGTGCTGCCCCGCCAACAGGTCGATGGGGCCGGTGGCGATGTCGTCGGGAGACAGCAGGCAGATGACACAAGTCCCAATGTGATCGTCAGCGGCTGGCAGCGATACGATAACAAGGGACAGGTGGTCGAAAAGTTCGAGCCGTTTTTCTCGCAAGGGTGGCCCTACGATGAACCGGCCGAAGAAAAGCTGGGACAGAAGGTCACAATGCGGTACGACCCACGAGGGCATGTCGTCCGCACGATCAATCCGGATGGGTCGGAACAACGAGTCGTGTATGGAGTATCGGGAACAATCGCTGTCCCAGATGTGAGCAATCCAGATCTCTTCGAGCCCACGCCATGGGAAGCCTACACCTATGATGCCAATGACAATGCCGGACGCACGCATCCCGCCGTGGCGGCGTCCTATCGCCATCATTGGAACACCCCCTCCAGTATCCTAATCGATTCGCTTGGCCGCACCATCGAAGCCGTTGTGAGGAATCGCGAGCCGTTGGCCCATCCTGATGATCCGCTCTTTCCCATTCGAGAAGTGCGCACACGGACTTCCTACGATATCAGAGGGAATGTCATCACGATCAAGGATGAACTGGGGCGCGAGGCCTTCTTTGATCACATCTATGACTATGCGAATCGGAAACTCCGTATGCAGAGCATCGATGCCGGATTGCGGGCTACGGTATTCAACGCGGCGGGAGGAGTTATTGAGCAGCGGGATGGGAAAGGCGCCATCATTCTCCATGGGTATGATGACCTGAATCGACCGCTTCGCCTCTGGGCGCGCGATGGTCAAGACGAAGCACTCACCTTGCGAGAGAGGATCGAATACGGAGACGGAGGCAGCTCCACGCAACCAGAGGAAGAGCGAGCAACCAACCGCGCGAAGTATTGCCTAGGCAAGCCAGTGCGACATTTCGACGAAGCTGGTCTGGTTGAGTTTGATGGCTATGACTTCAAGGGTAATCTATTGCAGAAGGCACGAAGCGTCGTCAGCGATCAGGCCATCCTCAGTGTGTTTGAGCCGCCCCCCGCTGATTGGAAGGTCGAAACGTTCCGCGTCGACTGGTCGACGCCAGATGCTGTGGCACTCGATCCTGCACGCTATGTGTCGACCATCACCTATGACGCCCTCAATCGTATTAAGCTGATGACATTTCCGCAGGATGTCGAATCGGCGCGCCGCAGGCTCCGTCCGCATTACAACCGTGCCGGTGCGCTGGAGCGCGTCATGCTGGAGCAGCAGACGCAGACAGGGGAAATCGAGGCGAGCACGTTCGTTAATCGAATCGCCTACGATGCCAAGGGGCAACGGGCTCTCATCGCCTATGGCAACGGCATCATGACGCGCTATGCGTACGATGCGCGGACCTTTCGCTTGGTACACCTACGCACGGAACGATTCAGTCAGCCGGCTGACCTCACGTATCATCCCACGGGAGATCCGTTACAGTCCTTGGCCTATCAGTACGATCTCTCCGGCAATATTGTCACCATTCACGATCGAGCCCCAGAATGTGGGATTCTCAATACAGAGTTGGGGATCGATGCTCTGGATCGACAGTTTTCCTACGATGCCTTGTATCGTCTGAGCGCGGCGACCGGCCGAGAATGTGATCTGCCGCCGGAATTGCCATGGGATGCAGGTCCTCGTGGAACAGATCTCACCAAGACTCGTGGATATAGAGAGCACTATCGGTATGACGATGCGGGGAATATGACCGAGTTAAAACATCTGGCAAATGGATCAGGATTCACTCGGTCATTCGAAATCGTAGGGGAAAACAACCGTCTGAAGAGCATGACCATTGCTTCAGATCTCCCCGCGTCGACACAGTATGCGTACGCGTATGATGCAAACGGCAATATGACCCTGGAGACAACGTCACGGCACTTCGAGTGGGACCATGCAGACCGAATGAAGGCTTTTCGAACTCAGACCGAAGCAAGTGAGCCGTCAGTCCATGCGCATTATCTGTACGATTCTGCGGGCCAGCGGGTGAAGAAGCTGGTTCGCAAACAAGGAGGGCAGCGCGAGGTCACGATCTACGTGGATGGGTTGTTTGAGCATCAGCGCATCGTGCAGGGCGACACCATACAAGAAAACAATTCTCTCCATGTCCTGGACAACCAAAGCCGAGTAGCTATCGTACGGAAAGGGCCCAGTCATCCCGATGATACGGGGCCGGCTGTGCAGTACCACTTGGGAGATCATCTTGGCAGCAGTACATTGATCGTGAGCGAGAGCGGCATCTGGATCAATCACGAAGAGTTCTCTCCCTATGGGGAAACCAGTGTCGGCAGTTTTTCTCTCAAGCGATATCGGTTTACGGGAAAGGAACGTGAAGAAGAGAGCGGGCTGTATTATCACGGCGCTCGGCACTACGCTTCATGGATTGTAAAATGGACCAGCTGCGATCCAATAGGAACAGTTGATGGGCTAAACTTATACGGATATGTTCGCAACAATCCCGTGAAATTTCGTGATGCTGCAGGCACTAGTGGAGAAGTGCATACACTTCCTGAGGTAACGGTTGTTGGGGTGCCAGATCAAAGAAGCGAGGCGGAAGTAAAACAAGAAATCGAAACCAGGACAGGTAAGACGGCCAATAACCTTATTTTGGGTCTCGGCGGTGGTCCGCAGGACATGAGCATGCACGATCTCGAAAATGAGCTTTATGGCCGAGGTATCTTGAAGGTAAGACTGGAGGAGTCTGATTCTAAACAGGTAGTTGCGGACGAGGTACTCACACCTCATCCTTATATGGCAGGTAGGTTCATTTCTGAGATGAGAGTCGGTTCAGCTGCGAGCATCGATCAGAAAAAGGAAGCCGGGCTAGAGGCTGTTACTGCTTCAGTTATCCAGGGTTTTGCTTCTGCAGCGGCTGGAATAAGTCCAGGAAGCGCTAATCCCTCACTCGTTGGAGGATCTAAAGGCGACTTAAATGGTACTCCGAGGACTTATGAGCCGAAACTAGGCGCATACAAGCCTAAGCTAACAAGATTCGGAGATCCTGTCGGGCCGTCGCAACTGACGGTTAATAGACTAAGTGGCGATGCTGCACGTGATCAGTTGACCCAAATGCTACGCAATCACTATTCCGCTCAGGGGAAGGATTGGACAGTTCAGAGTGAGGCTGCGGGCAGGATTTACTTACGAACTCCATATGGGCCTCGTTATCTCGATATACTAGTTAAAGACAGAATTGGAGTCGCTGTAGGGGCAATCGAGGTTAAGTTTGGCGGGGCAACACGGAATGCAGCGCAGGAATTAAAAGACCAATGGTTGTACGAAAACATTGGTCTTCGTGTTGATGTGGTGACTGTCCCAACTCTTGTAAGACCTTGACATATCTGTAGGACGTTAGCTGGTACGGAGAGACGGTCAGCTTGCAAACATTCTAAAATGTCCTCGCCCAAGATATAAACGGAAAATTAAATAACGAGTGATCGTATAGCCTGTGAGAACAGTTAAGGGGAATGGTCAGGATAAAGCGAATATATGTTGTCAGGAACATGCCACGTACGCTGCATTTTGGGTTACAAGGATCCCCTTAATCTAGCATCTAAGTACTCTTCTGCATAATTTCGATAGATTAAAATCAGAGGTGCTAGGGACAATGCCTGAACAAAACACCATCACCGGAACCGTTACTGCCCTGAAAGGAGCCGATTTCATTGATATCAAGCTCCAGATTTTCGATCGCGATCTGCCGAGTCTTGAGCGGCGCACACCGGCACGTCTCGCTCCGATTGGTGAGGCGCTAGTTGAGATGACGGAGAGCGGACATGGTCAAGCGATCGGACATTTTCAGATTACGTATACGCTGGAAGTATTCCAAGAAGGTGAAGCTGTATCCAGGGATCACCCCGAAGGAAAGAAACACGCAGATCTCAGCTTTCGGGTATTGGATGCCAACAATCGGCCGCTCCGTATCGCCAGCATCAAAGCGCTCGGGCGCGAGTATAGCGGTGACGCCATTCTCTTCAACGTTCCTGACTCATTAGAGGTGGAGATCGCCGTCGAGGCATCGCAAGAGCAGGCGGGACCACCGGTAGGAGATTCTGAATATGAGCAATTGGTCGCTCGCGTCACTCCCGTAATCGACGACCTGCCGTTAGCGAATCTGACGAATGAAGACCTGACGTTTCTGATTCATGAACTGGGATTTGAGCAAGATCAGAATCAACAGCAACGTCTCCACTGGTTGCATCGAGCCACACAACTCGGTCGGGAGACGCACCTTCCTCCTGAAATGTTCTACGGCTGGGGCCGCAAGGACGTTCCTTCTCCGTTTGGCGAACTAGCCGGTCTTGATCAGAATCAGTTCCTGTCTATTTTGCAGAAGTTGCTGTCCTTTGCCGACGACGAACTGCAGCGCACCGTGCATCTTGCTGCGTCGGAAAAGATTATTCCACAGACGGCTTTCGAGGATATTCGGTTGGTGCGAGCCCTGCTGCAAGCTGCTTTGCAGCGGCTGCAAGGCCTCGATGATGAAGACATCAGTGTCCCTCAGGTCAGTGGCCGTCTACTGGATAGGCGAAGGTTGAGCCCGCTCGCACGGTATACCGTCGAAGCGAAGCTGTTGCTGAAGACAGGTGAAGAAGCTTCGCTTGGTACGACTCTCTCCAACGCAGAGGGCCAATTTGCATTCATGGACAAACGGCTGAGCCAGCCAATTGCCCAGGACCATTCGAGCGTACGTCTAGGCCTGCGTATTCTCAATGCCGAGAACAAGGCGCTGCTCAAGACGGAAATCTCTGCCGTCCTTGATGGGGAGGCCGTTCCTATCTATGTACCCTCTGAGGAGGATGAGCCGGTTCCTGTTCCCAAGCTTGATGCGCTTGCGGCCCTCGGCGGACCGCAACTGCCGCAAGAGTTGCTCGCGTTCTTGCAAGCGCAGGGCATCACGTCGTTGGAGGATGTGTGGAAAACCGGCCAAGTGGCCACCCTCAACGATATCCCTCAGCAGCATCGTCCAGCCGCACAGACGCTTGATGCCCATGCCAATCTGTTTCGCCTCTCACCAGACGTGAAAGCCAATGCGGCGCTCATCGAAAAGGGATTTACGAGCACGGTCAAGATTGCCGACATGCCGGAAGACCTCTTTATTCAACAGACTCGTTCCACACTGGGTGATGTCGGGGCTTTGGCCTTACATGGCGCTGCTCAGACGGAGCGAAAGGTACTCCATCATATTTTCACCGACGTTCGGATCAAAGAGTCCATGGGTTTTGATTTAAGCGACATCATCCCTGGATTTCGTCCACCACGCCCCCGCCCTCAACAGTGTTCTTGCCGACAGTGCGAGACGGCTGCCAGTCCGCTGGCGTATCTGGTCGATCTCTTGAGCTATGCCCTCACTCACCTCCGATTTGGTTTTGATGCTGGCTGGGCATCACCCATCACCATGGAATGGTTGACGAACACCTTTCACCAACCGTTCGCCGATCTCCCTGTGTCCTGCGAGGCCATGGATACCAAGATCCGTCAAGTGCGTCTCTGCGTAGAAGTCCTCCGGCGCTATCTGAAAACACAAACCGTGACTCCCGAACGGCTCACCCGATTCAAGCAAGCGGAGCAGGCCTACCGGCTCGCTGCCTATACGGCGCTGCTGGCTCAGCTCGGCACGACGTATGAGGAGCTCCGTCTGAGCCGAGACGCGGATCAGTCTAAGGTGCGGCTTCCGCTTGCCGCTCGCCTGGGGTTTACCTTGGAGGCGGCGCGCCCTGACCGACTCGATGCCTTGCTGCTTGACCCAGCCTCGATCACCGAAGTGGACCTGGAGGGCCTCTTTGGATTGATGGATACGCAAATGAGCCGTGATCGGCTCTCTGATGGTCAGGTAGTGGATGATTCGGAACAGCAAGTCCGGCGGTGGAATGTGACCGGTATCGTTTGGCGAAGGACCACGGACGATGAAGGGTTGATCCATGTTTCCCTGGAACAAGTCGGTACGAGTAGCGTCCGCGTGGAGTTGTTTCGCAACAGCGGTCGCACCACAGAATCAAAAGTTGCTGAGGGGGAAATCTCTGCACTGACAGGTGTTGTCCCACTGAAGGCTGTGGGCCAGAGTGGCCTAAGCGGCACCATGGACCTTGCGTACAAGACCAACAGCAAAAAAATCACGTTGGTCGGGGTGCCTCGAATCTTAGCTTGGCGCCTTGCCCATCTTCGATCGGTTTGGGCGAAACAGGATCGCCCGACTGAAGTCGGAGCGGTTCTCGTCCCGCCACGTATTGATCCAGACTTGGTTGGTTTGGACGACCTCCGTGATCCCTCTAGCGGATCAGCCGCAGCACTCTGGAAAGCCCGGCGTGACCAGGTCGATGGTGTGATCAAGGAGTTACGGGACACTAGGCTGGCGGCCTCATCCGCAGCCGACGCCTTGTCAGCCGTCTTACAACACTCCAATGGAATCCAAAAAACGCTGGATGAGCTGAAGCAGTTTCATGCCCAACGAGAAGCCGGCACCGATATCCGGCCAAGCCTGGCAGCCATTCCATTGACCATCGCGCAATTAGAGGTCCTCATTCGACTGGGGCGACTCGTCTCGACGAGTCCCGCTGTCCCTGTCCTGGAGTCTGAGTGGTCGGAAGTGGATGCAATCAGTGCAAAGGTATGGAAGATGCGCCAAGCCGCCGACTGGTGGGCAAAGGAGGCGGAGGCTGGCCTCACGTTGGGGCCTGACTTTTTTGTTATCCCCGAATCGGCACCCCTTCAGTTTCCACCCGCACCGCCACTGACCCTGCTGGCCTGGTTGGCGACGAATGACGAGCGACGCGAGTGGGAACGCACGCTCAAGGCCCGCATTGACCAGGAGATCGACACCATTACAGCTCATCAACAAGTAGTGGGTGAGGCGGAGGCGTCGACCATTGCTGATTTGCGGGATGCGCTCATTGATATGCTAGGAGACGATCGACAGCAACTGGCCACAGAATTGACCGCCAAGCTCCTGATTGATTGCGCCGACGGGACCTGTCATGTCACCACTCGACCCGCTCAAGCGCTCGACACGTTGCAGCTTCTCCTCTTTTCGTGTCGCAATGCACGACTCCGCTCGTGGTATCCGACACTGAATTTAGCCGCGCCTGATTTCGACGATGAGTGGCTGTGGATGGGAACCTATGCCTCCTGGCGAGCCGCTCAACTCACCTTCCTGTATTGTGAGAATTTGTGCCACCCGACACTCCGCGACCGGCAGTCACCAGGCTTCCGCCGTTTGGTGCAAGAAGCACGAGCCCTCCCTCGCATGACGCCGGAGCAGGCTTGTAAACTCGTGAAAGATTACAACCGCTACTTCTCCGATGTCGGACAAATGAAGATCGAGGCCTCGGTGTGGGCCATGACACGTGTGTACCAAGGAACGGGATGTCGGGATCGTAGACCGGTTGATGATCATAGACTCCTGCATCTGTTCGGCGTGCCGGCTGGGGGACAAACCCTGTACTGGGCCACGTTTGACCCCGAACCAATTGGATCTGACAAGCTGAGCTTCTGGGATTGGGTACCGGCCCTGAAGACGGAAACGATCAATGAGGTGATCGGAGCAACGACCTACACCATGCAGAACGGCTCACGACTTTTGTTTGTCTTCGTCAAAGCGATCAGAAGCGGCACTCAAGTTTTATTGTTTAGCCGGTTCGATCTTGAACGGGCAACGTGGGAGATCAACAGCTTTCCCTTGGATATGCCTGAACGTGGGCGCAATTTTGAGGCGATTCTCCTCAGGAATGAGGAGACTCACCCGCCTGTTTTGACTGTCAGGCACCGTGATGCGACCGGTGGACCAGGAGTGCCATACACTCGCTCGCTCAATCTCGATGGCAACGGCTGGATGGAAGGGGAGTGGTTTCCGCAATACTTCAGTCCGTGGATGCCAGTCGGAATGTTGCCAGTCGAACCAGGAACAAAAGTTGCGGCAGTTGGGCGAAATCCAGATCGAGCGGATATTTTCACTGTGAGAAATGACGGTGGCGTATACCATGCCTGGAGGACAAGTAGCATATGGAGCGAGTGGGCACGGCTCGATACTGGATTTCAAGTTCCGGTTGGTTCCCCGATCACAGTACTTGCTCATTCCGATGACAGCATTGAGTTATTTGTTTCGCATGAAAATGGAAGGATATGGGCGCGGCGCGGATGGGTTTCTGCTTCTGCCTCACCTCCACCATATTGGGGCGACTGGATTCCGATAGGAGGAAATGAACGCTCATTTCTTCCTAAGACGCCGATTGTCGCGATTGATTCTGATCAGTACACGCTTTTGTTTGCCTTTGATCAGGCAGTAGAAATTGTGTCGACACGCCATCGCTACTTGGATTACACAGCGCCTTTGTTTGACAATTGGTTTCGCATTAACATTTTTCAGCCACCTGCTCGAATTTCTCCTCTAGGCGTCATCGTCAAACGTTCCAATGTGCCGCAGGCTCCATTTGGGCTTTTCTATGTGCACAAGGACGAAGGTATATATGGCACCTTGTGGTGCGGGAAGGACACGGGAGATTTTTCCAGTGATTCATGGTATTGGGTCGAGGATTCTTCAACTGGAGAAGCGATATATTCAGAACCTCAGTCGCGATGGCCGAGATACCTAGACTTGACTGTCACAGTCGACTCGCCAATTACTGGGCTATCTCTTCCCAATTTGCAGAACCTTTTTGTCGTCGGTAAAGAAGGCGGAGTTTACCAGCTCCGTTGGGAAGCCGCCAACTCCGATCGATTCTATGCTCTATCGGGTAGGCCTGATAAATGGAATCGCGTTGGACAACTTTCCGTTCCCGAAAAAACGCCTATCGCCGCACTCAGTTGGACCGACAATCACATGGACCTCTTTGTGGTTGCAGAGAACCAACGCATCCATCATACCTGGTGGGATATCAACGCGAATGAAGGCAAATGGCACGACTGGACACCGATCAGTCAACCTGGTGTCATTTTCCCAAAGCGGACGCCCATTACGGCGGTGTCACCTCGTCCTGGCCATATCGATCTCTTTGCGGTCGGAGGTGATGGAGCGGTCCTTGCTTCGTGGTGGGATAGCGATCCGACTGCTCAGTGGCCAACGAAGCCTCCGATGGAGATTCCGAGAGTCGATGGCAAACCCGTTGCGTGTAACCCAATCTTTGGCTTCCCTATAGACGTCTCTCATCAGACCAGTGCCGAGTTTTTACAAATCGCGCGGGGCATGATTCGAAACGCCTATCTGGACACCGTTCTGCCCCCAGACGGCTCAGTAGGTCAACAGCGAAGTCTTGATTACCTCGATGAGGCCTACTACTTCGTCGCAATGTATCTTGCACAACTCCAGCAGCGTGACGGGTACTACATCGAAGCACTTGATGCCTATCGCACAGTCTACGATTACACGGCTCCTTCCGGTGAATGGAGAGAGATTGCGTATCTCCTTGTCCAGAACAAGGATTGGTCGAAGGCTTACGAGCGTTCGAGCGATTGGCTGGAAGATCCGCTGAATCCGCACCGTATGGCCGCAGCTCGCCCCGGCGCGTACCTCTTCTATACGAAGATGGCGATTGCACGCTGTTGCGTGGAGGCAGGAAACGCACAATATACCCTCTACACGCCTGAATCCCTGCCAGTAGCTCGTACCTACTACATGACGGCGCTGGAAGTGCTGTCAGACATGCGGAAGGACTCCAACCACCCGAAATGCGAGGTGCTCATCGGGGAGGTGAATCTTCAACTTGGAGACGGGCACTATGAGACGGTCTTAAAACGAGACCTCGCGAAGCTCATGCACCTGAACGATCGCACGACCGTGGAGGAAACAGTTAAGAAACTCAAAACCTTGCCGATTGGGAGAAATTCGGCTGATGAGCGGCTTCAGGCAGCCCGCACTATTATCTCTGAAGTCACGGCACGACCAACTCCGACACGACGGATTGCCGAGACCGTACAGGAGGCACGTCCATTAGAAAGTGAAATCCATAGTGGATTGTTGTCCGTGCCGGCTGTCGAGCAGGTTGCTCGGCACGCCGCGCAACAGGTTTCGATGACCGTGTTATCAAGCACCGCCGAAACGTTGGGAATGACCATTGGACGGATGAGGCACGAGAAGCCAGCGCTACCCTGGCTTAAGAATGGCCGCAGAGATGTCGTCAAATGGACAGAAGCCGGATCCTCGTCAGCTCACCGGTTGCACAACATCGGAGACCCGAGAGTCAAGCAGGAGATGCTCTTACCACCGGTGTTTCCACAGCCAATTCCCACACAGGTGTATATCCCCCCCGTTTCCTACAGATTTTGTGTGCCGCCGAACCCGATACTCAAAGGAATCATTCTTGAAGCCGAACTCAATCTCTACAAGCTTCGGCGTTGCCGAGACATCGCGGGGATGGAACGGGCGGTGGACCTCTACTCCGCACCAACGGACGTGGAGACCGACCTTCCCACCCTTGACGAGGATGGCCAGATTGCGTTGTCCCTTCAATCCAACGTGCGACCGACCAACCATCACTATGCGGTGCTGATTGCCCGAGCGAAAGAACTGGCTCAGATGGCCGCACAGTTTGAAAGTACCCTGTTGTCGATGCTCGAAAAGGGTGACGCCGAAGCCTATAACGAGCAACGGGCAAGACAGGATTCCGAACTAGCCCGTGCACAGGTGCGCATCCACGATTTGCAAGTCGTGAAGGATCAGAACAGTCTCAGGCTTGCTCAACTTCAACGAGAACGAACTGAAGTGGAGTTGGAACATTGGCAAAGTTTGCTAGATGAGGGGCTAAGCGGGTTGGAGTCTGCCTACTCCGATGCAGTGCATTTTGCTGCTGCTGAAGCCACGATGAAAGCACTGGTTGCCGCAGGCGCAGCTGCCATTCCCAGCATCAATACGTTGCTTTCATCTGGAAAAGATGCATATCAATTGTTAGGCATCGCTGAAACTACATTACTAGGTGTGGCGGAAATTAATTCTCAATTGCTAAGTCAGCAAGCTAGCTGGGAACGTCGACAACAGGATTGGGAGCACCAAAGAACTCTTGCCTTAGTAGATGTACGCATTTCAAATCAGGCAATCACCCTTGCAGAAATCGCCTTGCGCATCACCCAAGAACAGCGTCGGGTTGCAATTCTCGGTGCCGACTATACGGCTGCCTCGCTAGAGTTCATTAGAAACAAGTTCACGAATGTTGCGCTGTATGAGACCGCCAGTTTCTGGCTTGAGAAGACCTACCGATGGTTTCTGAGTCACGCGACGGCTATTGCGCAACTCGCGCGGCTGGAACTGAGCTTTCAACTCCAAGACCCCTCAATTCCTAAAATCCGGTCTGACTACTGGGAGGTGCCTGCCCTTACATTTGGAGGGGCGAGCCAAGATCTGAAGGGTATCACTGGTTCAGCACGCTTGCTGCAGGATATCTATGCGCTGGACCAGCATGCGTTTGAAAAGAACAAGCGGAAGTTGAACTTGACCAAGATGCTCTCCATTGCTCAGATCGCGCCGTTGGAGCTACAGCAATTCCGCCAAACCGGAGTCCTTCATTTCGCTACGACTCTCGACATGTTCGATCGGGATTTTCCCGGAGACTACATGCGGCTCATTAAGAGAGTTGGAGTCATTCTCGATGGAACTGGCAGCGGCATCAATGCCACCCTCTCCTGCACTGGGGTGTCGCGTGTTGTAGCCGACCGAGGGCCAGGCCAGTTCGATACAGTTGTTTTGCGTCGAGATCCTCAACGGGTCGCACTGATAAAACAAGATGAGACGACGAACATATTCCGCGGAGTGTTTGCCTCGGATTCTCAGCCAGAACTCTTACAACCGTTTGAAGGGTTGGGGGTCGAGACGAGTTGGGAATTGCGTATCCTCCGCGCATCAAACACGATCGATTTGTCTAAACTTGCAGATATACGAATGGTTCTTGACTATACGTCCCTTCACAGTGAGACCTATGCGGCTCGAGTCATGGATGAGTTAGGACGAACGGTCTCGTACGATCGGCCGTTTAGTTTCCAACGAGAGTTTCCCACGGAGTGGACCAATGTCTTCAAAGATCCGTCGGCTGGTGCGCCGGCACTTACTGCTCGTATCGGCACAAATGCCGAGCATTTTTACAAGAATCTGACAAACTTGCGTATCGAGCAGGTCACCATCCAGTTTGCCCTATCGGATGGGCCTGCCATAAATATTGTTCTAGAACAATTACGACTCACCCCCACAGGGAAAGGTCCGGTGAGCGGCATCGGCGGGACAAACAACGGGGTCATAAGTTCTCGCCTTGGCAATGCAGATTTCAGCGCGCTGATCAATCAATCTCCGATAGGAAAGTGGGAAATTTCTCTCCCCAATACAGCCCAAACGAGAGATTGGTTTAAAGAGCAGAGGATAACCGACATCATCTTGATCATCACCTATGGCGGCGATTTACCCGCTTGGCCAAGCTAGCGCATGAAACGGGAACAACGTCAGAATGGGGCAGGACCTTGGAATGTGCACATTGATTGAATAGACCACGCCGCATGGCCCGGCCGTTGTGCCGTGAATATGTGGGGGCACTCTATCACGTCACGGCCCGAGGCCATGCCCGCCAAGACATCTTTCTCGACGACGAGGACCGGTGGCGGTTCTTACGCGTGCTGGAGCCTGTCGTCGCCCGCTTCCATCTCGTGCTGCATGCCTACTGCCTGATGAGCAACCACTTCCACCTGCCAGTCCTGCCCGTCAAAACACCCGAGGCCAATTTGTCCAGCACCATGAACTGGCCCGGTATGTGGTACTGAATCTGGTGCGCGCGCCTCACCCGCAAGGCGGAGACGTATGCTTGGTCGAGTTACCGGGCGACCACGGTCTGCTGCGGACCGGAAGTGTCGAGCCTTTGCCGCCGAAGGAGTCGACAGGATGTCTCGTGGGAACAGGTGTGGGGGCAGATGCTGCTTGGGAGTGAACCATTCGTCGAAGGCAGCGGTCTCACTTGCCTGATAAGCAGGCGCTCACAGAGATTCGGCGTGTACAACGCGTTGCCGCCCGCCCGACCCTCGCTCAGCTGTTGTCCGTCCGGCTCCTTGTCAACCGTGTCCAACGAGACGCGGTCATTCGCCGAGTCTGTCTTGAGCATGGGTACAGCCCACCTGGAATCGGCCGCGCGGCGGGCATGCACTATTCGACCATCAGCCGTCTCGTGAGCGCTGCGACCGGCGAGTGCGCATCACACAAGATTTGACCCTTATTTGTCTCGTACGGTTCTGGCCGAGACCACCGCAATTTTGATATTGTCGGACGGCAAGGCAGAAAAAATGATATGAGGGATGTCCCATGGCCTATCAGCCTATTGAGAACTACGGCATCATCGGCAACATGCGCACCGCAGCCCTGGTGGGGCGAGACGGCAGCATCGATTGGTTGTGTTTTCCGCACTTCGATTCCCCCAGCATCTTCGCGGCCATTCTCGATGACGCCAAGGGCGGGCGATTCAGCATCGCTCCGAAAACGGCGCGGTTCACCACCAAACAATTTTACTGGCCCGAGACCAACGTGCTGATCACACGCTTTCTGTCCAGCGAAGGCGTCGGCGAAATTGAAGACTTCATGCCGGTCGGTGTCACAGGTCCAGACCTGTACCATCAGCTGATCCGGCGGGTCAAAGTGGTGCGAGGGCAGATGACGTTTTGTCTCACCTGTCATCCCGCCTTCGATTACGCACGGACCCCCCACGAGACGCACCTCAACTCGAACGGGGCGGTGTTTTCGACGGCGGCGCTGACGCTGGGATTGGCGACGACCCTGCCGCTCAAACAAGACGAGCGGGGAGTCTGCGCCGAGTTTACGTTGCAGCGGGGAGAGCATGCGGCCTGTGTCCTGCGGGAAATCGACCAAGGGAATCAGTGTGGGGCTGCACTGTCGGGCACCCATGCCGGCAACATGTTCGAAACTACGGTGCAGTTCTGGCACGAATGGTTGTCACACAGCCGGTACACCGGTCGCTGGCGCGAAATGGTATCCCGGTCCGCTCTGGCCTTGAAGCTCCTGACCTTCGAACCCACCGGCGCGATCGTTGCCGCTCCGACCTGTAGTCTCCCGGAACAGATCGGCGGGGGCCGCAATTGGGACTATCGCTACACCTGGATCAGAGACTCTGCCTTTACCGTCTACGGATTGCTCCGCATCGGCTTTACCCGTGAAGCCACAGCCTTCATGCACTGGTTGAACGCGCGTGCCCGCAACGAGAGCGAAGCGCCAGGTCCGTTACAAATCGTCTATGGCATCGATGGCCGAACTGATTTGACCGAACTGGTCCTCGACCATCTGGACGGGTACAAGGGATCGAAGCCGGTCAGGATCGGCAACGGGGCGTATCAGCATCTGCAACTGGATATTTACGGCGAACTGCTGGATTCCATCTACCTGTGCGACAAATACGTCGCCCCCATTTCCTACCTGGGATGGTCCCATGTCCGGAGTTCGCTTGATTGGCTATGCCAGAACTGGACGCGCGAGGACGAGGGCATTTGGGAAGTGCGTGGCGGCCGCCGTCACTTCGTCTATTCCAAACTCATGTGCTGGGTGGCGTTGGACCGAGGCTTGCGCCTCTCGCGCAAACGGTCACTGCCGGCCGACCACCTCAAATGGTTGACCATGCGAGATCGCCTGTATGAGGAGATTATGACGAAGGGGTGGGACGAGTCACGCGGCTCCTTCGTGCAGTCGTACGGCAGCGATTCGCTGGATGCGTCCAACCTGATCATGCCGCTGGTACGCTTTATTTCGCCGACTGACCCGCGGATGCTCAGCACATTGGAGGCGATCAATCGTCCGCCGCTCGATGGGGGACTTGTCTCCGACGGCCTCGTCCATCGCTACGACGCGGCGACGGGTATGGATGGACTCACGGGGACGGAAGGCACGTTCAACATGTGCAGTTTTTGGTTGGTGGAGGCCCTCACGCGGGCCGGGCGAACGGATCGCCGAAAGTTGGATGAGGCACAACTGCTGTTCGAGCGGATGCTCGGCTATGCGAACCACCTAGGCCTTTACGCGGAGGAAACCGGAGACAGCGGAGAGGCCTTGGGCAATTTCCCTCAGGCCTTCACGCATCTGGCGCTCATCAGCGCCGCCTTCGATCTGGATCGCGCGTTGGACGGGAACTGAGGCCTTGATCGGGGTCATTTGTAAGGCTCAGGTCTTTTAGCCTGTCGACCCTGCGCCCGAGATCGAACGGGTGAGAGCCCAGCTTGCCGAACTCATTTCCTCGGTTCCGGGCGTCACGAATATCGCTTGGGGCTGGCTCCCTCAATCCTGGTGAGGCCTGAGGCCATCGGTGCGTGCTAGGCAGCCCGCCGCTTCTTTGGCACCTTCATGCCCTTTGCGCGAGCTTCAGACAGACCGATCGCAATGGCCTGTGTTCGTTTGGTCACCTTTTTCCCGCTGCGCCCGCTTTTCAGCGTGCCCTTCTTGAGTTTGTGCAGGGTGTTCTTGACCATCTTCTGTGAGCCCTTACTGTAGCGTGCCATATGGTCCTCCCTTGGGTGACGGTATCAGGCGCCGATGGACGAGGCATGCTCAGAGTCCGATGGGTCGAGATGCATATTGGTCTCAAGCTGGATGGTACAGATTCGGGCGACACGTCGAACCTGGGAAACACCCCGGAGAGTGGTAATGGAGCGTCTCGACACAGACTGTCGCGTGATGTTCGTGCACTGAATCATTTGACTGATCCCTCGTGACCCTTTATCGTCGCGCCATGGGTGTAGACGAGATTCTCTTTCGCACGATCAACGGCGTGGCCGGGCAGTCGAGCCTGCTGGATTGGATCGGAGTCGAACTGGCCAAGCCGGGCAACCTGCTCTATCCCATATTGCTGGCTACAGCCTATTGGGCTTGGGTGAATTGGCGTGAATGTGTGATCGGTGGGGCAATGCTGGCGGTGATCATCGGCGCGACGGATGCACTGGGGACTCAGTTAAAGGGCTTGGTCCAGCGCCCGCGCCCCTGCGTGACGCTTGCCGATGTGCATCAGTTGCTCGGTTGCGGCGGTGCGTTTTCGTTTCCTTCTAACCATGCCGCCAATACGGCCTCGGCGGCAGCATTTTTCCAGGTGCTCTATCCGAAATCAGGCTGGATCGGCTGGCCCTTAGTGGCCGCGATCGGTCTCTCGCGTGTCTACATCGGGGCGCATTATCTGACGGATGTGATCGGGGGCTGGGTCGTGGGTGGATTGATCGGGGCGGGCGTGGCCTGGTTCCTGCGCCGTTGGTCTCGCTTCCGACCGGTTGCCGAGGCGGCCCCTGCCTCACAATCCGAGATCGGTTCAATCTCCTGACGTCGCTATTCTGCCAAGCAGGCGAGGAGGGAGGCTCGGCAGCGTTCCTGATCGTAGTCGCGTCCGATCAGCACCAAGACATGATCCGGTTCATCGAGCAGCATGACCGGAGCCACGGTGCTGGTGCGGGGCGGAAAGAACTGAAACTCTTGCAACTCCGGCTCCCCTTCGAAACGAAAGAATCCTTTCGCGCGTTCCATTCCCTCCGGTAAGGACTTCGTCCATTCCATGAACTGTGTCCGGACGAGCGGCTTCGGTAGGCGAACGGTCGTCACCATCGGATGGTGGAGGGCGCGGGCGTCCTGTCTGTTTCCTGGCGCCGGTGGTTTGCCGAACTGCACATTGGTGGGGCGCGGGTGAGTTGGCGGCGCAGCAAGCAACGCTGCCACGTCGAGCCTGGCGTGATTCGTTTCCCACAGTCGGCTGTACGGATTCAAGCGGGTGATGCTTTCGCGGAACTGTTCCCAATGACCGGGGATGTAGAGGTCGCGTTTGTTGAGGATCACATCATCCGCATAGCGGATGGCATTGCGTGTGACGAGTTCCGCCATGCCGGTTTCCGGGAGCGGCACGGGGTGCAGCATGGCAAAAATCCGTTCGAGCCTTGCCATCCGAGAGACATAGACGTCCGTCACGGCATCGACCACTTCTGCGGGGTCGGCCATGCCCGAGCATTCCAGCACGATCACGGTCGATTCGTAATCCTGCACCAACTGCGCAATACTCCAAGCCAGGTCATCTTTGGTGTCGCAACAGATGCAGCCGCCGGCGAGGTTCAGGACCTGCTCCGCGATCGTGCCTGCTCGCGGGCCGTCGATACTGACCTCGCCCGCCTCGTTCATGAGCACGCCGACCTTGTGGCCCTGGCTGTTCCAATGTTCGAGGAGGCGCATGAGCAGGGTGGTTTTCCCGGCACCGAGTGATCCGCAGAGCATATAGAAGGGGATGGGGAGCGTCTGTGTCATGGAGGCATTGTAGCTGCTGGAACTGTACGTCGGCTAGTCTGTCCATCTCCTAGGGAATGCAGGAGGCATGAGTGCAATGGACGATAACTGCCTACGCGCCGGCACGGAGCGTCACGCGTACCTGTGTGGTGAGTCGTGCGGTAGGTTTCGCCTCCCGTGGGATCGAGGCGACCGGGAGGGGATGCGTCGAACAGACAGCCTGGTACGCGCGATTCATTTCCCTCGCACTCTTGGCGAACCATGTCTGTGCGCATGCTGGACGCTTCTGTGGAATACTCAGGCGCGCCCTCGTGTACTATCGGCAACATGGAGCATGTATCCCTCAACGCAGCGTTCACTATCGCGGTGTGTCTCGGAATGCAAGGTGTCGGCACTCAACTCTCAGCGATGATTTCCAGACCGAGTTTGAATCGAGTCTGGCACGGCCGTATCCAAGTGCCCACGAAATGGAGGGGAAGGGCAACGCCTGAGGTGAAATCGTTTGACGGCCTAGATCGACTTCCAATTTGATGGAGAAGGTGTTCTTATTGTGTCACCCTGAACGTGAGGTCGTCCCTGGGCGCAGGGGCAGGGTGCCGAAGCCGGAGAGTGTAAGAGGCATTTCTCCTGAGGTGGAGGGTATGCTCCGCAGCCGACTGTGAGGCGGTTGCGCCGGATCGGTCGATAGGTGGAGCCATGGTGTTGTCGGCATTGTTTCAGCCGTGCGAGGCTGGAGCACGATGGTGATGCGCATGTCGTGTGAGAGCGCCCGCTCGGTGGAGTTGTTTTTGGTTGTGCAAGCAGACACTCGACTGAGTGATCAGGCATGTGCGTGAGCGATCACTCAGGATCCCTGATCCCTCGGTCGACTACGAAGGCAGGGCAGGGACAAGGCGTTGCGGCCCGAGCATCTTGATTCTCTCTCGTAACCTATGAGAACGTCGTGTGCGGTTCGTCATCGCTTGCTGTCGCACATGGGTTTGTGTTGCCTCAGCCATTGGCTGCCGTATCTGCGGGAGAGGCAGCCCGGCGAGAGAGATAATCAAGGATTTTTTCGATGATGGTAATGGCTCCTGTGTTTCATTGGTGGAGGTCTGCCGGATGTGTGATCGGCCTGATGGTGTTGTTGTCAGGCTGCGGAAACATGCCTCGTGAATACCAACGCATGGCAGAGCCAGGCGTGACCCTGACGGCACTCACGGCCAACCCGGAGTCCTATCGTGGGAAGGTGGTCCTGATGGGAGGGACCATGGTAGACGAGGCGCGGAGTGACCACTCCGTGTGGTTGAGAATGAAGAACCGTCCCCTGGACGAAGACGATATCCCTCGTGAGCCGATCGAAACGGATGGGCCTGAAGCCGGCCATTTTTGGGTGCAAATTTCTACACGGCAGCTTCCCGCCGGCTATCGCGCCTGGGCCAGAATGAGCTTGGCCGGGCGTGTGACGGGCAAGGTCAAGTTGGGGCATGAGCCAGTACTTCGGTTGCTCTATGCCAGACATTGGGGATTAGATGCGATCGATAAGGAAGCATTCAGAGAATTTGATCCGAATTACGATGTTGTGGTTCCTGAGTCGATTGGGGTGGAGATTGATGTTGGTTCCGATGGAACGCAGTGAGTTGCGGTCGATGGCAGGTACGTGCCGATGGTACGGTTGTGCGCATTGCTAGTACTGGGTTCAGGCCGATCTGTTAGCCGCCAGTTGGTCTGCTCCCTCGGAGGTTCTCTTCTTTCTCAGTGCTCTCCCTTCATGATCGCGTGGATTGGCCGTACGTCTTGTGTTGGTGTCCTCGAGACGTGCGTTGACCAAGTGTGATTGCCACGCTTCTTGCGCCTTTGCCGAACTGCACAGTGGTGGGGCGCGGGTGAGTTGGCGGCGCAGCAAGTAACGCTGCCACGTCGAGCCTGGCGTGATTCGTTTCCCACAACCAGCCGTGCGGATTCAAGCGCGTGATGCTTTCGCGAAACTGTTCCCAGTGACCGGGGATGTAGAGGTCGCGTTTGTTGAGGATCACATCATCCGCATAGCGGATGGCATTGCGTGTGACGAGTTCCGCCATGCCGGTTTCCGGGAGCGGCACGGGGTGCAGCATGGCAAAAATCCGTTCGAGCCTTGCCATCCGAGAGACATAGACGTCCGTCACGGCATCGACCACTTCTGCGGGGTCGGCCATGCCCGAGCATTCCAGCACGATCACGGTCGATTCGTAATCCTGCACCAACTGCGCAATACTCCAAGCCAGGTCATCTTTGGTGTCGCAACAGATGCAGCCGCCGGCGAGGTTCAGGACCTGCTCCGCGATCGTGCCTGCTCGCGGGCCGTCGATACTGACCTCGCCCGCCTCGTTCATGAGCACGCCGACCTTGTGGCCCTGGCTGTTCCAATGTTCGAGGAGGCGCATGAGCAGGGTGGTTTTCCCGGCACCGAGTGATCCGCAGAGCATATAGAAGGGGATGGGGAGCGTCTGTGTCATGGAGGCATTGTAGCTGCTGTGTTGGCAGGAGGCTAGCTCGGTCGTTTCCGATGAAGGCAGGGGGCACTCCAGCATATGCTGCAGGTGTGTCTAAAAGCCGACCCGAAATGTGACTGCGCCTGCGTGATTGGTGGTACGGTACGTTCCATTCACGGTGGGGTTCGGGCTGCCCGTGACGGTGCGAGGATCGAATAAGAAAGCTTGGTAAGCCAGGTCCATGCCCATCGAATGTTTCGCAAAGAAACTTTTTTCCGCATCGGCACAGGAAATCAGGCCGAAGAATTTCCCGCCTGTGTGACAGGAGAATCCCACGCCGGCTGTGACCACATGCGCGTCACTGTCGGCATAGGAAGGGTCAAAGTTGAGATCCGACACAGGTGTGTGTGAGCGGATGTATCCCGTGCGAAGGGCGACGTTCCAGGCCTGCGTATCTGTCAGGCCGAACCATGTATATTCTGTGCCGATGTTGACCGTTACCGTGTTTTTCCATTGCTGCGGGCTTGGTAAGGTTGCCCCGTTCGAGAGCCGCACGTCTGCACTGCGGATCGATTGCCAACGGACATAGTCCACATCAACTTCCAGCTTCCACGCACGCTCCGCATTCCGTATTGGCCAAAAGGCCAGGCCGCCCGTCCACACTTCGGGCAGCCGTATGGCTGTTGAAGCTTGCGCGGCCGACACCCCATTGGCGCGAAGCTCTCCGTTCAAAGGTAAGACCGCTTGGCTACGCCAAATACCGGCGAAGGAGAGGCGAGGTTGTCCTTCGGCCGTGCGCCAGGGAGTATAGAGTACACTCGCGTTCAGTCCGGCCGTCGTGCCTTTTCCATTCAGCTCCATCCCGGTTCCCGCTGGAAAGCCGGAGCCTGGCGCGGCTTGGAATTGACGTTCGGCTTGTCCTTCGCCGAGGAAGTTCGCAAAGGTGAGAATATCTGCGCCCAGTCCAATGGATAGCGACTGCGTCAGTTGATAGGCCAGCGTCGGTTTGATTGCCAGCAAGGGAAGTTGTGCAAAGGTTACCGCTGTGGGAAACGGGCCATTCACAGGGAACTTGGAAGCGAACCCATAGAGATTCTGCACCCCCAGGCCCGCACTCAGATCTCCCAGGGCGGACACTCCCAGGTCTTTCATCTTCGCCGTCAGAAAGATCTGCCCCGGCGGTGGCAGGCCGATCGGAAACGGGTGCTCATTGCGGACGGACGCGCCGGTTGGACTGGTAAATCGTGTATTGACGCCGACGAATTGCGCGCCGCCGGCAATCTGAATCCCGCGCAACTGGGTCATGCCTGCAGGGTTGTAAAAGACTGCGGAGGCGTTGTCGGCCTGAGCCGCGAAGGCGTTGCCTTGTCCCATGGCCGCCGCGTCATGAAACGGGTTACGAAAGCCGTCGGCACAAGCCGGATCGCCGGAGAACAGCGCCACGCACCCAGTCGCCAGTGCTCCAATAAGGCACCCTGCGGGCAAGGAGAGTCGGTGTGCACGAATCCGTAGGTTCATGTCCATGTTTGGGCCGAATGAGTTGGAGTGGTCCCTAGCACGAGCAACTACGTATCGTCAATATTTCTCTTGCGGTGCCTGGAAGCGAACAGAGATAATCCCCATCGATTTCTGCTGGCGAGATAGGGGGATGCTGTATGGTGACCCGCTCCAAGCCATCGCGTGTCCGTTCTGTTCCGTATGCCAAGCTGGTCCCGCCCACTCTTCCGATCGTGCTTCAACGGACGCGGCTGTTCCGCCTGCTCGATAAATCGAACGCGCGTCGACTGATTTGGATCACGGCTCCGGCCGGCGCCGGGAAGACCACTCTCGTTGCCAGTTATCTGAAATCGAAGCGCGTCCCGGTCTTGTGGTATCGGCTGGATGAAAGTGATGCCGATCCTTCGTCGTTCTTTCATTTCCTCAGTCTCGCTGCAAAGAGTCTTGCTCCTCGATTCAAACGACCCTTGCCGACGCTCACTCCGGAGTATGTGTTGGGCCTTCAGACGTTTGCCCGGCGCTATTTTCAGGAGCTTGGCGCGCGTCTGCCGCGGCGTTGCAGAATTGTGCTGGATAACTACCATGAAGTTCCGGCCGATGCGGCGCTCCATCAGCTGTTGGCCTGCGGGGTGTATGAACTTCCCGACGGCGTCTCGGTCGTGGTTATGAGCAGGCAGGGCCCCTGCGCTCCAATGGCTCGTCTGATGGCTGAGCAACTGATGGACACGATCGGTCCGGATCCCCTGCGATTCTCCAGGCTTGAAACCGTTGGAGTGGCGCGGCTTCATCTCACATCTCGAAAAGAGCGTGTGGCGCGAAGTCGTATTGATGAACTCCATAAGAAGGCCGGGGGATGGGCCGCCGGGGTGACGCTCCTGCTGGATCACATCAAACATCAGGAGACGATCGAATCTGCATCCGCCCAGGAATCGCCTGAAAGTATCTTCCAGTTCCTGGCAACGCATGCGTTTGAGGGCCTGGTCCGAGAGGTTCAGGAGGTCTTGCTCAAAACCTCCATCCTGCCCGATGTCAGTGTCACGCTGGCAGTGGGATTGACCAATTCGCCGAAGGCGGGAGAGGTGCTCCGGTCTCTCTACCTGGCTCGCCACTTCATCGAAAGGCGGGACGAGCCAGAGCCGTGGTATCGGTACCACCCGCTGTTTCGAGCCTTCCTGCTCGAGCAGCTCGCGACAAGATATTCAGTGGACGAGGTTCGGGCTCTTCGACGGCAGGCCGCGATCCGATTGGCGGAAATCGGTCACTATGAAGAGAGTATCGCGCAGTTGCGGCAGGCAGAGGACTGGACCGCCATGGCCGGCCAGATCATCGCCTTGGCCCCCGCGGTGCTGGGACAGGGGCGACTCGCGACAGTCGATGACTGGATAGCCGCGATTCCCCAACACGTACTTGCGGGCACCCCCTGGTTACGTTTCTGGCATGCCTGTTCGCGATTGTTTAAGGATCCTCATGATGCGCACATCATGTTCGAACAGGTGTTCGCGCAATTTGTTGCGCAAAACGATCAGGCGGGGGCCCTGCTGACGTGGGCGAATGTTGTGCGCTGTATCCTTTTTCAGTGGAGAGGGCTGCCACGGTTGGATGCGTGGATCGCGAGGTTTCGTGCGCTTCATCCCGAAGGCACTCCGTATCCTAGCGCTGAGATCGAGGCCCAGGTCGCTGAGGCTATGGCGAGCGCACTCGTGTGGCGGCAGCCGGGCAACCCCGAGACAAAAAATTGGTTGGACAAGGCCATTGTCCTTACCGATCGGCTTACGGGATCGGGCGCCGGCCACGCGATCTTTTTGACGGAGTCGTATCTGGTGTGGATGGGCAATTTGGCGGAGGCGCGCAATGGCCAGGTACGACTCTTGGAGAGAGCCTCGACACCGGGTGCGGCTCCATCGTTGAAGATTCTGTATTGCTTGTCGGAAGCACTGCTGGCCTCGATCGAAGCTCGCGCTGATGACTGTCGACGCGCGGTGCAAGAAGGCCTCGCACTTGCAGAGCGGGAAGGCATCCATCTCTGGGATGGGTGGCTGGTTGCACAAGACATTCACAACAGTTTGTTTGCCGGTGATCTCAACTCAGCGCAGCGGTGGCTCGCAGAGATTCGGCCGATGTGGGAGCGAGTGGGCGGGCTCTACCGCTGCCAACTCTGCTACCTCTCGGCATGGTCCACGCTGTTGGACGGCGATTGTGCCACAGTGATGGAGTCAGGCGCGAAGGCACTATCCCTCGCAGAACAGGAAGCCGGTCCGTTTCCCGAAGCATTGTGCTGTCTGCTGATGGCGTCGATCTGTCAGTCCCTTGGCCATCGGCGGGAAGCGGAGGCCTACCGGGTGCGTGCCGAGGTGATCGGCGAAGCCATGAACAGTCAGTTCCTCCGGTATGGCTGCTTGTGGTTGACGGCGCAATGTGCTCTCGAGTCAGGCGATCGCCGGCAGTGTCTGCAGGCGCTTCGGGCTGCCTTGGTCATCGGTCGCACCTGCGGATTAGGCGGCTACGTGGGGTGGGAAGCCCCGGTCATTGCGCGCCTCTGCGGCATGGCACTGGAAGAAGGCATCGAGGTGTCGTTCGTCCAGGGGCTTATCCAACGACTGTGGCTTCCGCTTGCACCGGAGTTGCGGCCCTCGAATTGGCCGTGGCCGCTCAAGATCTCCATGCTGGGCCCGTGTGACGTGATGGTATGCGGGCGCCCCCTCGACAGGCAGAGAAAAGTGCCCCATCGGCTGTTGGAGTTGCTTGCCGCTATCGTGGCGTTCGGGGGAGAGGCCGTGCCGGTAGCCCGCTTGACCGACGCCCTGTGGCCAGAAGCCGACGGTGATCAAGCGCAGGAAAACTTCAAGAAGTCGCTGGCTCGTTTAAGAAAGATGATCGGCATCGAGAACGCAATTCTCTGGCAAGACGGAAAAATTACGTTGAACCGGGACCTCTGTTGGGTCGATGCCCTGACATTTGAGACGTTGGCGAAACAGGCAGACGCTCGGGTTGCGAACACGAGAAGGCAGGATACAGGTGACATCGACAAGTCCGCCCTTGCGCTCTACCGTGGGCCCTTCCTTGGACTGGAGGCTATTCCAGAATGGGCCCAGCCCTATCAGGCCGAACTTCGCCGTCGATGGACACGGCTGCTCGCGCGTCGCAGTGACCAATCAGAGTCAATGATTGGGGCGCAGGACATGGTGCGTGAATTGGAAGCGGCAATCGACGTCGATCCGGTGTCGGAACCGCTCTATCAGCGGCTTATCCCTCTCCTTTTGGCCCAGGGCCGACGGTCGGAGGCAGTGGCTCAATACGACCGATGCCGTGCTGCGCTGGCCCGATGGGGCAATCGCACCCCTTCGGTGGCGACTGACCGACTCGTGACGGCCATGACTCGTGCAGAGGAGAGTGCATGACGCAACCAAAGTCGAGGTTAGCCAAACTCACGCCTCCGACCTTGCCGGTGGTGCTCACCCGAGCGAGGCTCTTTCGGGTTCTCGATCGTGCACGAACCCGCCCCCTGACCTGGATCGCCGCACCGGCCGGATTCGGCAAGACCACACTCGTTGCGAGTTACCTGAAGGCACGACGCCGGCCGGTGTGTTGGTATCGCCTCGACGAGGGAGATGCGGATCCGGCCACCTTCTTTCACTATCTGAGCCTCGCGGCTAAGTCGCTGGTCCCGAGAATCCGACGGCCCCTTCCGGTTCTGACGCCCGAGTATGCGCTTGGGTTACCGACCTTTACGCGGCGATTTTTCCAAGAGTTGTGTGCGCGGTTGCCGCGTCGCTGCGTACTGGTGCTGGACAATTATCAGGAAGTGCCCTCGACATCTGCTCTGCACCAATTGCTTCCCTACGCAATTCAGGAGCTGCCGGAACATGTATCCGTCCTTGTCATGAGCCGCCAAGATCCACCACCGCCGTTGGTTACGGTGCAATGCGACAGGGGAATGACTGTGATCGGTGCCGATTCGCTGACGCTGTCGAGAGTGGAGGCCAAAGCCATCGTCCAGCTGCATTGGAAGAAAAAGGCGGACGGCGCCATGCGAACCTTTGTCGATGAGGCCTACCGACGAGTAGGAGGGTGGGCCGCCGGCTTAATGCTGATGGTCGAACAGGCGAAAGGCGATCGCAGGGTGTCGGGGAGTGGACTCGACGGCACGTCCGAGACGATCTTTCGCTACTTAGCCGGAGAGGTGATGGAACGGCTTTCCCCGGATGTCCGGCAACTCTTGCTGAAGACGTCCGTGCTGTCCGATATCAACATCCGATCGGCGGAGGTGCTCACCGGCCTCTCGAATGCTGGTGACCTACTCGCATTCCTGCACCGCTCCCGCTACTTTACCGAGCGTCGGCAGGGGACTGAGCCATCGTATCGATACCATCCGCTGTTTCGAGACTTTCTTCTCCACCGGGCACGAGTGGACTTGGGCACGGCCCAAATCCAAGCGCTCCAGCGAAACGCGGCGGACCTCCTCATCAAAGAGGGTCGCATCGAAGAGGCTGTGCTTGTGCTCCAGGCTGCTGAGGATTGGGAAGGCCTTGTACAGGTGATTCTCGGCCAAGCCCAGGAACTGGTGGCGACCGGACGTATTCAAACGCTGGAAGCCTGGATTTTATGTATTCCCGAGCCAGTTCGCGCACAAAGTCCCTGGCTCATGTTTTGGTTGGCGAGCACGAAGGTGTCCTTCGACCCCGATCAAGCCTACGCCCTGTTCGATCAAAGCTTGGACGAATTCCTGCGGCAGGGCGATCGAACGGGCGCGTTATTGTCCTGGTGCGGCGCGATCCGGGCAGTCCTCATACGATGGGACGGTCTTGGGCGGATCACGAAACTCTTGGAGTTGTTTCCAACCATCCATCCAGACGGTGCTTCTTACCCCTCGATCGAGGTCGAGGCCCATGTCGCAGACTGTCTGGCTGGTGCGATCATGCAGACCCGTCCGGACAGGGACGATGCGAGGGCGTGGCTGGACCGGGCTGTCAGTCTTAGCGACCATCTCCCACCGGCCGTGCAAACTGGTTCCCGGTACATGACAGAGATCTACTTTTTATGGTTTGGGGATATCGCCGCCGCCAGGGCAGGTCTGGAACAATTTTCCCGCTTACGCGAGTCTAAACAGTGGAATCTGATCACTGCCATATTTTTCCATGCGACGACCGCCACCTTGGCCTGGTTCGACAGCGAACTTGATCTCTGCCGCCTGCATATCGGAAAGGCAAGGGAACTGGTCACTCAATCGGGGCTCCATGTGTGGGATGGTCTGATCATTAGCCAGGGGGTGGCTGGAGAATTATTAGCGGGAAACCTGTCTGCGGCTGAAGCACTCTTGAAGGAAGAAGATGCAATGACCCAGCGGCTTGGTGGCATTCATCGAGCGCACTACCTGCACCTCTTTGCATGGTTCCTGCGCTTGCGAGGTGATCATCAAAAGGCATTAGAGGAGGGGCTACGTTCAAATGATTTGATCGCAGCTGCAGGCGGACACCTGTTCGGCCAGGGCATCAATGCGCTGGTGATTGCCCATGCGTTGCATGAACTTGGACAATTGGACGGCGCTGCCCGCTATGTCGAACAGTCCTTGGAGATCGGCGATCGAATGCGGAGCGATCTTCTTCGGTTCGGAGCGTGGGTCCTGACGGCGAAAATGGCTTTTGATCGGAATGATGCGCCGGCGGGCCTCGTTGCGCTCAAGAAAGCATTGACGATTGGAGAAGTACGTGGATTGATGCAATACCCCAGTTGCGACCGACGTCTTATGGCAGGACTCTGTGCCCGAGCGCTCATCGTCGGAATTCACGTTCCCTTTGTGTTACGCATGATTCAAAAACACCGCTTTGCTGCACCGTTGGAGGCTCGTTGTCTCGAGACCTGGCCTTGGCCGATCAAGATCTACACGTTGGGCCGATTTGAAGTCTTGATCAATGGGCAACCGCTCGGGAAAAACCGTAAGACTCCGCATCGGCTGATGGAGTTACTCATCGCAATCATGACGTATGGCGGTGCCCCGGTTTCTGCTGCGAGACTCATGGACATGCTGTGGCCGGAGGCGGACGGGGATCAAGCACGGGAGAATCTTAAGAAATCAATCGCACGCTTGCGTCAGTTGCTGGCGGTTGACGATGCTCTCTGTTGGCAGGATGGCGAGATTTCACTGAACCGCACGTGCTGTTGGGTGGATGCCTGGGCGTTCGAAGCCTGCGCGAGCACCGTAGAAGTGCGGGGTGTGACCGGGAATGCGAGCCATGACGATCAGGATGACCCAAAAGCCATTGCGCTGTATCGTGGGCCGTTTCTTGGCTGGAGTGAGATTCCGTCATGGGCCAGTTCTTATCAGGATCAAGTCCGCAAACAGTTCATACGACTGGTTACCAAACACGCACACGTTCCGACTGATGATCAACGCGAGAAACTCATGACCGAGCTGGCAAACGCCATAGACCTCGATCCTGTGGCGGAACCGCTGTATCAGAAACTGATCCCGCTGCTTCTCTCCGCAAACCGGCATGCCGAGGCTGCCGCCTGTTACGACAGATGCCGAACGGAGCTGGCACGTTGGGCCGGTCGCTCTGT
>ERZ724513.117-NODE-117-length-32282-cov-7.290067_pt1 | contig 32282 bp, 28 predicted proteins | sample MGYA00376046_ERZ724513 | MGnify/ENA primary metagenome ERZ724513 (study PRJEB28724, sample SAMN07190883) | activated sludge metagenome | isolation source: activated sludge of sewage treatment plant in Hong Hong | place: Hong Kong | collected 2016-03-17 ...
CTTCCTGACGGGTTGCTTCCTGACGGGTTGCTTCCTGACGGGTTGCTTCCTGACGGGTTGCTTCCTGACGAGTTGCTTCCTGACGAGTTGCTTCCTGACGTGCCGCCTCCTGACGTGCCGCCTCCTGACGTGCCGCCTCCTGACGTGCCGCCTCCTGACGTGCCGCCTCCTGACGGGTTGCCTCCTGACGGGTTGCCTCCTGCCGCACGCGCTCCTGTTGCGCCGATTCCGCGACCACTTTATCCCGCGCCGGCTGGTCGTCTTGGGACGGCGCTGCTCCACCGGTATCTTCTGGCGCTACCGAGACGGCAGGCGCAGGCTTCAACGGCGCGGGCGGCACGACGAACTCGGTCTCCCTGGACTCCTCCAAGGCGATCACGTTGGGAAATGACTTCGGCCCGGTCGCCCCATCAGCAAGGACATTCACCGTGGCCATGCCAGTCGCTGCCTTTGGCTTTGGACTAGCCTTCGCCTTGGGGGGGCTCCGGGATGCGCTCGCCGACGCTGCGCCAGTCGCTGCCTTTGGCTTTGGACCAGCCTTCGCCTTGGGCGTGCTTCGGGGTACGCTTGCCGTGGCTCGCCGCGCCGGAGGCCGCGCGGGAGACCTGAATGTAACGACCAATGGCCCACCGGCTGCCGTTTGCCCGGTCAATACCGGCGGTAACGGCAGGGGGGCTGACGGGATGGCTGGCTTCGGGTCGGTGACCCGCGCCGGTGCGAGTTCGACGCGCAGATCAGGCACCTCGATCCGTCGCTCCTGCCAAGGCAATGCAAAACCCGGAAGCCCGAATTCCTGACCGGCGAAAGTCAGGCTCAACAGCAGGGCGTGAAACAGCAGGGAGAGCAGCAGCGAAATGTTGAGCCGGCTGCGTTGGTGGCTCGCACGACGAACCGGCTGCTGCCAGACCGTAGCCGCTGAGATGGCGGAAGCCGGCAACGGTTCGTACCACGGTTTCCATGCGGACTCGGAAGAAAGTACGGAACTCAATCGTGGACCGCCATCAGGACTCGGCCGGGGCGGCGGACACGGAGCAAACGAGCCTCCTGCTCCATGGGCCGGCAAAGATGGTATCCATACGATTCAAACCCGCCCCCGAAGGTAGGCTCGCATGGACGGCGACTGGCATGGAATTCTGAGGCCTGGCAGGAGTTGGATCGGCACAAATGTCCGTAGATACGTTGCTATTCGTTAGCCAATTATGTAGCCAGAATCGCGCGGCCCGCAACGAAACCTTGCAGGCCAGACATATCAGACTGCACCATCTCCGGCTGCTTGATGATCCGCCAGCCGCCATTGCCCATGAAATGACCGTCGGGCGGGAATGGGCACGGAACGGCGACTTGAGGTATTTTCCCGCATGTTCCGAAAATTCCGCATCCTGATCCTGCTGCTGATCCTTGCTACCGTCGCCCTCGGCGCGTGGCGGGCCAACAGCCGGCTGACGGCCTGGGAACACACCGTCCACGTCGCCATCTACCCGATCACCGCCGACGATTCCCCGGCGACGGCCCGCTTTGTCGCCGAGTTGAATGATGACGCCTTCGCCGACATCGCCCGCTGGCTGCAGGAACAGAGCGATCGTTACGGCCGGTCGCTCCTGCAACCGGTGGCCCTGCGCGCCGCGCCGCCGCTCGCCGTCAGGCCGCCGCTGCCGCCCGCCCGTCCCGGCCCGCTCGACGCTATCCTGTGGAGCCTGCAACTGCGCTGGTGGGCATCGCGCCATGACAGCATTGACGGCCCAAAACCCCAGGTCCGGCTGTTCGTTCTTTTCCACGACCCTGAGCGCACGAACGCCCTGCCGCACTCGACCGGCCTGAGCAAGGGCCAGATCGGCGTCATCCACGCCTTCGCCAGCCGGCCGCAACGCCGGCAGAATGCCGTGGTCATCGCCCACGAATTGCTGCATACCTTCGGCGCCAGCGACAAGTACGACCTCGCCACACTGCAGCCGATCTACCCGACGGGCTACGCCGAACCGGACAGAAATCCTCGCCTGCCGCAGGACATGGCGGAAATCATGGGCGGTCGCACGCCGGTCGACGAGCAGCGCGCCGACATTCCCGCCAGCCTTCCCGACACCGTCATCGGCAGCGAAACGGCCCGGGAAATCGGCCTGCTGCGGTCGACGCCGTAAAACAGCCAAAAATCGCAAACGATGCCTATCGCATGAAAGCGTAAAATCCTCTTACCTTCGTTGCGCTGTAACGCGGAAAGGGAAAGTGGATGGACAGAATCAAGGTAACCGCGCACCTGCTGGCGCCGGTTGTAACCGGCGGCGGCTACATGACCTTCGACGGCCTGCTCGCCGCCCTGCTCTTCGATCGGCTGCAGGATGTCGATGCCGCCCACGCGGCGGTGCCGATCCGGCAGAGCGATGGCCTGTTCCACGCCAGCGCGGCAATCATGGAAGCAACGCGCGAGCATGTCGCGTTCATTGCCGCCCTGCGCCCCGATCACGGCATCGATCCCGACCTGATCCTGAAGAACAAACACGGCCAGTTGCACCGCAAGTTCGACACCTCCCTGACCAACGTGATGAACAGCTACGCGCTGCTCACGGCACCGACCGTCACCTGGTACGCGGAAGGCGACCCCGAGCGCATCCGGCAGTTGGTCGAGCCCGTCGAATTCATCGGCAAGCGCCGCGCCTCCGGATTCGGTCGCGTCGCCCGCTGGGACATCGAGCCCGATGATCTCGACGGCATCGAAGGTCCGTTCGGCGAGCCGCTGCGCCCGGTCCCCGTCGATCGCTTCAGCGGCGACAAGTCGCACCCTGTCGTCGATGCCGCCTGGCGCCCGGCATACTGGAACCCGCTGCACCGCACCGCCTGCTACGCGCCGACATAGGAGAAAACATGCTCGATTTCTTCAACCGGAATTTCGGCCGCTTCCTCGTCGCGCAAAGCGGCAACCCGGTCGCCGATGCGACGACGGCGTTGTCCTCGGGGCACATGATGCGCAAGGGCGGCCGTCCCCAGCGTATCGCCTCCGGCTGGGCCATCGTCCGCCCGGGGCGCTCCACCATGCAGTTCGAACTGGCGGCCGACGGGATCGACTACAGCAAGCTGACCCGCTACGAAGCCTTTCTTGCGGAACTGGAAGCATGGGACGGAACGCCGCGGATGTTCCTCGAATTCGCCAAGCGCCCGGTGCCGGTCGCCAATCTCTTCCGCACCTTCGATCTGCGCCAGGTCCGCATCTGCTCGCCCACCGGCGTCGAGGCATTCGATTTCACCCAGCCGCCCGAAAAGGACGGCTGCAAGACCCACAAGGTTCTCTGGAAGCTGAAGAAAGGGGAAAAGTGATGGACTTCGTTTTGCAGAAACCGCCATCGGTTCGCGGCTACGCCCTGCACCGGGTCGCCGCCGGCATGACCGACGGCGAAAAGGTGCTGTTCGCCGACTGTGGCGATCATTTGCGCCTGCGCACCGAAAAGCCACTCGATGTCGCCGCGCAACCGCTGCGCACGGTCGCCACCGGCGACATCGTCGGTTTCGAATTGCGCGCCTGCGTCGGCAGCAAGGTCAAGGGCCGGCACCGCTACTTTCACACCTCCGACTGGCGCAGCCGGCACCAATGGCTCGACCGGCAAGGTGAGCGCCACGGCTTCACGATCATCACCGTGCATTGCACCGCGCGGATGCTCCCGGTCGAAGCCGGCGCCCGGCGCTTCACGGTCGATCAAACCGACTTCACCGGGGTGCTCAAGGTCACCGACGCCGGGAAGTTCAACGCCGCCGTCGCCAACGGCATCGGCAACAAGGCCAGGGCCTTCGGCTTTGGCCTGCTCATCATCTGAAAGGCACGCCACGTGAAAACCATCGTCATCAACGGCAGTATCACCACCGTTGGCCCGCTCTCGATCACCATGCCGGTCGCCGAGGGCTTGCCGGCCAACCGTTTCAACAACTTCCCCATCGTTACCCGCGGCCTCGACGACGACGGCCACAAGCAGCAGACCGGCTACCTCCCGGCCACGACGTTGCGCGGCTTCCTGCGCCGGGCCATCGTGATTCACCAGATGACCCAGGCTGCCGCCGCAGGCAAGCACTACACCCTGCAACGCGCCTACGCCGACCTGATCGGGCAGGATGCGGCTTCCGAATCGAAGGAGGACATCGACCTGCTCAAGCTGCGCCAGACCCGCGAGGAAAATCCGGTCCTCGATCTCTTCGGCGCCGGCCTCGGCATCAAGTCGCGGCTGCTCGTCTCGCACTTCCTGCCCACCCACAACGTCCTGCCCGAAGCCATCACCGGCGTGCGCAAGGATCTGGAGGACACCGACGGCGTGCTCGACGCCCTCTCCGAAGCCGACCGCGACCGCTACCTCGGTCGTTCCGAAGCCAACAGCCGGCGCGCCGCCGCCCTGAACGTTGCGAAAAGTCTCGAAGGAAAACTGCGCCGGGCAAAGAAGGCCGGCGACGACACGGCGGAGCTTGAACGAGCCCACGCCGAGGCGCTGGCCATCGTCGCGCGCTACGAGTCGGAAATGGGCGACATGACCAATTCCTCGCGCACCCTGACCACCTACCATGCCCTGCCCGCCGGCATCGAACTCAAGGGACGCCTCGTCGTCGAGCGTGTGCGCGAGCGCGACCTGCCGATGCTCGAACTGGCGCTGAACGAGTTGTCGCTGCGCCCCGTCCTCGGCGCCCAGATCGCCCGTGGCTGCGGCGAGATCGCAGGGCGTTTCGACGTGCTGATCGACGGCGTCCTCGCCCGCAAGATCGCCATCGGCGGCTGGCAGGCGGCGACAGTCACGGATTTTTCTGGAGACGATCTTGCTGGAACGGCCGCCTGATCCGGTGTTCGCGATGCTCTGCTCAAGCCACCCTGCAAATGGGTGGTTACTAGAACTTGAGCGATGCGATCAGCCGCTCGGCCTCGGCTCAAGCCACCCTGCAAATGGGTGGTTACTAGAACGGACAGATACGCGTGGGACAGATACGCGCTGCTCAAGCCACCCTGCAAATGGGTGGTTACTAGAACAAACCCAGCGACGCCACCGAACCGCCCGCCGCTCAAGCCACCCTGCAAATGGGTGGTTACTAGAACACGCAGGTCTGGACTCCGGGCAGGGTCAGCCCTCAAGCCACCCCGCGAATGGGTGGTTACTAGAACACGCAGGTCTGGACTCCGGGCAGGGTCAGCCCTCAAGCCACCCCGCGAATGGGTGGTTACTAGAACCAGGCGGCGGCGCATTCGTCCCATGTGCGGCCTCAAGCCACCCCGCGAAGGGGTGGTTACTAGAACAGGACGGTGTCGGCGCCGATCATCTGCTCGCTTTAAGCCACCCCGCGAATGGGTGGTTACTGGAACGGAAGAACCCAAGACAATGCCAATCGCTTACCTCAAGCCACTCTGCCTTGACTGACTGACCATCATGTTCCGCTCAATCGAACAACACACCTGCGCCGCGATCGTCGCGAAGCACCTGGCGGTCGCCGACGCCCCGCTGCTCCTCGAAGGCGGGACCGGCATCGGCAAGACGCGCGCCTATCTGGCGGCACTGGTGCGCTCGGGCCGCCGGGTGGCGATCGTCCTCCCGACGCATCAACTCATCGACCAGTTGCTGGGCTCCGGAGACCTTCGGGTAACCCGCGGCGACGCCACGGTCGCCGCCTTCCGTCCGGCGCGCATGTTCGAACGTCGCGCCGACTACGAGGCCGGCAAGCGGGAGGCGATGGCTGCGCGGGTCATGCTGTGCACCGCGGCCAGCGTCATCATCGACCATCGCCTCGGCGGCGAATACAACGGTGCCATCGACCGCGACTACCTGCTCTTCGACGAAGCCGACCAGTTGCCGGAAATGGCGGCGCTGCAGAGCGATTTCACGATCACCGCCGGCGAACTCGCCGCCATGGGCATCCGCACCGACGACGTGCGGGCAGCGTTGAATGCGATCCTGGCCAAACGGCCGCGCGTCGTCGAACCCGAAACCCGGGCCGCCGCCAGGATCATCCTCGAAGCGATCGACGAACCGGCGTGGTATCAGTCCGCCGGGTTGAGCGACGAAGGCGACATCATGCTGACGCACCGCCTGCCCGGTCGCCTGCTGAAGAAGATCAGCAACCGCGGCAACGTCGCGTTCGTCTCGGCCACGCTCACCGTCGGCGGACGTTTCGACGATTTCCGGAACGCAATGGGCATCGGGCAGATCAGCCACCTGTCCGACACGATCGAGCCGACGCAGCACGGCGCCCTCGACTTCCACATCATCCCGATGACGGTCGACACCCCCGAGTGGATCGCCGCCGTCGTTGAGGCGGCCCGCGCTGCGCCGCCCCCGGTTCTCGTCGCCACGACGTCGCACGACCTGTCCGAACAGCTCGGCGAACGGTTGCCCGGCGCCATCGTGCGCACCGCCGGCGAAATGGCATCGCAGGCCGCGGACCGCGTCGGAAAGGATGGCACGCTCATTTCCGCCGGCGCCTGGGCCGGCCTCGATACCCCACTCCGCTGGCGCTCGATCGTCGTGCCGCACGTTCCCTATGGCCAGCCGATCGTCATCGACGGCGAAGTGACGACAAGTTATTTCGATGCCCGCAACACGGCAGTTCGCCGGCTGCGCCAAGTCATCGGCCGCGGCCTGCGCACCCCGGACGCCGTGTGCAGCATTTATCTATTGGACGCTCGGGCGGAAAAATTGAGCGGTTTCATCCCGGCCCGCTTTGCCCCCTTGTGGGCCAGCCGCACTTTCTCGGAAGGAGCGCGACAGGAAGTCGTGTTGTCCAAAGCCGAACGCGATCCGGCGGTGCGCCGCACAGCCTTGCGGCACTATGGCCGCAAGTGCTCGGCCTGCGGTTTCGTGCCGCAAGTCGATTCACAACTCGACGTGCACCATCTCGACCCGATTGCCGAGGGCCAGCGCAAGACGACGTTAGCCGACGTGGCCGTTCTCTGCGCCAACTGCCACCGCCTTGCCCATGCCCGAATTTGCACGGCGTCAAAAGGAAAGCCGCAATGAACGCCGCGCTGGCCCTGTCGCGGTCGACGCCGTAAAACGGCCAAATTCCGCGTGCCGTCCGATCGCCTCGCCGCCTAACGGCTTATATCGACGACGACCCGCCCGCGCACCTTGCCTTCGAGCAGGCGGGCGCCGGTGGCGATGGCTTGCGAGAGGCCGATTTCGTTCGTCATGGCATCGAGCTTGGCAATGTCGAGATCGCGGGCGAGGCGCGCCCAGGCTTCCTGACGCACCGCCAGCGGCGCCATGACGCTGTCGATGCCGTAGAGCGTGACGCCGCGCAGGATGAACGGCGCCACCGTCGCCGGGAAATCCATGCCGCCGGCCAGCCCGCAGGCGGCCACGGCGCCGCGGTACTTCGTCGTCGCGCAGGCGTTGGCCAGCGTCTGGCTGCCCACCGTGTCGACGACGCCGGCCCAGCGCTCCTTGCCGAGCGGCTTGCCCGGCACCGAGAGTTCGCTGCGCTCGATGACATCCGCCGCGCCCAGCGCCTTCAGGTGTTCGGCTTCGGCGAGACGCCCGGTCGACGCCACCACCGTGTAACCGAGTTTCGACAGCAGCGCGATGGCCACGCCGCCGACGCCACCATTGGCCCCGGTGACCAAAATTTCGCCGTCGGCCGGCTCGATGCCGTGCCTTTCCAGCGCCAGCACGCAAAGCATCGCCGTGTAGCCGGCCGTGCCGATGGCCATCGCCTGACGCGCCGTGAACGCCGCCGGCAGCGGCACCAGCCATTCGCCCCGGACCCGCGCCACTTCGGCGAGACCGCCGCAATGCGTTTCGCCGACGCCCCAGCCGTTGAGCACCACGCGATCACCTGCCTTCCAGGCCGGGTTCGAGCTATCGCTGACGGTGCCGGCGAAGTCGATCCCCGGCACCATCGGAAAGCGCCGCACGACTGGCGATTTGCCGGTCAGTGCCAGGCCGTCTTTGTAGTTGAGCGTGCTCCACTCGACCCGTACCGTGACATCGCCCTCCGGCAGCACGGCATCGTCGATCTGCTGCACGGCAGCCTGGTAGCCGGACTCGTCCTTGGTGATCAGGATTCCCTTGAACATCGTGATTCTCCTTTGCTGAGCAGTTGTGCCGAATGGCCATAACTTAACCAAAAAAAGAGCATTGCGGCGGACTTGCAACGAAAATTCGGAAAAATGCCCTTTTTATGCGGTCGACCGGGGCCGATTGAACTTTTAGGCAGCTGGCGCGTCCTGGTGAACTCGACCGATGTTCGTCCCCAGGAACGTCCTGGCCTGGTCGGGACGATTGACAGCAAGCTTGATGGTAGACTTCCTTCATCACGGCTATCCGAGCAAGCTCAGGTTTACCCGTTCCCTGCCCCAAATCCGATGCAGCATTCCAGACTCGTTGCCACATTCCTTCTGACCCTCGCTTCGGCAAGCGGCCACGCGGATATCTATGGTTATGTCGATGAGCAGGGCATATCGCATTTTTCCGCCGAGAAATCGGATGCGCGCTACCAGTTGCTGGTGCGGGGAAACAGGTTCGGATCACTCGAACTGCAACCCTCCGGGCGCGGAAAGCAGGCCCTGGCAAACCGCCTGATCGAGCATCCGAACCTGAAAACCTACGAGCCGATGCTGAAGACAGCGAGCATCGAGTTTGCGGTCGAACTGGCCTTGCTCAAGGCGGTCATGGCAGCGGAGTCCGGGTTCAATCCGGATGCCGTCTCGCCCAAAGGCGCAATCGGCCTGATGCAGATCATGCCCTCGACCGCCGAACGCTACGGTTTGCTGGGTGACAAGAAGAAGTCCGCCGAACAGAAGTTGCAGGACCCAAAAACCAACATCCGTCTCGGCGCGCGTTACCTTGCCGACCTTTTCAAGCTGTTTCCCGGCCAACAGCATCTCGTGATCGCCTCCTACAATGCCGGAGAAGGGGCGGTTCAGCAGTACCGGAACGCCATTCCGCCCTATCCGGAAACGCGCAACTACGTCGAACTGGTAACCCAGCTTCAACAGGTCTATCGAACCAGGTCAGGCGCCGGGAAATTCGGGGCCTCGGTGCGCAGCGGTTCCGCCAACGGAACCAAGCGCATATATTTGACGATTCGGGCGCCAGGTGACACTGCCGCTGCCGAGTCGCCGTCCGTCGTCCGCTGAGTTTCGCTCTTCCGGCACGGCAAGTAGCTACGAACCCGAGCCCTTCCGCCCACTGTCGTCGGGAGTGAAGAACAAGGCCAGGCCGACCGCGATCAGGGCGAGTGGCCACCACTTGCGCAACAGGGCGACGATATCGAGTTCGAGCAGATTCAGATTGACGGCAAGGGCCACCACGCCGATGACGGTCAGGGCGATGGCGGCGAAGTTTCCTTTCATGAGCGCTCCTCGTGTTTCAGGCCCGGCGCACGCCGACCACGCCTTCGACCTCGTGAATCAGCGTCAGCGTGCGCTGCAACTGCGGCAGGTTGGTGATCTCGACGGTGAATCCCATGTGCGCCTTGCCCTGCTTTGACTGGGTATTGACGCCGACGACGTTGAGCTTTTCCCGCGTGAAGATCTCGGAAATGTCGCGCAGCAGCCCCTGGCGGTCGTGCGCGTCGACGACGATGTCGGCGGCGAAGACGCCTGTCGTCTGGCCGCCCCAGGTGGTTTCGATGACGCGTTCCGGATGCTGCGCGAGCAGGTTGGCGAAGTTGGAACAATCCATGCGGTGTATCGAAACACCCTTGCCGCGCGTAATGAAACCCTGAATCTCGTCCGGTGGCGCCGGCTTGCAGCAACGGGCAAGCTGCGTCAGCAACTTGTCGACGCCGACGATCAGGATGCCCTGATTGCCCTTGGCCGGCCGGCTCGGCTTGGCCAGCACCTCATCCGGCAGCAGCGTTTCGGCCAGCGGGTCGCCACCGCGCGCGACGATCTGGAACTGCCGCATGTTCAGTTCGCCGCGTGCCGCGGCAATGTGCAGGTCATCGGCCCGCGAGAAGCCGAGCTTGTGCGCAAGCTCATCCATACTCGCGCCCGTCTGCCCGAGGCGCTGCAATTCCTTGCCGACGATGGCCCGACCTTCGGCCAGGGTTTCCTCGAGCGCCAGGTTGGAGAACCAGGCCCGTACCTTGACCCGCGCGCTCTTGGTCTGGATATAGCCGAGCGCCGGATTCAGCCAGTCGCGCGATGGTCCGCCGTGCTTGGCGGTGATGATTTCGACGCGCTGCCCGGTTTGCAGCGGCGTATTGAGCGTCACCAGTTGCCCGTCGACCCTGGCGCCGCGGCAGCGGTGACCGAGATCGGTATGCACGCGATAGGCGAAGTCGACCGGCGTCGCCCCCTTGCCCAGATCGACAACCTTCCCCTGCGGGGTGATCACGTAGAGCGTTTCGTCGAGCGCCGCCTTCTTGTAGTGACTGATCCAGTCGGAACTGTCGGCGACTTCGTCCTTCCAGGTCAGCAACTGGCGTAACCAGGCGATCTTCTCGTCGTATTCGTCCTCATGCGTCCGCTTGCTGCCTTCCTTGTAGCGCCAGTGCGCGGCGACGCCAAGTTCGGCATGCTTGTGCATCTCCCAGGTACGAATCTGGATCTCCAGGCTGCGTCCGTCCGGACAATGCACTGCCGTGTGCAGCGAGCGGTAGAAGTTGCCCTTGGGGTTGGAGATGTAATCGTCGAACTCCTTGGGAATCGGCGACCACAGGTTGTGCACGATTCCGAGCGCCGTATAGCAGTCCTTGAGGTCGTCGACGATGATGCGCAGCGCGCGGATGTCGTAGACCTCCGAGAACTCGACGCTCTTCATGCGCATCTTGTTCCAGATGCTGTAGATATGCTTGGGCCGCCCGTAGACCTTGGCATTGTGCACACCGGCGGCCTCGAGTTCCGCGCTGACACTGGCCACCGCGGAGGCGATGAACTGCTCGCGCTCGCTGCGCTTTTCGTCGAGCATGCCGGCGATCTTCTTGTAGGTGTCCGGATGCAGGAAGCGGAAGGACATGTCCTCGAGTTCCCACTTCAGCTCCCAGACACCGAGCCGGTTGGCCAGCGGCGAGTAGAGTTCCAGCGTCTCGCGGGCGACTTGAACGCGCAGATCGTCCGGATGGCCGGCGTAAAAGCGCAAGGTCTGGGTGCGACTGGCGAGGCGCAGCAGCACGACGCGGATGTCCTCGACCATGGCCAGCAGCATCTTGCGCAGCACTTCGACCTGCGCCTTCGTTTCGGCGGGATTGACTTCACCGGTCTCGATGTTGGCCGCCACAAAGCCCCTGGTGATCGGCCGCAGCCGGTTCAGCCGCGAAATGCCAATGACCAGGTCCGCCGCCGCCTTGCCAAAGCGCTGCTCGATCCGCGCGATGCCGTGTTGGTCATGGAAAGGTATGGCGAACAGCACGGCCGCCATGCGCGAATCGACATCGAGCCGAAGCCCGGCAATGATCACCGCCATGCCCAGCGCGTGCGACCATGTCCCCTCGCCGCTGCCGAGCACGGTGGTGCCATAGACCTCCCAGGCGAACGCGACGGATTCCCGCAGCGTCGCCGCGTCGTCAGGGTCCAGACCGTGGGCAAGGGTGCTGAAAAACTGGTCGAAATCGCTTTGTGCAGCGACCGAATGAAGGAGCGAAACCATGTCGCTGATTATACCGTGTGAGCGCCATGGCGCCGCTGAGGCATAATTGGCCTGATGTCCGCCCGACCAACCCGCTTCCACGCCAACCCCTACCTGTTGCTGACGCTGACCGCCCTCTTCTGGTCGGGCAACATGGTGCTCGGGCGGGGGATTCGCGCCGATGTGCCGCCGATGGCGCTGGCCTTCTGGCGCTGGGCCATTGCCTTCGGGCTGGTGCTGCCGCTGGCCCTGCCCCACCTGCGCGCGCAGTGGCCGCTGCTGAAGGCGGGCTGGAAGCCGGTGCTGCTGCTCGGCCTGATCGGCGTCGGCGGCTACAACACCTTCGCCTACATCGCCCTGCAATACACCTCGGCAACCAATGCGGTGCTGCTCAACTCCTTCATTCCCATCGTCACCATCGCCATCTCCTGGGGATTCCTCGGCAAGCACCTGAGCCGCCAGCAGGCCATCGGCGTCTTCACCTCGCTCTGTGGCGCGCTGACCATCGTCGCCCGCGGCGACGTCAGCGTGCTCGCCCACCTCAACCTGAACGTCGGTGACGCCTGGATGCTGCTCGCCGTGCTGGTCTGGGCCATCTATACCGTCGGCCTCGCCTGGCGCCCGGCCGGAGTTCACCCGATGCTGATGCTGGCCGCGATGACCGCCGTCGGCCTCGCCGCGCTGCTCCCCGCCTACCTTTGGGAGATGGCGCTGGGCCGGCACATCAACGTCTACCTCGGATCGCTGGCGGCGCTCGCCTATGTCGGCATCTTTCCCAGCTTCCTCGGCTACATCTTCTACAACCGCGGCGTCGCCGAAGTCGGCGCCAGCAAAGGCAGCCTGTTCATCCACCTGATGCCGGTTTTCGGCACGCTGCTTTCGGCGCTCCTCCTCGGCGAAATACCGCTCTGGTATCACTACCTCGGCATCGCCCTGATCTTTGCCGGCATCTGGCTGACGATGAAGAAGTGATGGGACTGCTCGACTGGTTCCGGCGCGGGAAGGCAAGCACGATTCCCGATGAACTGTGGACGACGACCATTGCCGCCCTGCCCTTTCTCGCGGCACTCGCGGTCGACGAGCAAAAAAGCCTGAAATCGCTGGCCGAAGATTTCCTCGCCGAAAAGGAATTCAGCGCCGGCGGCGGCCTCGAACTGAGCGACGAGATCTGCGTTTCGATCGCCGCCCAGGGTTGCCTACCGATCCTCGAACTTGGCCTCACCGCCTACCGCGGCTGGGTCGGCATCGTCGTCTATCCGGACGAATTCGTTGTGCCGCGCCGCATCGAGGATGAGGACGGCGTCGTCCATGAATTCGACGACGTGCTCTCCGGCGAAGCCTGGGAAGGCGGGCCGCTGCTCGTTTCCTGGCACGATGCGCAGATGGCCGGCACCGGCTATAACGTCGTCATCCACGAGTTCGCCCACAAGCTGGACATGCTCAACGGCGAGGCCGACGGCATTCCGGCGCTGCATTCGGGGCTGACGGCAGAAGCTTGGGACAATGTCTTCATCCCGGCCTTCGAGGATTTCCGCCGGCGCGTCGACAGCGGCGAGGAAACCGTCATCGACCCCTATGCCAGCGACGATCCCGCCGAATTCTTTGCCGTCCTCTCGGAAAACTTCTTCGAGCGTCCCGATCTCGTGGACCGCGAATACCCCGCCCTCTACGCGCTGCTACGCAGCTACTACCGCCAGGATCCGCTCCGCCGCATGAAGGCGCCTGCATGACGGGGCTGACAAGCAGGCGCCAGGACCGGAATTGTTACTCGGCAACAGGAACTCGGAGGCTCGAGTCGACCCACTCCAGCCGTTCAGGAGAGTTGGTTCAGCGACAGGTATCTGAGTGGAGCTACCACTCGACTGGCCTGCTGACGGACGGCGAGCAGTGCCGTGTGGTCGTCGGGGCTGGGTTGGGGACTCTCGCAGGCTTGCCGACTGCATCGAATGGAGAGTTCCTTCCCGTCAATGCCGTGCGCGTTACCGCCATACATAGTGGGAGAGTTAATCTCACTTTATACTCGGACCGGCGACGCGGTACCGCTCAGGGCACAATTGCCCGCAGGCGGAAATGGCACCCGAAAAAATTGGGAGGCGTGTGGTGAGCAGAACCCGTTGGCTGGTGGTGGGCGTGGCAGCTGTGGCGCTGGTGCTTGTCGCTCTGCTGCGCTACCTCGTGCCCGACGGCGAGGGCGAAGTGGATATGTATCCCGCCAAGGAGGGCAGCAAGACCCTGATCGTTCTAGTGCACGGGCTAAGCGGGCGCGAAGGCCTCGATCCAGTGGTCGCCATGGCGAAGGAGCTGTTTCCGGGTGCAGACTTGCTCGTCCCCCACTATCCAGTCGGATTGCTTGCCAACAGCGATCCATACGGCATCGCCAATCAGCTCGAGCGGGAAATCCATGCAGCGCACACGCGCAATTCCTATGCATCCATTGTCATCGTTGGCCACAGCATGGGGGCGATGATCCTGCGCAAGGCGCTGCTGTGGGGTTACGGACTGGAAGAAGATCGTGACCGGTTCGGCGTGCGTGGTAAGCGCGACTGGGTGGACCGGGTCGAGCGCTTTGTCTCGCTCGCGGGCATCAACCGCGGTTGGTCGATTGAGCCGCGGCCGCGGGAGATGAGCCTCGGCAAGTACATCGGCATCTGGGTTGGCGAGAAGTTCGCGCGCCTGACCGGCACTGGGCAACTGATTCTCGACATGCAACGCGGCGCGCCGTTCATCGCCGACGCCCGGGTGCAGTGGATCCGGCTGGCGCGCAGCGCGGCGGTTCTAGAAGGACAGCGCAAGCTGCCGATCGTTCTGCAGCTGCTAGGCGATCGCGACGACATCGTCGCCCGCGAGGACAGTGTCGATCTTGCGGCAGCAAAGGACGTCCGTTTCATCACCCTGCCCAACACCGATCATGCCGACATCGTTCAGGTGCTCGCAGCTGCGACCACGAGGCACAACAGTCGCGTCCAAGCGGTGCGCTGGGCGCTTCTCGGCGAACTGGACAAGCTGGACATCGACAAGGTCGTGCGCCCGCCGGAGAACCTGGACATCCGGCGCATGGTGTACCTGATGCACGGCATCCGAGACTATGGCGAATGGACCGAGCCGCTGCGCGACGAGATCACTCGCACCGCACCCTCCGCATCGGGCATTGCGGTGGTATCGCCCAAGTATGGCTACTTCCCGATGCTGCCGTTCCTGCTCTACTGGGACCGACAGAAAAACGTGCGCATCTTCATGGACGAGTACACCGAGAATCTCGCCCGGTACCCACGCGCCGAAGAGTTCGACTTCGTCGGCCATAGCAACGGTACCTATATCCTTGCAAGCGCGCTGCAGCAGTATGCGACGCTGCGCGTTGGCCGAGTGTTCTTCGCCGGCAGCGTTGTGCCCAACTACTACCCCTGGCGCGAACTCATCGACAAGGGGCGCGTGTACGAGGTGCGTAATTCGGTGGCCTCGGGCGACTGGGTGGTTGCGATTTTTCCCAAGCTCTATGAGCAAATCGCCGACTGGCTCAACAAGAAGCCGACGACAGGATTTCTCGACCTCGGCTCTGCCGGTTACCGCGGCTTCCAGGATGCCTCCGAGGCGAGCGGGCGCATCCGCAATCTACAGTTTGTGGCGGGCGGCCATGGTGCGGCGGTGGATGTATCTAACAGCAATAAGCTGCGGGCGCTCGCCGCCTATGTCATCTCCGGTGACCAACGTGGCCTTGATGTCTTCGCGGATGCTCGGCAGCAGTCGGGCGTATTGAGCACTTTCTCCAATGTCTCGTGGTTAGTCTGGTTGGCGCTCGGGGTGCTGCTCGCAGCAATCGGTTACGGTGCCATACGTCTCTGGCGATGGAAGGGCGGCGTCGGCTACACGCTGTTGCTGCTCGCGCTGCTCAATTCCTTCTGAATATCCTCACGGCCCCCGATCACTGGTGCTCGCGGCTCACAAGCAACATGGACACGCGGACGGGCTGATAGATGTCGTAGCAAGCGTAGGGAGCGCGTGCTCACCACAATAGCGGACAGCTCTATAGTCTCCCCGCCGAGGTGCCCGACAGCCTGGGCTCGGTCACCATCTTCGACCCGCGATGGCCAAGTCCCGCTTCTTCACCATGCCATTTGTGCGGTTCTGAAAACGGCCATTGGTATCTAGGTGCGGAGCGAGTCGAATCGTGAAATTATGTTGCACGTATAGCTTGTCTGGCAGGTTACCGAGCGAAGCGGCCGCCTGAATGGCGGTTCCCCGGAAATGATGGACGGCAGTTTGTGGCAGGTTCCAGACGAACTGACAACTGGCGCACCGGGTCAGCGATTCATTGCTGGAGATTCACACGACCATCATCCGACACGGATCGGGAGACCGCCCCGAAGGTCCGATCGCCCACCAGTGCGTTTGCCACGCAGTTCTCATCCATTTCCCCTGCCCTCCGCCTGGCCCGCCGGCCGGCCCGTGATCCGCCTGATGAACATGTCGACCGCCCACAGGACCACCACCGGCTGATCGCGGTGCGGCGAATGGCCGCACTCGGAGAGCTTCAGCAACATGGTGTCGGGCACCTGTTCGGCAATGACGTCGATCTGGCGCATCGTCGCGTACTCGTCGTCCTCGCCCTGGATGGCCAGAATCGGGCAGCGGATCGCTGGCAGATACTCCTCGATGTTCCAGTCGCGGAAACCCGGCGCCAGCCAGCAGTCGTTCCACTCGGCGAACACGCGCGGCGCATCGCCGTGATGGCGGGCGAGCTTCTTCGGCAGGTCGGTCGCGGTCCACGCGTCGCGAGCGGCGAGAATGCCGGCCAGCGTCTTGTCCTCGACGAACTCGTGCGGCGCCATGACGATCACGCCCAGCGGCACATCGGGGAAGGCGCCGGCGAAGATCAGCGCGATGCTGGCGCCATCGCTGTGTCCGAACAGCAACGGGCGCTCGATCTCCAACTCGGCCAGAAATGCCGGCAGTGCCTCCAGCGCCTCGCGGTGCATGTAGCGCGGCGTGCGCGGCTCGCTGCCGGGCTGCGAGTGGCCATAGCCGGCGCGCGACCAGGCGATGACGCGGCAGCCGGTGACCGCCGCGACCCGCTGCGGAAAGTGCCGCCACATGGAAACACAGCCGAGCCCTTCGTGCAGCATTAGGATGACCGGCAAGCCCGCCTCGTGCGCCGGATACTCGACGTATTCAAGCCGGCAGCCGGCAACGACGAGATGCTTCATGGCGCCAGCAGGAAGTCCCGCGCAACCTCGATCTGGTCATCGCTCAGGAACATCGGCGCATGGCCGACACCGGCGATTTCGGCCAGTTTTGCCCGTGGACCGCGCTCGCCCATCTGTTGCCATGTTTCGCGCGTCAGCAGGTCGGATTCGGCACCGCGCATGACTAGCGTCGGACAGGTGATGCGGTCATAGATCGGCCACAGGTCGATCGGCTCACCGGAAAAGGTGGCCTTGAACGGTGCCGCGATCAGCGGATCGTAGACGAAGCCCCAGCGCCCGTCGGGACGCTGCCCGACGCTGTATTCGGTCAGATGCCGCCATTGCACCTCGTCGAGCCGGCCGAACGGCGCGCCGATGACCTTGATGTAGGCCATCGCCTCGTCGAGGCTCGCCCAAGTCGGATCGGTGCCGACATAGGTGGCGATGCGCTGCAGCGATTCGCTGGTGATGACCGGACCGACATCGTTGAGCAGCAGCCGGCGCACCGGCGTGCCGTCCTGGCTAGCCAGCGCCATGCCGATCATTCCGCCCATCGAGGTGCCGAGCCAATGCACGCTGTCGACATCGAGCCGGGCGATCAGCGTCACCATGTCGGCGACGTACTGCGGAATACCGTAGCCGGACGGGTCGCGCAGCTTCCCGCTCCGGCCGCGCCCGACCACATCCGGACAGACCACCCGGAAATCCGCCGCCACTGCCTGCGCCAGCATGTCGAAATCCCGCCCGTTCCGGGTCAGGCCATGGACGCAGATCAGGACCCGCGGATTGTCGCGCGCACCCCATTCGGTATAAGCCATGCGGTGCAGCCCCGAGGGGCTGACGCATTGCACGCCGTGTTGTCTGAATTGCATGCCTTTCCTCCTGAAACCCGAATGTATCACCGGCCGTGCCAGTCGTGGCAATGTGCGGACACCACTTTCCTGTGTCATTTTGCCCTTCGGAAACGGCAGTGTCTTGCCCGGCCGGGTATGTCTTTGTCAAAACACCACACCAGGCAGAGAAAAACTGCCTGAATCGCCACGGGGCGGGCGATGCCGCTGCCGATGCATGCTAATGTTGTTGACTGAATTTTTCTGGATTGTACCTGCCATCGGCATATGTGACGTGGCGGGCTAGGGTCACCGTTCATGCGCAAACACCTGAATACCTTTTCTGCCACCTTCCTGATCGTCGCCAGCATGCTCGGCACGGGTATCCTGACCACCACCGGGATCATGTTGTCGCTGCTCAAGGCGCCGTGGGCGGTGCTCGGGGTCTGGGTGGCCGGCGGCATCCTCGCCTGGATCGGCGCCTGGTGCTATGGCGAGCTGGCGCGCAGCATGCCGCGCAACGGCGGCGAAGCCACAATCCTGCGCGAACTGTTCTCGCCGACCCTGGGCGAAGTCGCCGGCTGGACCTCTTTCGTGGTGGCCTTTGCGGCGGGGAATGCGGCTTCTTCGCTGGCGCTGGCTGCCTATCTTGGCGAGGCCTTGCCGGGCGTTAGCCTGCGCCCGGAACTCGTGGCGTGCATCGCGCTGCTGCTGGTGACCGGGCTGCATGGCTTGCTCGGGCCGACAGCGTTGCGCGTCCAGACCCTCCTGGCCGCGGCCAAGTTCTCCCTGCTGGCTGGATTGACCGTTTACGGCATCTTCCTGGTGGCGCCGGCCGTCGCGAACCAGCCCGCCGCGTCCGTGCAAGTCGGTCAGGCAACCGAGTTCGGCGCCCCCTGGGGTCTCGCGATGATGCTGGTCATGTTTGCCTACAGCGGCTGGAACGCGGCGATCTATGTTGCCGGTGAAATCCACGACCCGGCGCGCAATGTACGCCGTGCCATGATGGTAGGCACGACCATCATCATGCTGCTGTACGTGGCGATCAACGCCGTACTGCTGACCCACCTGCCGGCGCAGGAACTCGATGGCGTCGGCCCGGTGATCGCGGTGCTCGTCAGGCATCTCTTTGGCGCCCAGGCTTCGGCGGTGTTCTCCGGGCTGGTGGCGTTCGCCCTGCTGTCGTCCCTCGGCGTGTCGGCCTTTCTCGGGCCGCGCGTGCTCGCCACCATGCTCGGCTGGTTCGGCAAGGCCAGCAGCGAAGAGGGTGCGCCGGCGGTAGTGACGCCGCGTCTGGTCTGGCTGCAGGCGGGACTGTCCATCACCATGGTGCTGACCGGCTCGTTCGTGCAGATACTTACCGTCATGGGTTTCCTGCTGGGCCTGTTCCCGATCCTCTGCGTTCTCGGTTTGTACCGTCGCAGTTGCGATCTCGAAGGCCGGCCGCTGATGCTCGTGCGCTACGTCTTCGCCCCGTTGTTCGTCGGCGTGTCGACGGTGGTCCTGGTCCTTGGCGCAGCGCAGAGTCCGCATGAAGTCGGCATCGCGCTGGCGCTGGTCGGGCTGTTCTTTCTGGCGCGCGTGGGCATGCGTCGCTTCGCCTGAATTCATTTTTCCGGAAACGAAACATGTTGCACAACCTCACTCGCACCTTGCTGATCTGCGCACTGACACTGGCTACCGCTCTGGTTCCGGTTTCCGCCGCGGAGATGACAACTCAGCAGGCTGCCCTCTTCTTTGCCGGGCTCGATGCACCTGCTTCGGATTCCGCGCACAAGGCCTTCCAGCAGCGAACGAGCCAGGCCTGGGCCAACTACGACAAGCAGGTCGGCCAGCCTCTGGCGGCCTGGAGCAACCGTGAGGTGGCCTATTGGGGGCGCAGCACGGTGTTCTACCCTTTTTCCGGCCCCGACTTCGTGACTGTCGCGCGTGTCTTTCCCGGTGCCGAACGTTACGTGCTGGTGGCGATCCAGAGGGCGCGCCAGCCGGCGCAACTCGAAAGCATGAACGCCGTGCAGCGTGCGGCATTCGAGAAAAAACTCGGCGGCGCCTGGGAGAAATTCGGCAAGCTCGGCTATTTCCGGACCCTGGACCTCAACGACGATCAGCGTGATGGCGCCAGCGGCGTGGGTACGACCACCATCCTGATGGCTTTTGCGGCACGCCTGGGTTACGAAGTCACCGGCGTGTCACCGCTGAGTTTCAATTCCGACAAGGGCGAATGGGAAGCGGCCGGCAGCGAGACCAGAACCGGCTCGGTGCGCCTCTCCCTGCTGCAGGACGGACGCCGGGTGACGCTGGACTATATCAGCCTGGATCTTTCGGACAGCGCCCTGAAAGCAGCGGAACCGAAGATGGCCTGGATCAGGCAGATGGCGGCACACCCGCTCCTGCTCAAGGCCGCTTCGCACCTGCTGCAGCAACCCAACTTCACAGTCCTCCGTGACGCGCTGGTGGCCAACGCGTCGATGGTTGTGCAGGACGAAACCGGCCTGAATTACAAGGATCTGAGCAAGATCGGGCCGGTGCGTCTGTATGGCAGGTTCAGCAAGACCCATCCTCTCTTTACGACCACTTCCCAACCCGAATTGGCTGTAGCCTACCGGGCCGAGAAGGAACCCCGCGACCTGCCGTTTGCCTTCAGTTACCTGAAGACGGCTGATTCCCGTTCGCTGCAGGTCGTGCGGCGTTCGCCGGCAAACTGAAGGCGCGCCGGGCGAAGTCGGCGGTCAATGCATTGAAGCGCGGCGCCGCGTCCACGAACAGGGCATGGCCGGCATCCTCGAAGACTTCCACTTGTGCCAGTTGCGCGCCCTTGCTTGCGAGCAGCGCTTCGCCCTGTTCGCGCAAGCGGGGACGGATGGCATAGAGTACCGGTATTTGCTGCCTTGACACGATCTCCCGCCAGTAGGTGCGCGGATAGGGCTGGGCGATCAGCTGATTGGCCGCGCCCACGGGCACCTGCAGCGCCGACCGCAGCACAGCCTCATAGATGTCGTCGGGCGGCGGTGTCCGGAAAATGCCGCGGGAGAAGTCACGCAGGTATTGCTCGCGTTCCCTGGGGTTGGTGCTGCTGCGCTTCGAACTACGCGCTGACGGCCTGGGCGGCGTCCCCTCGCCGATCGAATTGTCGATCAGGATCAGGCCGCGCAGCCCGGTCTGCGGCTTGCGTTCGATGAAATCCAGCGACTCCAGCACGCCCAGCGACCAGCCCGCGAGAACGTAGTCACTGACACCGGCGGCGCGCAGGAAATCTTCCATGTCGGCCATGCGCCGTACTGGATCGTGGGGCTCGGTCGAGATATCCGACTGCCCCTGCGAGCGGGGATCGAACGCCAGTACGCGGAACTGGTCGCCCAGCACCTCGAGCTGCAGACGGAACACCGCAGCCGGCATCAGCCAGCCGGGAATGAGGACAACGGTCTTCTGGCCATGGCCGGCTTCGAGGTAATGCAGGCGCAGACCGTCGCGACTAGTGAAAAACTTGCTGCCGACAGGCGCGGCCAGCGCGGGAAGGCTGGTCACGCAGCAGACCAGAAGGGCCAGGATACGGCGGAATTTCATGCGCAGTCCGTCGTGGGCGCCCGCTTCCGTGAGAGTCATGCGATCCGGCCCCGACAGGCCGACGCAGGGCACGTTGCGATGTCCGATTTGCATTTTTCCTCCTGAAACCCGAATGTATCACCGGCCGTGCCAGTAGCGACGACGCTCGTCGCGCCAGGCGTTCAGGGTGACGCCCTGCCCGCCCAGAGCCACGCGCAGCGCGCCGTCGCGGTCGGTTCGCCACAGGCGGGCACCGGTCGCCTCGTAGCGGGCGACCACGTCGGCCTTGGGATGCCCGAAGCGGTTGCGGTAACCGACCGGTATCATCACGTCGGGCGCCCCCACCGCGGCGATGAACTCGGGCGTCGACGAAGTGCGGCTGCCGTGATGCGGCACCAGCAGCACGTCGGCCTTCAGCGCGGCTGGATCGCGCTGCAGCAGTGTCGCTTCGTCGCGCGCCTCGATGTCGGAAGTCAGCAACATGCGCCGGCCACCGACGTCGATGCGCAGCACGCACGACAGGTTGTTGCTCTTGCGCTTCTCGACGTAGTCTTGCGTTTCGGGATGCAGCACCGTCAGTCGCACGCCGTTCCAGGACCAGTTCTGCCCGTTGCGGCAGGGCTCGGTGCCCGCGTCGCCAAGCGACGAAACTACCTCGCCGACGGCAAGCGCCGACTTGACCGAAGCCGTCCCGCCGGCGTGATCGCTGTCGAGATGGGTTACCATCAGGATGTCCACCTTGTCGATGCCCAGCGCGCGCAGGTAGGGCACGACCACCCGTTGCCCGGCGTCGGATTCGGCGCTGTAGAGCGGGCCGGGATCGTAGATCAGCACGTGGTCCCGAGTGCGGACGATGGCTGCCAGCCCTTGGCCGACGTCGAGCACCGTCACCCAGGCCTCGCCTTCGGACGGCCGCGCCACCGGCCAGAAGATCGCCGGCAGCATTAGCACCGCGCCGAGCAGACGCCCGGGCATACCACGCGGCAACAGGCAGATGGCAACGCCGAGGCCGGCGACGACTGCTGCCCACAACGGCGGCGCCGGCGCCTGCCAGACCGGCCACGCCGCGCACCATTCGAGGAACACCATCAGCCAGCCGAGCACGGCATGCGCCAGCGCCGCGATCGGCCACCAGGGGATGACCGCGGCGAGCAGCGCCAGCGGCGTGACGATGAAGCTGACGACCGGAATCGCCACGGCATTGGCCAGCGGCGAGACCAGCGAGAACTGCTGGAAGACGAGCAGGAGAATCGGCAGCGAGGCCAGCGTCGCCGCCCACTGGACGACGCCCCAGGCCCGGATGCGCTCGCGCCAGCAGCCGCCCTCGCCGACCACCGCCGCGCCGACGTAAAGCAGCGCCCCGACCGCCCCGAACGACAGCCAGAAGCCGGCCGCCAGCACCGCCCACGGGTCGATCAGCAGGACAACCAGCAGCGCCAGGCACAGCGTGCGGCTCGGTGCGATGACTCGCCCGGAACTCATCGCCAGCGCGGCGACCATCAGCATGTACAGCGTGCGCTGCGCCGGAACCGCGAAACCGGCAAGCAGAACATAGAGGAATGCGGCCAGGCAGCCAGCCAGCAGTGCCGCCCGTTGCGCTGGCAGCCGCAACGCCAGCGCCGGCGCGCGCCGCCAGACGAAACCGGTGAGCAGGCCGAACAGCGCCGCGACCATGGTCACATGGAGGCCGGAAATCGACATGAGATGCGTCGTGCCTGTACGGTTGAAGGTGGTCCACAAATCGCCCTGGATCGCCCGCTGATCGCCGATCACCAGCGCGACGAGAACGCCGGCCCACGGATAGCGGTCGCCCGGCAGCATGGCGGCGAACGACGCGCGCACGCCGTGGCGCAGACGTTCGACGACGTACTCCGGCCACCAGACCATCTCATCCAGGCGCTGCGGCGGATTCTGGCGGACGTAGCCGGTCGCCCGGATATTGCGCTCGAGCAGCCAGGCCTGGTAGTCGAAGCCGTTCGGGTTGGCGTTGCCGTGCGGGCGCTTCAGGCGCACCGTCAATTGCCAACGCTCGCCGGGACGCACCGGCTGGCGAACGAACTCCTCGCCGTCGCGCTGGCCCTGGTACCACGACAGCATGATCCGCCCGGGAACGATGGCTGTCGCGGTCAACCGCCTTTCAACGGCAAATTCGAAACGGCTGCCCTGGCTGAAATCCTGGGGCAGCGTCGCGACTACGCCGATCACCTCGACGTCGCGCCCTTCCCATTCGGCACCCAGCGCATCGGCCAGCCGAATGTCGGCCCGCCAGGCCGCCCAGGCAAAGCCGAGGGCAAGACAGGCCAGCGCTCCGAACAGACTGCCGGGCCAGGCGCGCTGCCAGCGCATCGCCGGCAGCGCCAGCAGCCCGCCGGCCAGCGCCCAGAGACCCGCCGGCGGCAGTTCCGGCTGCATCTGGAGGACGATGATGCCGGCGGCGAAGGCGAGAATGTTGAGGCGCATCCTGCAATAATAGAGGCGACACCATGCGCAAGCACCTGAAAAGATACCTGCCCAACCACGAGGCGGTGCACGGCAACCGCTGGTTGCGGCCGTTCCGCAATTCACTGCTGCACCCCCGGCTGTGGCACCTCAACCGCCATTCGGCGGCCGGCGCGGTGGCTGCGGGCATGTTCTGCGGACTGATTCCCGGCCCATTGCAGATGCTCGGTGCGGCGATCTGCGCGCTGGTCTTCCGCGTCAACCTGCCGCTGGCAATGTTCGTCACCCTGTATACCAACCCGTTCACCATCGTCCCGCTCTATCTGCTTGCCTACCAGATCGGCCGCCTGGCGACCGGCGACAGCGCCGGCTTCGTCACACCGCCGGACTTCGAGATGACACGCTTCATCGAGTGGACCCAGGCCATGCAGACGTGGATGATCGGCGTCGGCAAGCCGCTCGGTATCGGCCTCGTGCTGCTCGCCACCCTGCTGGCGGTCGCCGGCTATGTGCTGACCAGGGCCGCCTGGCGCTTCTGGCTGATCAGAGCCTGGCGCCAGCGCCAGGCGCGTTGAGACGGTCGCTCAGGAAAAGACCGCTTCCTCGAACAGCGAGCGGATCGTCACCTTCTTCACTTCCGGGCGGTCGGGCACGACATAGAGCACCGGCGTGATCATTTCCTCGAAGATGCCGCGCAGGCTGCGCGCGCCGACCTTGAATTCAAGCGCGAGGTCGGCAATCTGCCCGAACACTGCCGGCTCGATGACCAGTTCGACCCCCTCGTTCTGCAGGATGGCGCGAAACTGGCGGTAGATCGAATGCTGCGGCTCGATCATGATGCGCACCATCATGTCCTTCGACAACTCCTTCAAGCGGGCGATGATCGGCAGGCGGCCGGCGAACTCGGGGATCAGGCCGAAACGGAAGAGATCGGTGGGCTTGACGCGGGCATTGAGACGGTCGAGCACCTTCTGGTCGTCGCTCTGCGAGGTGGCGATGAAGCCGAAGGCCTGCGTCTCGGCGAGAATGCTTTCCAGCCCGACAAAAGCACCACCGCAGATGAACAGGATCTGCTTGGTATCGATCGTCTGCCCGCTCTTCAGGCTCACCAGCGAACCTTCCATGATCTTGAGCAGCGCGTGCTGCACGTTCTCACCCGAAGCCGCGCGCGCCTGGCCGCTGATCGCCTTCAGCTTGTCCACCTCGTCGATGAAGACGATGCCGCGCCCAGCCTTTGCCGTATCGCCACCGGCGCGCTCGAGCAGACGCTGGAGAATGGCGTCGAGTTCCTCGTTCACATATTCCGTCTGCGCCAGCGAGGTCGCGTCAGCAGTGACGAAGGGAAGTTCGAGGATGCGCGCCAGCGTCTCGCAGAGCAGCGTCTTCCCGGTACCGGTCGGGCCGATCAGCAGGATGTTGCTCTTCAGCATTTCGAGGCGGTCGACGTCGGTCATCGCCACCTTGCGGAAATGCGCATAGACGGCGACGGCGAGGATCTTCTTGGCGTCGTCCTGGCCGATCACGTAGCGGTTCAACTGGGCAACGATTTCACTCGGTTTCATCGGAACATTCTCTGATAGGCGTTGAAGCAGACGACAGGCTGCGAAAATCGGAGCATGACGGCAATGTCACCATTGTGAAAGCGGCATCAGAACCGCGCCAGTATTTTGGCCTGTTTTTGCGGGTCGACCGCAACAGGGCGGAGGGAAACCGCGTCCCCCGTTGTTCGTCAACTGCTACCTCGCATGTTCACCAACATCTCCCGAACGAGTATCTGACCAACGTAGGCTCTGACCGCTCTGATAGGTATGTTGACCGCCCGAACAAGGCGGTCAAGTTCGGTGATGTAGTCGAAGCCCTGAGGGTAGATACCGGATACATGCTCGACGTGATCGACGACGTAGCAGACCTTTATCGCAGAAGGGTCGTCCGGAGACACTCCTCCAACGATCACGCAGGCGTGCGCCGTAGCTGTAGCGCCAGATTGACGTGCCCACCCATGCGAGTGGTCAAACTCAATCCAGTTGGGTCGAAGTTCGCCGGCATGGTCGTAGATGGCACCGATGGCTTCGCGAGTTATAGCAATCGCGTCATCAGCCACCTCGCATGAGGGAAACATCTCAGCAAGGGTTGCGAACTTATGCACAACCGCCTTGCGCTCCTCCTGAAGTCGTCGCACCTCTTGCCAGACACCTTGGGACCAGTCGAGGGGCGGAAGGCCTCTGGCTGCTATAGCCCGATCCAAGTTATCTTTAAAACTATAGCCGATCCGTTGATCTTGGAGCGCTTCTTGGCAGCCAATTTCCAAAGCAGTCCAAGCCAAGACAACGCACAGCCGCACATAGGTGCCGCGATCCCACCGGTTGACTGCCTCTCGCGCAAGTTGCCGAACGTGCAGAGCATCAGTCCAAAGATGGCATTGAGTTGAATCGACGAACACCGGGTTCATGCGACACCTAACGTCTAAATTCACCTGACTGCACGGCTTTTCGCGCAGGTCCGGTGGAATGATGGGTTGGGCCAATACTGCTCATTTCTTGCCACAGACAAACTTCCAAAATGTGTTCCCAAAGCTTCCCGGCGAACTCGTTGACTCCCAATTTGTGGGCTTATTTCCGGTGTACACAACAGCCCCGTTACCCATTTGTTCAGCATGCCACGTAAAAAATACTGCCCGATCACGTTCAGATTGACATTCGGTTTCATGCTGGGCTTTTTCAGATAGATACCTCCTACCACTACGAGGAGATTCCTGAACGGTCTTGTAGTCAAACATGACCCAATAGGTTGCTACATCTCCTGAGCGGCGAATTGCGGTGTCAACGTAGGCAATTGACCTGTTGTTTTCGCCAACTCGAACCCACTCGGCGGAAGCATATGGGCTTAGTACCGAGAGAATGGCAATGACCAACACGAGTTTGAACTCTGGCTCTAGCTTCATTACGGCCTCCTTGATGGGCAAACACTGCGAAAAGATAGACCACGATTTTTTGCACCCCGCAGCAGAATACCGCTCGCCATCACGCCGCCACCCGCTGGAAAACACGGATACGCGGCGCGATCCGATCTTGCAGTGTACGGGCGGCGATCCGTATGTCGTACTCGGTTTGCAGGTTGAGCCAGAAACGCGGCTCCATCCCGAAAAACAAGCCGAGGCGTAGCGCCGTATCGGCCGTAACCGGACGGTGGCCGTTCACCAGTTCGCTAATGCGACTCGGCGATACATCGATGTCGGCCGCAAGTTGACGGGCCGAGATACCCATCGGCTTCATATAGTCCTCTAGCAGAATTTCGCCGGGGTGGATTTCGTCAAGTAATTCAGCCATGTTCAACTCCTAGTGGTAGTCCACAATTTCAACCTGATGCGCGCCGTCCTCCCGCCAGACAAAGCACACGCGCCATTGATCGTTGACGCGGATACTGTGCTGCCCCTTGCGGCTCCCTTTGAGGGCTTCGAGCTGGTTCCCCGGAGGAATCCTCAAGCTGGCCAACTCGGTTGCCGCATGCAATTGCAGTAACTTGCGCCGGGCCACCCGTTCGATGTTCCGAAACCTCGGCACTGTCTGGCTATGAAAAAGCGCCTCGGTATCGAGACATGTAAACGAGTGGATCATGCGTCATTATGTTCCGCATCACGGAATCTGAAAAGCAGAAACGGGTCTTGCTGGCAACATTTCTGTTGGCTTGAGTGTTCATTGGCGCCTGGACAACAACCGAGGTCCGCCCCCCGCTTACTCTTTTGCCGCGAAGCACCTTGGCCAGCGCCTGGTGGTTGAAGAGATAGCCCCTCCTGGTCCGCCAGCGGCGCTGACGGGGATCGAGCGTCGCCGCCGACATGGCGAGATCGACGTGCGGCTGGAGGTCGAGCCGGCGCGAACGGGTTCGCGGCACCGCCACTGCCCCGCCTCCGCCCTTGAGTTGCCGGTTGTTGCGGCAGAGGGCCTGAACCGTCGCCCAGCTTCAGGTGCTTGAGATGCGTTTCATACCGCCGGGCAAAAGGCCCGGGGAAGTCGTTCGTCATGCTGGTCTGTCCTCACGAAATGTTGCAGAATCATCTCCTTCCAATACGAGAGGATGAACGTGCAGGATAAGTCGTGTGGATCAACGGGGCGACTCCTCCGCGTAGCGGCTTCGTTCAACATCCCGCTCCAGCCGATCGTCAAAAAGCTGCGCTTTTAGCCGTCGGCTGAATTAGCACGTTACGACCACCTCTTCAACCGTTTGTCCTGTGCCGCCCTGACATGGAAACCTTTAACGCAGGCTTTAACGCCATCTTCGGCAGGATGCCGCCGACGGTGATGGCTATCTGGAGCGTGTTTGCGCTGCTCATGGTGATCGCTGTGCTGATTGCCGTTTTTTACGAGCGGCGCCGCTTCGCCGCGCAGAACAAGGCCGGGGCCTGGCTGTTCGTGCGCCTTGCCACCCTGCCGATTGCCGTGGCCGCGGCCGCCGCCGTGGTGATCCCGGCGCGTGCCGTCGGTGGGCCCGAGGCGCTGGCGGCGTTCTACCTGCTCGCTATCACCGCCGGCCCGCTGGTTTATTTCGGCCTGCATTGGTTCGCCGGTTGGGTCGCCGGACTTGCGCGCAAGGATGCGCTGGCCATTGGCCTTTCCGGCTTGCTCATGGTGCTGGTGCCGGTGCTGCTCGCCAATCAGGTGCACCCATGGGTGTTCGACCTGGCGCGCGCCATGGATGGAACCGGCGCTGCGCCAGGTTCAAACTTTTCGCCCGGCGTGAAAAGGCCGCCGGTGCATCAGGTGGTCGAGCAACAGCGCTTCACACTGCCGGAGATCGGCGAGGTCTGGACAGAACGCTGGCAGGCCCCCGCCGGCGTGCGCATCGAGCGCATCGAACTCGATGTGCGTGGCCATTATGTCGAGGTGGACGGCGCGAGTTCCAACTATCTATGCAGGAACGGCGAGGACGTGCATGTGTTCTGGCACGGCGCCGTGGCACCGGCGAACTGGCGAGTTCATTGGCGTGACGCCAACGACCAGCGCGCCTACTCGGACTGGACAATGACACCGCCCGTTGCGGCAGCGCTTGCTTTCACGCCCGAATGGCTGCCCGATGGCGTTGCGCTGCCGGTCCGCGTGCCAGCCGGCATGGTGACGTATTCCTGGATGCTGGAGAACGGCCGCGAGGATTCGCGCGGCGCGCTGGATCAGTACTCGGGTAACGGCACCGCTTCCCCCTGCGTGCATGCGCTGCGCCGGCCGGTTACCGCCGAACAGCCGCAGATCAATGGCATGGGTTTGCGTTTGTGGCGTTTTGATACGCAACAGATGCTGTACGCCATGTTTCGCCGTCCGCCGCGATGAATTCTGCAAAGGCTCTGTCGGATTCCCGCCTCGGACCTGACTCCGGCCCGCGTGAACACGGCGTGGGTGCGGGAATGACGCCGCGCGCAATATCCGGCTTGGTCATGCTGCTGTTGGTCACATCGGCGCAGGAGGCTTGGTCTCAGGTCGGCGGCGGCAGCACTTATGCGGACATCGCGCCTATCCTCGCCCAACGCTGCGTGATGTGCCATTCCGGTGCTGCGGCTTCTCTCGGCCTGCGCCTGGACAGCTTCGACGGCGTGGTGAAGGGAAGCGAGCGGGGTCCGGTGGTGAAAGCGGGTGATCCTTCGGGGAGCGAGCTGATTCGCCGGCTGAAGGGAGTCAGCCAGCCGCGCATGCCGATGACCGGGCCGCCGTTCCTGTCGGATGGCGAGATCGCCCTCTTCGAAAGCTGGGTGGCCTCCGGGTTGTCCAAAGGCGCCGCTGCCGCGACCAAGCCCCCGGTCGAGCCCGCTGCCGGGCGACCCGCCGCGGGCCAGGCGGTGACGTATCTCCACGTCGCGCCAATCCTTGCCACGCGTTGCGCCAAGTGCCATGCCGAGAAGGGCTTGATGGGCGCGGCGCCGGAAGGCTATCGGCTCACGTCGTATGAATCGACGCTCGCAACGGCGGATCGCGTGCGCGTGGTTCCGGGACGCCCCGAGGCGAGCGAACTGGTCCGGCGTATTCGCGGTCAGGCCTTCCCCAGAATGCCCTTTGACGGCCCGCCGTATCTTTCCGACGACGAGATCCGTCTGATCGAAGCCTGGGTCGCCCAGGGTGCGCACGACGCAGCCGGCAAGGTCGCCCCCAGCCCCGCCGGCGCGGCCGTGCGCCTGCACGGCACGCTGCAGCCGGGGTGGCGGCTGGATGGCCTGAATCTGGCCGTCGGTGCGCACACCCGCATCGACAAGTCGCCGAGACCGGGGGACTACGTCGAGGTCCGCGGTTTCCTTGACGAGGCCTCGGGCGTCAGGGTCGAACGGCTCAGGCGAAGGTGAACTTCAATTCCGTGCGCACGCGGCGGATCATGGATTCCAGTCCATCGCTGCACGCGGATTCGCGGCAAGGCACGTGTCGAACTGCGCCTGTCCTTTCTCCGCAACCACCCCGGCGTTCGTCGAGGCTTGCATCGGCCGGAACGTGCATTACCTGGACATCACCGGCGAAGTCCCGGTCTTCCCGCGCTGTCATGCCCAGGACCGGTGCGCCCGGGCTGCGAGCGTGATGCTCTGCCCTAGCGCGTGCTTCGACATCGTGCCAACCGATTGCCTTGCCGCCAGGCTCAAGGAAAAGCTGCCGGACGCCGACCGGATCGACATCGCCTTCAATTTCGGCACGCGGACCAGCATCGATACGATCAAGACGGCAATTGACGGCGCTGCCGGCGGCGGGCTGATAAGCGAGAACCACCGGCTGGCCACAACCCCCAGGCACACATCATCCGCCGCATCTCGTTCCCGGGCAAAACCGGTCGGGCGGTTTCCTTACTTGGGGGAGAGGTATTCACTTCGGGAATCCCGACCGGCGTACCCAGCGGAATGGTATTTTCGACAGTGCCGCTGCCGCTTGGGCTGACCATGCGCATCAGCCACTATCTGCGGTTCATTGTCGCGCGACTCGGCGTGACCCGGCAATCCACCGGGCCTGCGCGACATGCGGCCAGGGCCGGTGAATTCAGGCACCGGCCACCTGAAATTTCCCTACAATGGCATTTCAAAGTTCGATCATCATGACAAAGGAGTGGCTATGTACCCATGGCTATGGTTCTGGGCGCCGCAGATTCACTTTCCGTTGAGTGGGAGTGTCTGGCAGGACTACAAACCGAATACGACTTGGTTCTCCGATCTGATCAAGCCGGAATCAGGCAACGCCCGGATCGAGGAGCGAGTTTTCTCGGTCGCCTCGTACGGGACGCAACTCGGGCTGATCACGAAAGTCCTGCTGGAAGTTGCAGAACAGGCTGAAAAGGAATCGGCAAAGGCGTTGCCGCCCTCGCAGTCCCTGAAGGATCTCCGCAAGCTGCAGGCAGACATCGCTTCGATCAAGAAGGACGAACATGAATCCGCAGCGGCCAGATTGGTCGCCGAGGTGGACGCCGTCCGCGAGCGTGGCGGCGCGGAATACGAGGAACTGACCAAACGCCTCCTTCCGCTGCTTGAACGGACAGGCGCCTGACCCGTCGTTCCAGGGGACGGGGCGCGGGTTCTCTGGCGTCTGCGCCAAGTAATCGAGGCTACGGCAATGGGTGGCGGAAACGCCTTCCTGCCGCGGTCGACCGGAAACTACCCTCGTTTTTGCCGGGCGGCTTTGCGCACCACCCTACCCGCCCACCAACACGCCATCCTTGAGGTGCAGCACGCGGTCGGCGCGGCCAGCCAGTTGCAGGTCGTGTGTCACCATCACCAAACTGGCGCGCTGCGAGCGCACCTGGGCGAGCAGCAGGTCGAAGACGACGCCCGCTGTCTGGCGGTCGAGGTTGCCGGTCGGTTCGTCGGCGAGGATGCATGAGGGCGAGCTGACCAGCGCGCGGGCGATGGCCGCGCGCTGGCGTTCGCCTCCCGACAACTCGCCGGGGCGGTGTTCGAGGCGATGGCCGAGGCCGACGGCGGTCAGCATTTCGCCCGCCGCCTTGAGCGCAGCGCGGCGTTCCTGACGGCGGATCAGCAGCGGCATGGCGACATTTTCCAGCGCCGAGAATTCGGGCAGCAGGTGGTGGAACTGGTAGACGAAGCCGAGGTGCCGGTTGCGCCAGTCGCCGCGGTCGACCTCGCCCAAGGCCGAAAAATCGCGGCCCATCAGGCGCACGTTGCCGGCGGTCGGCGCATCGAGCCCGCCGAGCAGGTGCAGCAGCGTGCTCTTGCCGGAACCCGAGGCACCGACGATGGCCAGCGTTTCGCCGGCCGACACTTCGAGGTCGACGGCGGACAGCACCGTGACATCCAGCCCGCCGTTGCGGAATGCCTTGCCCAGCCCGGCGGCGGCGAGAATCACGTCACTCATAGCGCAGCGCCTCCGCCGGATTGACGCGCGAGGCGCGCCAGCTCGGATAGATCGTCGCCAGCAGCGCCAGCACGAAGGCGATCAGCGTGACGCCCCAGACATCGCCCCATTGCAGGTCGGACGGCAGGTCGGAGATGTAATAGACCTCCTTCGACAGGAATTGGACGCCGAATAGATTCTGGATGAACGGCACCACCACGTCGATATTGAGCGCCAGCGCGACGCCGCCGGCGATGCCGAGGCCGAGGCCGATGAAGCCGACCAGCGCGCCCTGAATGACGAAAACCGTCATGATCGACAGCGGCCGCGCGCCGAGCGTGCGCAGGATGGCGATGTCGGCCTGCTTGTCGGTCACCGCCATGACCAGCGTCGACACCAGGTTGAAGGCAGCGACGGCGACGATCAGCGAGAGGATGATGAACATCATGTTCTTCTCGATCTGCA
>ERZ724513.119-NODE-119-length-32033-cov-8.199199_pt1 | contig 32033 bp, 29 predicted proteins | sample MGYA00376046_ERZ724513 | MGnify/ENA primary metagenome ERZ724513 (study PRJEB28724, sample SAMN07190883) | activated sludge metagenome | isolation source: activated sludge of sewage treatment plant in Hong Hong | place: Hong Kong | collected 2016-03-17 ...
CGCCGCCCGGGCCGCCGACGCGATACTTGCCGTAACCGCCGCCGCCGCCGGCGCCGGCGGACGCGTCGCCGGCGTATGCGTACGCCGTTCCACCGGCACCACCCTTTCCGGCGGTGCCGGAGAACGAGTAGCCGCCCTTGCCGCCGTTACCTGCGACGGCGTCCCCGCTGATGGCATACGCGTTGCCGCCGTCCCCGCCGGCGCCCGAATCGCCGCCGAAGATGCCGCTGATACCGCCGATTCCACCGCCGGCCGCCGCGGCGCCGCCGATACCCGAGTAGTTGTAGTCGGACCCGCCCTTGCCGCCCCTGCCGCCGAAGCCGAACAGCTGAGCGCTGTTACCGCCGGCGCCTCCGGCGACCGCCGCAGCCACCAGCTTCCCGTTCGCGTCGTAGACGGCATCGATCCCGTCGCCGCCGTCGCCGCCGTCGCCGATCAGCGCGCCGGCGTTTCCACCGATGCCGCCGTAGGCGCCGGCGCCGCCGTTGCCACCGAAAAGCCCCGCGTCCTCACCGTTGCAGCGCAGGTTGCAGCGGGGGTCGAGTTCCAGGGCGTCGCGCCCGTCGCCGAACAGCCAGCCGCCGCGGCCGATGATGGGACGGAGCGCCGACGTGGACATCGTGGTCGTGTGCGCGGCGCCGCTGGTTCCCGTCCATGCCGCGGCACCCGTCATCCACCACGGCAGCGGTGAATCGTCGGACACGAGTTGCACATCGGCGGTCCGCGTCGGGAGCCCGTCCCGGGCCTGACCGGACATCGGGGTCACCGCGCCGACACCGAAAAGCGTGAGTGCGGCGGCGAACCCCGATGCGGCCAACGTTGTGGCCTTCGAGCGCTTCGGCATCTCGAACCCCCTCGAGTGAAGGCGCGTCCCGATGTGTGGGTGGTGAACCGCGCGGTGACGCAAGAGTACGGTCGCCCCGGCGAGCCCGCGCCGGTTTTCGGCGACTGTGCTCGGCATGAATTTCGTTGAAAGACAGCGGTTCTGATCCATCTCGTGGCAACGAATCGACGTTCAACCGCGAATCTGGCAACGTTTCGGTTGCGCGGAGTCGACCTTTGCGGCCGAGTCGACTTCCTTGTACCGGAAGGCGTTCCACCCGTGCTCGACGGCGTCCTGAACGTGCCGTATCGGCCCCTGGCGCCCGCGGGCCATCGGCCTCTGCTGCCGAAATCCGGCCGCCGACAACCACACCCGGCGACACCACACGACGACCATGGACAACGTCAGCAAACGACGCCGGCCCTCGACCATGTCACCTCGCGCCGCAGACGCGCGGCCAATGTCCACCGATCGGGGGAGGTCGGGTTCCCCCGGCGCACCCGCCGGTTACCCGACAGACATTCGCGCCCTCCTACGAGAGGGTTGAGTCAACACCGAAACTCAACTCGCACAGGAGAACTCAGAACAATGACCACCATCTTCCGCCGCGTCGCCGCCACCGCGGTCCTGACCGGCGTCCCCGTCGTCATGGCCCTGGGCACCGCCGCGGTCAGCCAGGCAGCCACCGGCACCACTTCGGGCTCCGACAACGTCGCGGTCGGCACACCGGAGCATGTGGCACCGCCCAGCAGCTTCGCGCCGCGCCCGATGACGCCGTGGCAGCCGCGCCACCACCACCGCCACCACCGCAATTGGTGATCCGCCGGCCGCAACAGACCTGACGGTGGCCGCCGCTCTCGGGGGACGGCGGCCGCCGTCATTCACTCGCGCGTCGGTTCAATGCGCCTTGTGCACCGCTTTGGCCAGGGCCTTGAGCGCGTCGGAAACCTGGTCGCGCGACGACCGGGCCAGGTCGTCCTCGAGTTGGTAGAGCACCCCGTAGGTGAAGGTGTCCTCGCCGGCGGCGTGCGCGGCCTCCGCCTGCTGAGCCAGGTGGGTGCGGCTGACCACCGCGTCCTGATGATCACCCAGCAGCGTCTGAATGGTCTTGGCGGCGTCCGACACCGCGCTCGCGCCGGTGGCCGCCGCCGTGTAGCGTAACCGCTTGGCGCCCTTGCGGATTCGGTGCAGCGCCTCATCGCGGTCGGGCGTCTGCGCGGCGGCCGCGGCCGCCGCCGCCTTGGCCGCCTTGCGCACCCGCTTGTACGCCGCGTCGATGGTCACCGGCGCATGTTCGGCCGCCTCGGCACCCGGTGGGGCTTCGGCGGTCACCAGTGCTTCGAGGGCGTCGAGCAACCGGAAGTAGCGGGTGGTGCGCATCGCGGCGATCGAGCGGCGCAAGCCGGTCTCGTAGCGCCGATGCGCCCCGTCAACCAGGCGTTCGCGCACCGGCCCGCGCACCAACTCCGCCGGCAGCGCGGCGAGAGTCTTCTCGTACTTGTCGGCCAGCACCTCGGCGTCGCGGGCCACGCCCAGGATGGCGGCCAGCTGCCGCAACTCGTCGAGCACCCACGAGTCGTCGGTCAGGCCGAACGACTCCTCGGACTCCTTGAGCAGGCTGCGCAGTTTGCGCGTGGTGACCCGCATCTGGTGCACCGAGTCGTAGGTGTCCGCACGCACGGCGCGGTCCCAGGCGATCAGGCCGGCGACCTGCTCGGCGACGGCCCGGTGGATGGGATCGGCAGGAACGTCACCGGTTCCGGGGCGGACCTCATCGGTGGCCGGGAGGGCCGCGTCGAGCACCCGGGCGAGCTTGGATCCGTGCCCGGCCGGGACGGCGCCGGCGTCCTGCAGCCGCCGGCCCAGCCGGTCCAGCAGCTCGCTGTCGGAGCAGCCCGCGGCGAGTTCCAGTTCCCATTCCCGCCATGTGTCGACGGGGATCTCCGGGCCGTCGGCGGGGAACGCACCGGCGCTGACCTCGTCGTCGCAGAACTCGGCGAGTGCCGAACCGTCGGCCGCGTAGAGCTTCTGCACCCGGCGGCTGGTCGCGATGTGGGCCACCGGGCGCAGCGGCCGGTCCCGCACGATCGCCAGGACGACGTCGCGCAACTCGTCGGGCACGGCCGCCTCGTAACCGGGGGAGCCGGACTCCGGCAGTGGCAGCCGGACCTCGGTTCGGGCATCGGCGGTGCGATCGCCGGCGGGCAGTTTGAGGTGCCAGCCGGCGTCCGGGCCGCCGGTGCGCCGGCGCAGCGTGATCCGGTTGCGAGCCAGGTCATGGGACGGGGTGTCGAAGTAGACCGCGTCCAGCAGCTGAAGGGGCAGCGTATCGACCTGCGCGACGACGGTCAGTCCGTCGAACGACGGGGTTACCGCGGCGTCGTCGACGTCGAACTTGCGTTCGATCTCGGTGACTTTGTGGGGTTTCGCTCTAGCGGCAGCCATGGTGCCCACAGGGTGCCACACGCGGGTGAACACCTGCAGTGATCGGGTGCACACCTGCAGTGATCGGATTGCAACCGTGTCCTGTGTTCGGAAATCCTAAGGGTATCTCTTAGAATATGGCCATGAATTCGTCGATCGTGACGTCTGCGGAGGTGTTCCTCGACGCCGAGGGCCACATCGCGCTGCCCGAGGGCACCACGTTGACGTCGTATTTGGAAAGCAACATCGCCGAACTCGGCGACCAACTGGCCTACCGCTACCTCGACTACAGCCAGGACCGCGACGGCAGTGCGGTCGAGCTGACCTGGGCACAGCTCGGCGCCCGGGTGCGGGCGGTGGCCGCGCGCCTGCAGCAGGTCACCGGGCCCGGCGACCGGGTCGCCGTCTGCGCGCCGCAGGGCGTCGACTACGTCGTCGCCTTCTTCGCGGCCATCGAGGCCGGCGCCATCGCCGTGCCCCTGTTCGCGCCGGAACTGCACGGGCACAGCGAGCGCCTCGACGCGGTGCTCACCGACGCGGCCCCGACGGTGGTGCTGACCACCACCGCGGCCGCCGCGTCGGTGCAGAGCTTCCTGCGCACCCTGCCCCGGGACCGCCGGCCCCGAATGATCGCGGTGGACGCCGTTCCCGACTCGGTGGGCAGCCTCTACACGCCGGTCACGCTGCACACCGACGACATCGCCTACCTGCAGTACACGTCGGGGTCCACCCGCGCCCCGGCCGGCGTGGAGATCACCCACCGCGGGGTGTGCACCAACGTGCTCCAGATGATCATGTCAGTGGGACTGGACGCCGACATCCGCAGTGTCAGCTGGTTGCCGCTCTACCACGACATGGGCCTGCTGATGATCATGTTCCCGGCGCTGTGCGGCGGGCACATCACCCTGATGTCGCCGCTGTCGTTCGTGCGCCGGCCGGCCCGCTGGATCGCCGAACTCGGTTCGCACGCCGAGACCGGCCGAACCTTCGCCGCCGCACCGAATTTCGCGTTCGAGCTGGCCGCCCAGCGCGGCTTGCCCGCACCCGGTGAAGAGCTGGACCTGAGCAATGTCGCCGGCCTGATCAACGGCTCCGAACCGGTCAACCGGGACTCCGTCGAGAAGTTCACCAAGGCGTTCGCGCCCTATGGCCTGTCGCCCACCGCGGTGCGGCCGTCCTACGGCATGGCCGAGGCGACGCTGTTCGTGTCCACCATCGTGCCGGGCACCGCCCCGTCCGCGGTGTATCTCGACCGGGACAAGCTCGGCGCCGGTGTGGCCGAACGGGTTTCGCCGGATTCCCCGAACGCCGTCGCTCAGGTGTCGTGCGGACGTGTGGCGCGCAGCCAGTGGGCCGTCATCGTCGACCCGCAGACCGAGACCGAGCTGCCCGACGGCCGGGTCGGTGAGATCTGGCTGCACGGCGACAACATCGGCCGCGGCTACTGGCGGCGCGCCGCCGAGACCCGCGACACCTTCGGCAACAAGCTGCAGTCGCGACTGAGCACCGGAAGTCATGCCGAGGGTTCCGCGGTGGGCGGAACCTGGTTGCGGACCGGCGATCTCGGGGTGTATCTGGACGGCGAGCTCTACATCACCGGCCGGATCAAGGACCTGGTGATCGTCGACGGACGCAACCACTACCCGCAGGACATCGAGGCGACGGTGGCCGACGCCTCGCCGGCCGTGCGCACCGGTTACGTCGCCGCGTTCTCGGTGCCCGGCGCCGACGGCGAGCGTCTGGTGATCGTCGCCGAACGGGCGGCCGGCGCCGGCAGGGCCGACCCGGCACCGGTGATCGCCGACATCCGCGCCGCCGTGTCGCGCACCCACGCGCTTCCGGTCGCCGACGTGCTCCTGGTCGCCGCCGGGACCATCCCGCGCACCACCAGCGGCAAGCTGGCGCGCCGCGCCTGCCGTGAGGAGTACCTGGCCGGCCGGCTGTAGCCGGTCCGCTCAGCTGGCCTTGGCGTCGGCGAACTCGCCGGCCTCGCCCCACGCTCGCCGTTCCGCGGCGAACGCCGCGCCCTGCCGGGTGCGGAATTCCGTTATCTGGGTGGCGTGCTCGGTCAGGAACGCCGTGTAGTCGCGCATCGAGAAGCTGCCGTCGGTGATGTCTACCTGCCCGCGGCCGGCGGCCATGTCGGCGCGCAGCTCGGCCAGTTCGGCGGCGCTGACGGGATAGAAGCCGATTCGGTCGAAATACCTTAGCAGCCAAGGGGTTCCGGGCTCGAACGACGCCGAGCCGGCGGGATGACGGTGGTTCCACACCTGGGTGGTGCGTCCGACGAACTGGTAGCCGCCGGGACCCTCCATCCCGTAGATGCACAGGTACGCCCCGCCGATGCCGACGGCGTTCTCGGGGGTCCAGGTCCGGGCCGGGTTGTACTTCGTGGTGACCAGCCGGTGTCGCGGATCCAGGGGAGTGGCGACCGGCGCACCGAGGTACACGTCACCCAGACCGAGCACCAGGTACTGCGCCCCGAACACGGTGTCGTACACCTCCGAGACGTCGGAGAGCCCGTTGATCCGGCGGATGAACTCGATATTGCTCGGGCACCACGGCGCATCGCCGCGCACACCGTGCATGTAGCGCTGAATGGCCTCGTGAGTGGCCGGGTCGTCCCACGACAGCGGCAACCGCACCGTGCGGCTCGGCACCACCAGGTCGTCGGTCGGCGGCAACTGCTCGTCGGCCCGCCCGATCAGGTCGCCCACCTCCCGCATCGAGATCACCGCCGGATCGAACTGCACCTGCAGCGAGCGCACGCCCGGTGTCAACTCGGTCAGGCCGGCGACGTCCAGGGCGCGCAGATGCTGATGCAGGGCGTGCACGCGGGCGCGCATCGCCAGATCCAGTGTCATCGGGCCGTATTCGGCCAGCACGCCGCCGTCCCCGCAGCGGCGCAGCGTCACGTCGGTGCCGTCGCCGGCGGCGAACCGGCTCAGCACGCCGTCGTCGCCATCCCCGGCGCTGGACAGCACAAGCGGGAACGAGGCGCGCCGGTCGGCGTCGATGGTGCGCAGCGACGGCGCCCGCTCGGCGCGCACGGGCACGAACCGCACCGTGTCGCCGGGTGCCATCTGACCCAGCTTCCAGCGGTCGGCGCCGACCACGGTGACAGGACAGACGAACCCGCCGAGGCTGGGTCCGTCGGGGCCGAGCAGGATCGGGGTGTCGCCGGTGAAGTCCAGTGCGCCAACGCAATACGCGTTGTCGTGGATGTTCGACGGATGCAGGCCGGCTTCGCCGCCGTCGGTGCGCGCCCACTGCGGCTTGGGGCCGTCGAGACGAACCCCGGTGCGGTCGGAGTTGAAGTGCACGGTGTAGTCGGTGCCGACGATGGTGTCCATGTCGGCGCGGGTGAAGAACTCCGGGGCGCCGTGCGGGCCCTCGGTGACCGCGACCTCCCACCGGTGCCCGATGGCCGGTTGCTCGTCGATGGCCGCGCGGGCGTCCCGGTTGGGCCGCTCCTCATGCGGGCCCGGATCCGGTCCGACGGTCAGCGTGTCGCCGGCGCGCAGGGCGCGGCCCTGGTGACCGCCGAAGGTGGCGAGCGTGAATGTTGCGGTGCTGCCGAGGTATTCGGGCTCGGTCAGGCCGCCGGCGATCAGCACGTAGCAACGCATACCGGGGCCGGACAGGTGGCCGACCTCGAGGAGTCCGCCGGCGGGCACGGTGATCGACTGCCACTGCGGCGCGCGGTCGCCGTCGACGGTGACGGCCGCCGGGGCGCCGGTGACGCACACCCGTCCGCCGGTGGGGAACCGCAGGGCCGGTCCGCCGCGGGTGCATTCCAGTCCGGCCGCGCCCTCCGGATTGCCCAGCACGCGGTTGCCGATCCGGAACGACAGGTCGTCCATCGGCCCCGACGGCGGAACGCCGATGTGCCAGTAGCCGACCCGGCCCGGCCAGTCCTGAACGGTGGTCAGCATGCCCGGTGCGAGCACCTCGACTCCAGTCACTTCGCTCGCTCCTCGCCCCGCCTCGTGCCTGGGCGCGGTTTCGTCGACTCGCGGGCTCATGATGCGGTGATCACCATCCGCACCGGCGTGGGGTCGAAGCCGTTGCACGGGTTGTTGATCTGCGGGCAGTTGGACACCAGTACCAGAGTGTCCGTATCGGCTTGCAGGGTCAGGGATTTGCCCGGCGCCGAGAGGCCGTCGACGATGCCCAGGGTGCCGTCGGCCTCCACCGGGACGTTCATGAAGAAGTTGACGTTGGAGACGATGTCGCGTTTGCCCATGCCCCAGCGGGCCGCCTCGGCCAGGAAGTTCTCCGCGCAGGCGTGCTGGTGCACGGTGTGGTGCCCGTAGCGCAGGGTGTTGGACTCCTTGGAGCAGGCGCCCGCGATGGTGTCGTGGTTGCCGACCTCGTCGGCGACGATCGTCACCAGCGGGGTGCCGTCTTCGGCGCGCAGCACCGATCCCGTGGTCAGGAAGATGTTGCGCTGCGCGGTCACGGTGGCCTGCGCGCTGTACCTCAGCGCCGGGTCCGGCCTGCCGTCGGTGGAATCCCCCTGAACCCCCCAGAACAAAGTGTCGACGGCCTGGTTGCCGTGCAGGTCGATGATCTGCAGACGCTGGCCGGCACGCAGGACGGCCGACCACGGCTGGCAGGCCGCGGCGATCTCGTCGGCAATGATGTCAATGGTGAGAGTCATGGTTCGTCCTTAGCTGGATTGGCTTGCGGCCCAGGTGCTTTCGGTGTTGAACAGCGCCCGAAGGTATTCGGGCTCGTCGTTGACGGGGGCGGTGAGTTCGGCGTCGGCCCGCCAGGCCAGCACGTCAAGGTCCGTCAACGCGGGCGCGGGATCGAGGGGATGGGCGGTGTTGGTCAGCGCCACCACGACGGGTAGGTGGATCAGCAGGTCGACGGTAGTCCCAGGGCCGGCGGTGCCGGTGAACTCCAGCGCGCCGTCGCCGGCCACCCGCACGCCCTTGAAGAACGACAGTGACGGCGCGACGTCGCGGAGATCCATGCCGTGCTTGTGCACCCCGAGCAGCATCGCCTGGCGGCCGGCCTGCGTCATGCCGCACAGGGCGTCGTGGCGTCCCGAGGAATCGGCGACGACGGTGGCCAGCACCCGGCCCTGATCGGACAGCAACGGATGGCCGGTACCCAAATAGGCCTGCCACGGCACCTTGACGGTGTCGGCGACGTTCAGCCGCTCCCAGGGGGCGTCGGCGCGGAACAGCAGCAGGTGGGCGCAGGCGCCGCCGTCGGGATCGGCCAGCCGCAGCCGGGTGCCGCGGCCCAGCATGCGGGTGGTGTAGGAGCCGCCCGGGACCGACTCGGCCCACAGCGGTCCGACGCCGGCCGGTGCGGCGGGGATGCGCAGCTGGGCGGATGCGGCCTGGGACCGGGCGTGCGACCGCGCGTCGTGGGTGGATGCGGTGCTCATGTCGGCTCCTCAATAACTGTCGTGTGAAAGTTTTCTGGACACCCATTCCGTGCCGGTGTCCGGTCTGTTACGAGCGCGTTGAGCTATTTCTATCAGATGACAGGTATTCCTGCCCGGCGAAGCGTGGTGAGGTCGGCCACCACGGGGCGGTGCGAGAATGTCGCCATGTCCAGTGAGGGCCGCGGCCGACCCCGCCTCGAACAACCCCGCCGGCCCGGCAAGACCGCCCGCGACGAGATCCTCGATGCCGCGGCCGAACTGTTCACCACGCTGGGCTACGCCAGCACCTCGACCCGCCGGATCGCCGATGCGGTCGGCATCCGGCAGGCCTCGCTGTATCACCATTTCCCCACCAAGGACGACATCCTCGACGCCCTGCTGGCCGGCACCGTGGACACGCCGCTACGGCTCGCGCAGACCCTGCTGGCCGAATCCGGCTCGGCGGCCGCGCGGCTGCACCTGCTGGTGGCCACCGACGTCGAACAGCTGTGCGCCAACCGGTGGAACCTCGGCGCCCTCTATCTGCTGCCCGAACTGCGGGTGCCGCGCTTCGCGGAGTTCCATCTGGTGCGGGCCGAACTTCGCGCGCACTACCGCACCCTGGCCCAGCAGGTCGTCGCCGAATCCAGCGGCCACGCCGAGGCGGTTGACCTGCCCTTCCGGCTCGTCGAGTCCGTCATCAGCAGCCGCTCCGACGACAACGCCTGCGAACCGGGCCTGTCCTTGGTGATCGCCGACGCGGCGCTGCGGGTGCTGGGCTGGGAGGGTGACTTCGGCGAGCTTCGGCGGGGGAGCGCGGACCGGTTGACACGCGCACCCGTTAATGTCACGTCGTGACCTATCAGACCCTGCTGTTCGACCAGTCCGGCCCCATCACCCGCATCACCCTCAACCGGCCCGATGCCGCCAACGGGATGAACGACGTGATGACCGCCGAACTGGCGCATGCCGCCGCGCGCTGCGAGAGTCCCGAGACCAAGGCCGTGATACTGACCGGCGCGGGCCGATTCTTCTGTGCCGGAGGCGATTTGAAGGCCATGGCCGCCTCACCGCTGGGGCCCGGGCCGTTCGTCAGGGGCATCGCCGACGATCTGCACACCGCGATCTCCCGGCTGGCCCGCATGGATGCGGTGCTGATCACGGCGGTCAACGGCACCGCGGCCGGGGCGGGGTTCTCCCTGGCGGTGGCCGGCGACCTGGTGGTCGCGGCGGCCTCGGCGTCGTTCACGATGGCCTACACCCGCGCGGGGCTGAGTCCGGACGGCAGTTCGTCGTACTACCTGCCGCGGGTGGTCGGGGTGCGGCGCGCGCACGACCTGATGCTGACCAACCGCAAGCTGACCGCGGCCGAGGCGGAGCAGTGGGGGCTGGTGAACTACGTCGTCGACGACGCCGAGCTGGGCGCCAAGGTCGATGCGCTGGCCAACGAAATCGCCTCTGGCGCAAAGGGATCCAATGCGGCGGTGAAGAAGTTGCTGCTGACCAGCCTGGACAACACCATCGAGGCGCAGATGGAACTGGAGAGCGAGTTCATCTCAGCCAACGCCGACGGCGCCGACGGCCGCGAGGGCATCGACGCGTTTCTGAACAAGCGCGCCCCGAACTTCGCGTAGTCGAGCAGGTCGGTCGTAGGACGCGTCGAGTGAGGACTCACGCAGACGTTCTGCGAGTAGCCGTCCGCCTGGCTCCTCACTGAAAGGGCAAAGTTAGAAGCTGTGCTCTTCGGCGGGGAACGAACCGGAGGCCACCTCGTCGGCGTATTGCGTTGCCGCCCGGCGCAATTCACCACCGACATCGCCGAATCGCTTGACGAACTTGGCCGTCTTGCCGGCGGTCATCCCGGCCATGTCCTGCCAGACGAGCACCTGGGCATCACAGTTGGGGCCCGCGCCGATGCCGACCGTCGGGATGGTCAGCTTGCCGGTGATCTGGGTGGCCAACTCGGCCGGCACCATCTCCATCACCACGGCGATCGCGCCGGCCTCGGCGACGGCGATCGCGTCGTGGATGGTCTGCTCGGCGGCGTCCCCGCGGCCCTGCACACGGAAGCCACCGAGGCTGTTGACCGACTGCGGCGTGAAGCCGATATGCGCGACGACCGGGATGCCGGCCTGGGTGAGCACCGCGATCTGCTCGGCGACGCGTTCGCCGCCCTCGAGCTTCACCGCGTGCGCACCCGCCTCCTTCATGAACCGGACGGCCGTCTCGAGCGCCTGCGCGGGGCCGGCCTCGTAACTGCCGAACGGCAGGTCAGCGACCACCAGCGCGTGCGGCGCACCGCGGACGACGCCGCGGACCAGCGGGATCAGCTCGTCGACGGAGATCGGCACGGTGGTGTCGTAGCCGTAGACCACATTGGCGGCCGAATCACCGACGAGCAGCACCGGGATGCCGGCGTCGTCGAACACCCGGGCGCTGGAGTAGTCGTAGGCGGTGAGCATGGCCCACTTGTGGCCTTCGTTCTTCCACTGCTGCAGGTGATGGGTGCGGACCTTGGTCCGCGGCTTCTCAGCAGGCACGGACGCGCCATAAACCGTCTGCTCAGACATCGCTGTCCTCATTTTCAGTGTGAGTCGGGTCGTTCCTCGTGGCCTGCTCTGCGGGTCCCCGGGTACGTCTGACCTCACCATTCTGCCATCGCGGCCGGAAGCGGCGAACCCCCGATCGAGTGGACTTCCTCACACCGGCGCCGGGCGGCACTACCATCGCGGGCATGCAACGGCTCAGCGGACTCGACGCCACCTTCCTCTATCTCGAAAGCCCTTCGCAGCCCTTGCACGTGTGCTCGGTGCTCGAACTCGACGCCTCGACCATCCCGGGCGGGTACAGCTTCGACAAACTGCGCGACGACCTGGCGGTTCGGATCACCGCGATGCCGGAGTTCCGCGAGAAGCTGGCCGACAGCCCGTTCAACATCGACCACCCGGTGTGGGTGGAGGACAAGGACTTCGACGTCGAACGGCATCTGCACCGCATCGCGGTACCGGCGCCGGGCGGCCGCGCCGAACTGGCCGAGATGTGCGGGCACATCGCCTCGCTGCCACTGGACCGCACCAGGCCGCTGTGGGAGATGTGCGTCATCGAGGGCCTCGACGGCACCGATCCGCATGCGGGCGGACGGATCGCGGTCCTGACCAAAGTCCACCACGCCGCCGTCGACGGCGTCACCGGCGCCAACCTGATGTCGCAGCTGTGCAGCACCGAGGCCGACGCGCCGGCGCCGGAGCCGGTCGAGGGCACCCGCGGCGCCAGCCAACTGGAGATCGCCGGGCGCGGCCTGCTGCGCTTTGCCACCCGCCCGGTGTACCTGGCCACCCGCGCGCTGCCGGCCACGGTGAGCACCGTCGTCGACACCGTGCGCCGCGCCGTCGCCGGCGAGGCCATGGCGAGCCCGTTCACCGCGCCGCCGACGCCGTTCAACGCCAGCATCACCGGGCGGCGCAACGTCGCCTTCGCGCAGCTGGATCTCGAGGACGTCAAGGCCGTCAAGAACCACTTCGGCGTCAAGCTAAACGACGTGGTGATGGCGCTGGTGGCCGGGGCGCTGCGGCACTACCTGAGCGACGTGGGCGAGCTGCCGGACAGCTCCCTGGTCGCCATGGTGCCGGTCTCGGTGCACGGGAAGTCCGATCGGCCCGGGCGCAACAAGGTGTCCGGGATGTTCACCAGCCTGGAGACCGACATCGACGACCCGGCCGAGCGGCTCAAGGCCATCGCCGCGGCGAGTTCGGTTGCGAAGGAACACAGTTCGGCGATCGCGGCCACGCTGCTGCAGGACTGGTCCCAGTTCGCCGCGCCGGCGGTGTTCGGCGTCGCGATGCGGCTCTACGCCGCCACCCGGCTGACCGAGGCCCGCCCGGTGCACAACCTGGTGGTGTCCAACGTGCCCGGCCCGCAGGTGCCGCTGTACTTCCTGGGCGCCGAGGTCAAGGCCATGTACCCGCTCGGACCGATCTTCCACGGCTCGGGCCTGAACATCACGGTGATGTCGCTGAGCGGCAAGCTCGACGTCGGCATCATCTCCACCCCGGAGCTGATGCCCGACCTGTGGCGCCTGGCCGACGCGTTCGTCGCGGAGCTCAAGGAACTGCTGGCCGCAATGAGCTGACCGACACCACGGTCGACCGGCGCTTCCGGGCTCCCGCCTGCGCGCATGGCACTATGTGTGGCGATGAATCCGGTGTTGCTTTGACCCTTTCGAAGACCATTTCCAAGATCGCTCCCGGGCTCCGATCCGGCCGTGGACTTCGGCGCTTGGCCGTGCGCGTGACTTCGGTGGCGGCCGCCGCCGCACTGCTGGCCGGCAGCGCCGGCTGCGCGCGCGTGGTCGACGGCCGCCCGGTTCTGGCCAGTCCGCGAATCGGTGACCCGGTCCATTGGGACAAGTGCAAGCTCAACGCCGACGTCGACGACGGCATCAAGCGCAGCGTCCAGTGCGGCCGGGTCGCGGTGCCGGTGGACTACGGCAAGCCCGACGGTGACGTGGCGGTGCTGGCGATGGTCCGGTTTCCCGCGACGGGCAAGAAGATCGGTTCGCTGGTGATCAACCCGGGTGGCCCGGGCGAGTCGGGCGTCGAGGCGGCGGTGAGCATGGTCTCCCTGGTGCCGAGCGACGTGCGGGAGCGCTTCGACCTCGTCGGGTTCGACCCGCGCGGGGTCGGGTTGTCGACCCCCGCCCTGTGGTGCAACTCCGACGCCGACAATGACCGGCTGCGGGCCGACAACGTGGTGGCCTACACCCCGGAGGGCGTGGCGCACATCGACCATGAAAGCAGGCAGTTCGTCCAGCGCTGCGTCGACAAGATGGGCAAGGACTTCCTCGCCAACGTCGGCACCGTGAACGTCGCCAAGGATCTCGACGCGATCCGGGCGGCCGTCGGCGACGACAAGCTGACCTACCTGGGCTACTCGTACGGCACCCGGATCGGCTCCGAATACGCCGAGCAGTTCCCGACGAAGGTGCGCGCGATGATCCTCGACGGCGCGGTGGACCCCGACGCCGACCCGATCCAGGCCGACCTCGACCAGGCCGCGGCATTCCAGAAGGCGTTCGACAACTTCGCGGCCGACTGCGCCAAGTCGTTCGACTGCCCGCTGGGCACGGATCCCGCGAAATCCGTTGACGTGTACCGCAGTTTGGTCGATCCCCTGGTGGACAAGCCGGCCAAGACCAAGGACCCGCGCGGCCTGTCCTACAGCGACGCGATCGTCGCCACGATCATGGCGCTCTACTCGCCGAACCTGTGGCACCACCTGGAGAACGGTCTGGTGGAACTGCGCGCCGGCCGCGGCGACACCCTGCTGGCGCTGGCCGACATGTACATGCGCCGCGACGACAAGGGTCACTACAGCAACTCCACCGATGCCCGGGTCGCGGTCAACTGCGTGGACCAGCCGGCCATCACCGACCCCGCCACGATCGTCGACGAGGACCGGCGGATGCGTCAGGCCGCGCCATTCATGAGCTACGGCGAGTTCACCGGGCACGCGCCGATGCCGACCTGCGCGCTGTGGCCGGTGCCGCCGACGAGCAAGCCGCACAAGGTGTCGGCGCCCGGACTGCCGCCGCCGCTGGTGGTTTCCACGACCCACGATCCGGCCACCCCGTTCCAGGCCGGTGTCGACCTGGCCAAGCAACTCGGCGGCGCGCTGCTGACCTTCGAAGGAACCCAGCACACCGTCGTGTTCCAGGGCAACAAGTGCGTCGACGACTACTCGGCGGCTTATCTGCTGGACAACACCCTGCCGCCGCAGGGTGCGGTCTGCCGTTAACGCGTGGCGTTGCCGATATCTGGCTGTGACCTGGTTGTGCGAGCATGACCGGATGCCGCTCGTGAGGTCCCGGGGTTCGGCGCTGCTCGCGGTGCTCCTGGCGACCTGGATCGCCGCCCCCGCGGCGAGCGCGTTACCCGTTGCGCCACAAGCGAATTGGACGTCGTGCGCGGCGATGCTCGGTGACGTGTCCGACATCCCGACGGCGCGCTGCGCGATGATTCCGGTGGACGGGTCCACCGACGTCGCGGTGATCCGCATCCCGGCCGAGGGCGCCCGGATCGGCGCCCTGTTCGTCAACCCCGGTGGGCCGGGCGGCTCGGCCGTTGACGCGGTCGCCGGCATGGGCGCCGCACTGAGCGGCAGCCCTATCAACGAACATTTCGACCTCATCGGCGTCGACCCGCGCGGCGTCGGGCACTCCACCCCGGAGTTGCGCTGCCGCACCGACGCCGAGTTCGACGCCTGGCGGGCCGAACCGATGGTCGACTACAGCCCGGCCGGCGTCGCGCACATCGAGGGGCTCTACCAACAGTTCGTCGATCGTTGCGTCGCCCGGATGGGCAAGGACTTCCTCGCCGGTCTCGGGGCGGCGACCACCGCGGACGACATGGACACCGTCCGCCGGGTCCTGGGCGACGACAAGATCAACTACCTCGGCTTCTCCTACGGCACCCAGATCGGCACGTCCTACGTCAACCGGTTCGGCGACCACGTGCGCACGATGGTGCTCGACGGCGCGATCGACCCGAGCATCGACCCCATCGACAAGAGCGTCCGCCAGATGGCCGCCTTCCAGCAGGCGTTCGACGACTACGCCGCCGACTGCGCGATGTCGCCGGACTGCCCGCTCGGCCAGGATCCCGCGCAGTGGGTCGCCCGGTATCAGGCCCTGGTCAACCCGCTGGCGACGAAGCCGGCCCGCGTCTCCGGTGATTCACGCGGGCTGGGGTACGCCGACGCCATCACGGGGACCGTCAACGCGCTCTACACGCCGGCGTTCTGGAAATACCTGACCAGCGGACTGCTCGGGCTGGCACGCGGTACCGATGCCGGCGACCTGCTGCTGCTGGCCGACGAGTACGAAGGCCGCCGGACCGACGGCACCTACCGCAATCAGCAGGACGCGTTCACCGCGGTGCGCTGCGTCGACGCGCCCTTCCCGACCGACCCCGCCGTCTGGGCGTCCACCGATCAGCGGGTCCGGCAGGTTGCGCCGTTCCTGTCCTACGGGCAGTTCACCGGGTACGCGCCGCGCGACATCTGTGCGTTCTGGCCGGTGCCGGCGACGTCGTCGCCCGCGCCCGCCACACCCGCGGCGCCGGGCCAGGTGGTCGTCGTATCCACCACGCACGACCCGGCCACCCCGTACCAGGCCGGAGTGAGCCTGGCCCGTCAGCTCGGCGCCCCGCTGATCACCTACGAGGGCACCCAGCACACGGCGGTGTTCAACGGCATCGAGTGCATCGACACCGCGGTGGTGAACTACTTCGTCGACGGCACCGTGCCCGGCGATCTGCATTGCTAGCTTCCCGTTGAGTGAGGAGCCCGGCAGGGCGCCACTCGAACTTCTGCTGCGCCATTCCTCAATCGACGTTGCCGCGACTGCGTAAAGCGACGCGTACGTAACACCGATTTAACAGCCGCTGCATACGCTCGCGGTCATGGATCGCCAGACGGAATTTGTGCTGCGCACGCTGGAGGAACGCGACATCCGCTTTGTCCGGTTGTGGTTCACCGATGTGCTCGGATACCTCAAGAGCGTGGCGATCGCGCCGGCCGAACTCGAGGGCGCGTTCACCGAGGGCATCGGCTTCGACGGATCCTCCATCGAGGGCTTCGCCCGGGTGTCCGAGTCCGACACGGTCGCCCGGCCCGATCCGTCGACCTTCCAGATCCTGCCGTGGACCACCAGCAAGGGTGAGCACCACTCGGCGCGGATGTTCTGCGACATCACCATGCCCGACGGCTCACCGTCGTGGGCGGACTCCCGGCACGTCCTGCGCCGCCAGCTCGCCAAGGCCAGCGACCTCGGCTTCTCCTGCTACATCCATCCCGAGATCGAGTTCTTCCTGCTCGAACCCGGCCCGTACGACGGCTCGACCCCGGTGCCGGCGGACAACGGCGGCTACTTCGACCAGGCCGTGCACGATTCGGCGCCCAACTTCCGCCGGCACGCGATCGACGCGCTGGAGCAGATGGGCATCTCGGTCGAGTTCAGCCACCACGAGGGCGCGCCCGGCCAGCAGGAGATCGACCTGCGCTACGCCGACGCGCTGTCCATGGCCGACAACGTGATGACGTTCCGGTACGTGGTCAAGGAGGTGGCGCTCGGCGAGGGCGTGCGCGCGTCGTTCATGCCCAAGCCGTTCGCCGAATATCCCGGCTCGGCGATGCACACCCACATGAGCCTGTTCGAGGGCGAGACCAACGCCTTCCACAGCCCCGACGACCCGCTGCAGCTCTCCGACGTCGCGAAGTCGTTCATCGCCGGCATCCTCGAGCACGCCAGCGAGATCAGCGCGATCACCAACCAGTGGGTGAACTCCTACAAGCGGCTGGTGCACGGCGGCGAGGCCCCGACGGCCGCCTCCTGGGGCGCGGCCAACCGGTCGGCGTTGGTGCGGGTGCCGATGTACACGCCCAACAAGTCGTCGTCACGCCGCGTCGAGGTGCGCAGCCCCGACTCGGCCTGCAACCCGTACCTGACGTTCGCGGTGCTGCTGGCCGCCGGGCTGCGCGGGGTGGAGAAGGGGTATGTGCTGGGGCCGCAGGCCGAGGACAACGTGTGGACCCTGACCGCCGAGGAGCGGAGCGCGATGGGCTACCGAGAACTGCCCGGGTCGCTCGGCAACGCGCTGGCGGCCATGGAGAACTCCGAACTGGTCGCGGAAGCGTTGGGGGAGCATGTGTTCGACTTCTTCCTGCGCAACAAGCGCACCGAGTGGGAGAACTACCGCAGCAACGTGACCCCGTACGAGCTCAAGCAGTACCTGTCGCTCTAGTTGCCCGACCTTTCCGATCTGTCGAGCGGTCCCTGACACAAACTGCGAGTGGACTTCGCGCGCACCGCTGAACAGGTCGCACTAGGCCGGTGCGTTACGGTTTTGTGGTGTCCGAACCAGCCGTGCCCAAGCCCGCGACGCGGCGTCCCACGCTGCCCGGGGTCGGCCGGCTCGGACTGGTCGAACCGACCGCCCCCGCCCACCTCGAACGGCTGGGCTGGAACACCGACGCGCACATCGAACTGTTGTGGTCGCTGTCCCGGGCCGCCGACGCCGACGCCGCACTGCGCACCATGGTCCGGCTGGCCGACGCGCTGGACGCCGACTGGCCCGAGTTGGCCGACCTGCTGCTGACCGACAAGTCGCTGCGCGGCCGGCTGTTCGGCTTGCTGGGATCGTCGCTGGCACTCGGCGATCACCTCGTCGCGCATCCGCAGGCGTGGCGGTTGCTGCACGGCAGCATCGGGTTGCCGTCGGCCGCGGAGTTGAAAACGTTGTTCACGGAGTGCGCTTTGAGCACCCCGTCGCCGGAGGTGCAGCATGTATTGCGCCGGCTCTACCGCGACCGGCTGATGGTGCTGGCCGCCCTGGACGTGGCCCCCACCGTGGAGAACGAACGCGTGTTGCCGTTCGCCACGATCGGTGAGCATCTGGCCGATCTGGCCGACGCCGCACTGGCGGCCGCGCTGGAAGTCGCCGTCGCCACGGTATGCAAAGGGGATACGCCGGCACCCCGACTGGCGATCATCGCGATGGGCAAATGCGGTGCGCGAGAACTGAATTACGTCAGCGACGTCGACGTCATCTTCGTCGGAGAGAACGCCGACGCCGTCACCACTCGGGTCGCCGGGGAGCTGATGCGGTTCGCGTCGGACACCTTCTTCGAGACCGACGCCGCCCTGCGGCCCGAGGGTAAACAGGGTCAGTTGGTGCGCACCCTGGACTCGCACGTCGCCTACTACCAGCGCTGGGCAAAGACATGGGAGTTCCAGGCGCTGCTGAAGGCGCGGCCGGCCGCGGGCGACATGCAACTCGGCGACAAGTACATGGACGCGCTGATGCCGATGGTGTGGACGGCGTGTGAGCGCGAGGACTTCGTCGTCGACGTGCAGGCGATGCGCCGCCGCGTCGTCGAGAACGTGCCCGCCGATATGCGCGACCGGGAGATCAAGCTGGGCTACGGCGGGCTGCGCGACGTCGAATTCGCCGTCCAGCTGCTGCAATTGGTGCACGGCCGCAACGATCCGTCGCTGCATGTGACCGCCACGCTGGACGCGCTGGCGGCGCTGGCCGAGGGTGGCTACATCGGCCGCGACGACGCGGCGAACATGCGGGCGTCCTACGAGTTCCTGCGACTGCTCGAACACCGGTTGCAGCTGCAGCGGCTCAAGCGCACGCACACGCTGCCCGCCCCCGACGACGACGAGGCGCTGCGCTGGCTGGCGCGCGCGGCGCACATGCGGCCCGACGGCACGCACGACGCGCTCGGCGTGCTGCGCGAGGAACTCAAACGGCACAGCCTGCGGGTGTCCCGGCTGCACGGCAAACTGTTCTACCAGCCGATGCTCGAATCACTCGGCGGCTCAAGGGAATTCGCCGAGGGTATGTCCGGCGAGGCCGCCGAGCGCCAGCTGGCCGCGCTGGGCTACCAGTCGCCGCACAGCGCGCTGACTCACCTCGCGGCGCTGACCACTCAGAGTGGCCGCCGCGGCCGGGTGCAGACCGTGCTGCTGCCCACCCTGCTGGACTGGCTCTCGGACACCCCCGACCCGGACGGCGGACTGCTGGCCTACCGCAAGCTCTCCGAGGCGATGGCCGACCACCGCTGGTTCTTGCAGACGCTGCGCGACGAGAGCGCGGTGGCCAAGCGACTGATGCGCGTGCTGGGAACCTCGGCCTACGTGCCGGAGTTGCTGATGCGCGCACCGGAAGTCATCCAGGCCTACGCCGACGGGCCAACGGGCCCAAAGCTTTTGGACACAGACCCCGACGGTGTGGCCAAGGCGCTGGTGGCCGCCGCGGCCCGGCAGCCGGATCCGGCGAAGGCGATCGCTTCGGCGCGCACCCTGCGTCGCCGGGAACTGGCCCGGATCGCCTCGGCGGACCTGCTCGGGATGCTCGAGGTTCGTGACGTCTGTAAGGCGCTGACGTCGATCTGGGTCGCGGTGCTGCAGGCGGCCCTGGAGGTGGTGATCCGGGACAACCTGCCCGACGACGGAGTGGCTCCGGCGGCGATCGCGGTGATCGGGATGGGACGCCTCGGCGGCGGGGAACTCGGCTACGGTTCAGACGCCGACGTGATGTTCGTGTGCGAACCGACTGCCGGTGTCGAGGAGACTGTCGCCGTCAAGTGGTCGGTGTCGGTGGCCGAACAGGTACGCACGCTGCTCGGAACACCAAGTGTCGATCCGCCTTTGGAGGTCGACGCGAACCTGCGACCGGAGGGCCGAAATGGTCCGCTGGTCCGCACGCTGGCGTCATACGAGGCGTACTACAACCAGTGGGCGCAGGCCTGGGAGGTGCAGGCGCTGCTGCGGGCGCACCGGGTGGCCGGCGACCTGGACCTGGGAGAGCGGTTCCTGGTGATGGTCGACGCGGTCCGCTATCCGGCGGGCGGCATCTCGGCCGAGACCATGCAGGAGATCCGCCGCATCAAAGCCCGCGTCGATGCCGAGCGGCTGCCCCGCGGAGCGGACCCGAACACCCACACTAAGCTGGGCCGCGGCGGCCTGGCCGACGTCGAGTGGACCGTGCAGCTGCTGCAGTTGCGGTTCGCCGACAAGATTCCTTCTTTGCACAACACATCGACCTTGGAAACCCTGGACGCGATCGCGGCGGCGGAGCTGATCGCCGAGGATGAGGTCGATCAGTTGCGCGACGCGTGGCTGTTGGCCACCCGGGCGCGTAACGCCCTGGTTCAGGTGCGCGGGAAGCCGGTGGACCAACTGCCCGGTCCTGGGCGGCAGTTGAATGCCGTTGCGGTGGCGGCAGGGTGGCGCAATGACGATGGCAGTGAGTTCCTGGATCACTACCTGCGGGTGACCCGACGAGCAAAAGCCGTGGTGCGCAAGGTGTTCGGGGGCTGACTGCCCGGACTGCAGGGGCTCACCGATGACGAGTACTTCTCGGACCCCGTGCCCGGATGCTCGACGGTCCCCACCACCGTTGACGGGCGCCCGAGCCACCGCCCGTGACGACCACCTGGTGCCTGGCCCGCATTGCCGTCCCGGTGTTCGGCATTCGCACTCTGGACGACGGCGCATTACAACAACCAGTGGGAGATGGCGAGGCGTCTGGGCGGAGCGCTTGATGGCGATGCTGATCCTGCACCTGAACCGCGAGGTTATCCACCACGGCGCAGAAATCACTCTGTTACGCGACCTCTATCGCGCCGGCTTGTCCAGTGCATGACCGCAACGGCCAAAGACCAGCACATTCCATGCTCCATGACGCCCATCCGCGCAGGCAATGCTAAGAACAGACGATGAAGTTCTCCGCCGAGGTCATGGACGCCGAGGAATTCGAGCGTCAGCGCGACCTGTATGAACCGCTGGCCGGCGCGGTCCGTGACTTGCTGGACGCCACGATCCGCACCCAGGCTGACCCCGATACCGTCGCTGCGGCGGTGCGAGCGGTCGAGGCCGTCACCGCGTCCCTGCGCGCCACGCAACTCGAGGGCCCGCGGGGCATCCGCTACACCAGCGACGGTCGCAGCATGACATGGGGCAATCCGGTGATCGGCATCCACAACGCGTTCGCGCCGCCGGTCGTCGTCAACAAGGAAGACGACCGCTGCTGGGCGGAGTTCACCCTCGGCGCGGCCTACGAGGGCCCACCCGACCACGTGCACGGCGGGGTCAGCGCGCTGATCCTCGACCACATGCTTGGCGAGGTCGCCAGCCTCGGCGGCATCAAGCCGATCTTCACCGGGACGATCTCCTGCCGCTACCTGCGCGGCACCCCGCTGGGGGCGCTGCGCTGCGAGACGTGGGTCGATCGGGTCGACGGAATCAAGACGTACGCAAAGGGATTCATCGCCGACGCCGACGGGCCGACGGTCGAAGCCGAGGGCGTCTTCATCCAGCCGCAGTGGGCCCGCTAGTGAAGTTCTACATCAGCACCGCCTTCCTGGACACCTGGGAGGCCGTCGAAGTCGCCAGGGCCGCAGACGAACTCGGCTACGACGGCATGGGCATCCCGGATCACGTGATCAACCTGGAGACGCTGCAGACGCCGTACCCGTACACCAAGGACGGATCGCGGCGCTGGGAGGCGTTCACCGACTGGCCTGACCCGTGGGTGATGATTGGAGCCGTCGCACTGGTGACGCAGCGGCTGCGGTTCGTGACCACGGTGTACCTGCCCGCGATGCGGGATCCGTTCTCGGCCGCCAAGGCCATTGGCACCGCGGCCGTCCTGGCGCAGGGCCGACTGGAACTGGGCATCGGGGTGGGCTGGTGCCGTGAGGAATTCGAGCTGCTCGGCCAGCAGTTCGAACGGCGCGGCAAGCGCACCGACGAGATGCTGGAGCTGATGAAGCAGCTCTGGGCGCCGGGTTGGACGGAGTTCTCCGGCGAGTTTTATCAGGTGCCACGCCTGGACATGGAGCCCACACCGCCGCCCATCCCGATCTACGTCGGCGGACTCTCGGACATCGCGCTGCGACGCGCCGCCCGCCACGACGGCTGGATCGGCGATCTGATCACTACCGACAAGGCGCTGGAACGCGTCGACAAGCTACGCGAAATTCGCGCCGAAAATGGTTCCGGCATGGACGGTTTCGAGGTCATCACGCCGTTGGTCGATGCGTTCACTCCCGAGCAGTATCAGCGCGCCGAAGCCGGAGGGATCACCGGGATCATCACCATGCCGTGGATGTTCTACACCGGTCCGGAATCCACACTGCAGCAGAAGATCGACGCCATGGCCCGCTTCCGGGCGGATATGCGGCTGGACGGCTGACCGCGGATCGGGTGCGGCAGGATTCAGGCCGGGCCGCGCAGCGTATCGACGATCTTGTTGATCACATCGGGCTTGGGCGTCACATTGGCACCCTCGCGCAACGAGATGATGAAGGCAACCGATCCCTCGACGTTGGGCACCGTGGTGACCACCATGCTGTGGAATGCCGAGGAGCCGTTGCAGGCATCGGTTGCGATGCCCTTCACCGTCGCGACCATCTGGACCGCGGGACGACTGCCGATGTTGAACTCACGTACCGGCCCGAACTCGACGTTGGGAACCTGACCGTTCTGGGTGTAGATGGGAGACACTGTCGCGGACTCCTCGTCCAGTGCCGCTCTGATATCCGGGTTCTTCGAGTTCGCAACGCCGGCCATCGCGAGGTTCTGCTTCTCGCACGCCGGGTTGGCCACCGTCGCCACCGCGCCGAGATCCTGAATCACGCACTGGCCCTGCGGGCAGGGTTTGGCCCAGCCCATCCGGACGCCGCATTCCGCGAGCGTCCAATCCGGGGGAACGGCATAAGCCAGCCCGAGACGATTGATCGTGGCATGCCAGCCGGGCTGTGAGGACGGGTCGACCGATGCGGTGAACCCGTCACACGTCATCGACGAGCCGGCCGTACCGGCGGCGGGTGGTTGCGCCACGGTCGGCTGTGGCGGCTGAACGGTGGTCGAGGACGCCGACGCTGGGGGTGCGGATGTCCCGGAGTCCTTGGCAGTGCGCTGCATGATCACCACGGTGGACAAGACTGCGATTATCACCACGGCGACGGCCAGTGCGAGCCACAACCAGGTGGTGCGGCGGTGCGGGGGTTCCGGCTGGTACCCCGGGAAGTTGCGGCTGGGATCCACCGGGCCTGGCATCGGATAGTTCAAGACAGGCTCCGTGAGTTCGACGTCTGGACAACACGACCATGTTGAGTCGTGCCCGGAACATTACCGCCCGTCGGCGGTGGTTCGGCGCCGGATCCGGGCCGATTCGTCCGGCGCCGCGGCGGTGCCGGTACGGATGATGCGAAAACGCTTCGGGCATAGCCGCTTTCGACGGCGGCCTGCCACGGTCAGTCGCGTTCCACCGGCGGCGCATCCACCTTCTCGGCCTTGTGTCGACGGCCGAGCACACTGTCGATCGCCAGCCAGCCGGAGCCGGTGAACACCAGCAGGAAGAACGCCCAGCAGAACAGCACCGCGGGCTCGCCCTGGTTGGCGATCGGCCAGAACCCGTGCGGGAAGTGCTGGGTGAAGAACGCGACGGCCATCTGGCCGGCCGCGATGAACGCCGCTGCGCGGGTGAACAACCCGAGGGTGATCAGCGCACCCAGGGTGATCTCAAGGATGCCGGCCCACCAGAACTGCGAGCCGCTGGGGACGGTGGGACCGACCGGCCAGCCGAACAGTTTCGACGTGCCGTGCACGAAGAACAGCAGACCGAAGACGATCCGGAACAGACTCAGGACCGTCGATGTAAGCCCGCTCAAGCGGGCGCCCAGTTGACTCATTCCCCGGACGGTACGGTGCGGCGATGACGACCACGGTCAACCGTTGGTCACAATTCTCTTTCTGATTCTGTTCAGCGGTGGCTGCGACGTTGTGCGAGTGGGGGTCGCAGGGAGGGCTGAACAGATTGGGGTGGTCATCACAATTCGAGCATCAGCGTCACCGGGCCGTCGTTGACCAGGGCCACCTGCATGTTGGCGCCGAACAGCCCGGCGGCCACCTCGGCGCCCAGTTCGCGCAAGGCGTCGGCGAACACGGTCACCAGCGGTTCGGCCACCTCGCGTGGCGCCGCGGCGTTCCAGGACGGCCGCCGTCCCTTGACGGTGTTGGCGTACAGCGTGAACTGGCTGACCACCAGGATCGGGGCGCCGACATCGGCTGCGCTGCGCTCGTCGTCAAGAATTCGCAGCTGCCAAAGCTTTTCGGCCATCCGACGGGCGACCGAAGGCGTATCGGAGTGCGTGACGCCGACCAGGGCGACCAAACCCTGGGTCGCAGGCTCGATCGAGCCGACCACGGTGCCGTCGACGCTGACGCTGGCCGACGTCACGCGCTGCACCAGGACGCGCACCTAGATGAACGGCTGCTGCGTGATGTTCGTGGTCTTCAGCGGGGTCTGGTTGTTCTGGTCGAGTTCGGCGACGATCCCGATTTTCAGGAACGGCACGCTGATGATCGGCCGGCGGTCCTTGAGGAACGTCACGAAGTTGTTGTCGATCACGTAGGTGTCCGCTTCGATGATCACCATCTGGGGTGCGCCGGGATTCCCGGATGCATCCTTCGTCGGTTGAGCACCGATCGTGTAGCGCGGCATAACGGCGTCCCTGCCTTCTCGTTGGCGTACTGCGGTCGGATCAGACCCTAGCTGACCCCCGGGTCCGATCGGCCGGTAAGCAAAGAGCCGGGCGACATCCCACAGGATGCCGCCCGGCTCTCGGAAACCGACTTACACGTCGAAGTACAGCGCGAACTCGTACGGATGAGGCCGGATCTGCACGGGCAGGATCTCGTTCTCCCGCTTGTAGGAGATGTACGTCTCGATCAGGTCCTCGGTGAACACGCCACCCTCGGTGAGGTATTCGTGATCCTCCTCGAGCTTGTCGATCACCGCCGCCAGCGACGTGGGCGCCTGCGGGATGTTGGCGGCCTCGTCCGGCGGCAGCTCGTAGAGGTCCTTGTCGACCGGGGCGAGCGGCTCGATCTTGTTCTTGATGCCGTCGATGCCGGCCATCAGCATCGCCGCGAACGCCAGATACGGGTTGCCCGAGCTGTCCGGGCAACGGAACTCCAGGCGCTTGGCCTTCGGGTTGTTGCCGGTGATCGGGATACGCACGCAGGCCGAGCGGTTGCGCTGGCTGTACACCAGGTTGATCGGCGCCTCGTAGCCGGGGACCAGACGCTTGTAGGAGTTCACCGTCGGGTTGGTGAACGCCAGCAGCGACGGCGCGTGGTGCAGGATGCCGCCGATGTAATGCCGCGCGACATCCGATAGGCCCGCGTACCCCGACTCGTCGTGGAACAGCGGCTTACCGTCCTTCCACAGCGACTGGTGCGCGTGCATACCGGAACCGTTGTCACCGAACAGCGGCTTGGGCATGAAGGTGACCGTCTTGCCGGCCGCCCAGGCGGTGTTCTTGATGATGTACTTGAACAGCAGCACATCGTCGGCCGCGTGCAGCATCGTGTTGAACTTGTAGTTGATCTCGGCCTGCCCGGCGGTGCCCACCTCGTGGTGACCGCGTTCCAGTGTGAAGCCGGCGTTCTGCAGGTTGGTGGCCATCTGGTCGCGCAGGTCGACGTAGTGGTCGTACGGCGCGACGGGGAAGTAGCCGCCCTTGGGGCGGACCTTGTAGCCGCGGTTGGCGCTGCCGTCGGCCTCGAACGGCTCACCGGTGTTCCACCAGCCCGACTCGGAGTCGACCTCGTAGAAGGTGCCGTTGATCTTCGAGTCGAAGCTCACCGAGTCGAAGATGTAGAACTCGGCCTCGGCGCCGAAGTACGCCGTGTCGGCGATGCCGGTGGAGGTCAGGTAGTTCTCCGCCTTGCGGGCCACGTTGCGCGGGTCGCGGGAGTAGGCCTCGCGGGTGAACGGGTCGTGCACGAAGAACATCAGGTTCAGCGTCTTGGCGGCGCGGAACGGGTCGATGCGCGCGGTCTCGGGATCCGGCAACAGCATCATGTCCGACTCGTGGATCGACTGGAAGCCGCGCACCGACGAACCGTCGAACGCCAGGCCGTCCTCGAACACGCTCTCGTCGAACGCCGACGCCGGGATGGAAAAGTGCTGGACCACACCGGGCAGATCGCAGAACCGGATGTCGACATACTCGACGTTCTCGTCCCTGATCAGCTTGAAGATGTCGTCCGCGTTCTTGTCTGCCACTTAGTGCTCCTTCTTGCGGGCATGTTTACTCAGTGTTCTAACTCGCGGCTGACGCTAGGGAGCCGATGTTGCACGGCAGTCAACCGCATGTTGCGTAGACGTTACGCATACCTGGACGACTCTATGCTGAGGCCATGGCCCGCTCTGTCTCCTCCTGGCTGTCCGGCCCCGAGCCCGCGGATTCCGTCGACAACACCTATCCCGGCCAGGCGCTCGGGCTGCCGCAGACCGGTCCACGGTCGCTGGCGCGCACCGGCCGGCGGCTGGCGGCACTGTGCGTGGACTGGCTGATGTGTTACGGCGTGGCGGCCCTGCTGATGAGCCTCGGGCTGATCCCGCAGGCCATGCTCTCAACGGCGGTGCTGGCGGTGTGGTTCGTCGTCGGCGCGGTGTCGGTGCGGCTGTACGGGTTTAGCCCCGGCCAGCTCGCCCTGGGTCTGCAGGTGGTGCCCGTCGACGGCCGACTGCACGTCGGCTTCGGCCGCGCCCTGGTGCGCGGCGTGCTGCTGGCCTTCGTCATCCCGGCGCTGTTCATGGACGCCGACGGCCGCGGGCTGCACGACCGGCTGAGCTTCACCGCCGTCGTCCGTCGCTGACGTCGTCCGCCTCCAGCCGTTGAGTGAGGAATCTGGCAGCCGCTCACTCGTACGACGTCTGCGTGGTTCCTCACTCCGTGCGGCTGTGGATGGGTGAAAACGGGCGCGGGCCGATCCTGGCACCGTCGCGCCGGTGCAGATCATCATCGGCAGTGAGGCGCTGGCCGCCGGTCACGTCACCAGATACGAGCTGACCGCGGACTATCGCCGCGTGCTGCCGGATGTCTACGTGCTGAAGCGGGCACCTCTGACACTTGTCGACCACATCCGCTCGGCATGGCTGTGGTCACACCGCCGAGCCATCGTCTGCGGCGTCACGGCATCCGCTCTCCACGGCGCCCGTTGGGTCGACGAGAAAACGCCGATCGAGCTCAACCTCGGTCATAACAAGGCACCCGGCGGGGTGATCGTCCGCCGAGACACTCTGCTCGAAGCTGAAGTTGTGCAGCAGCACGGAATGCCGGTGACGTCAATCGAGCGGACCGCCTTCGACTTGGCACGTCGAGGTCCGGTCGGTCGGGCGGTACAGCGACTCGACGCGCTGGCCAATGCGACTCACTTCAAGTCGGCCGACGTGCTTGCCATCGGGGAGCGTCATCCACGGCTACGCGGACTGCGGCGGCTGCCCGCGGTGCTCGACCTCGTCGACGCAGGTGCTCAGTCGCCGAAGGAAACATGGTTGCGCACGCTGTTGATCGCCGCGGGCTTTCCCCGGCCGAGAACACAGATTCCGGTCCCGTGGCCCGACGGCTATCCGCGCTACTTCCTGGATATGGGGTGGGAGGAGTTCATGACGGCAGTCGAATACGACGGTCAACACCACCGCACCGACCCCGTCCAGTACCGCAATGACGTCGCCCGCTCGGAGTACGTCACGGCCAAAGGCTGGCGGCGGATCGCCGTGCTGGCCGGCGATCGAGAGGCGGACATCGTTCGCCGCGTGGAGCGTCTCGGGGTGCCGCGCGCCTGGTCGGGAATCGATCGGTCACTCATCGGGCGCTGAGTGAGGAATCTGGCAGAGAGCTACTCGCACAACGTCTGCGTGGTTCCTCACTCAACGCGAAAAGGGAGCCAAGGAGCTACTTGCGGCGCACCGTCCGCTGCACCCCGCGCATCTTGGCCTGCGACGGCAGCGGCCCCTTGGGCATGCCGGCGGGACCCAGCTTGCCGCCCAGGGCGACCAGCTTGGACTCCAGCGAGTCCATCTGCTTGACGGTGATGTTGGCCGGCAGCTTGGTCAGGTGCCGCTCCAGCTTGGCCAGCGGCACCTCGCCCTCGCCGTTGCCGATCACGATGTCGTAGATCGGGACGTCGCCGACGAGCCGTGCGGTGCGCTTCTTCTCTTGCGCCAGAAGGGGTTTGACGCGGCTGGGCTGACCTTCGCCGACGAAGATCACCCCCGGCCGGCCGATCACCCGGTGCACGGCGTCGAAATGACCGGTCGCCGCGACGCCGGGTGTCACCCGCCACTTGCCCCGCAAGTTGTCCAGCGCCCAGGCCGCGGCGCCGGTCTGGCCCTCGGCCTTGCTATACACCGACTTCTGGGCGCGGCGGCCGAAGATGATGAACGCCACCAGCCCGCCGAGGATGACGCCCAGCACGATGAACATGTACGTCGTGAATCCACCGTGGCCGATGAGGATGCCGGCGGCCACCGAGAGCGCCACGATCAGCACGAACGCGCCGATCATGTACGGCAGCAGCCGGGTGTCCTCCTTGCGCTGCATCTGGAACGCCTGCCAGAGCTGACTGCGCCGCTGCCTCGACTCGGCCTTGCGGTTGGCCTTGGCCTCGGCCTTGAGGGCCTTGTTCTCGGCGGCGCTGCGGGGTTTAGCCATGGGACAAGAATACGGTGGGCGGATCAGCCCTCGACGGCGATCCGCCCCTGCACGGCCTGGGCGTACAACCGGCCCGCCCGGTACGACGAGCGCACCAGCGGCCCGGCCAGCACCCCGGCGAAACCCAGCCCCTCCGCGAACGCGGCATGTTCGACGAACTCGTCGGGGTGCACCCAGCGCTCCACCGGATGATGCCGCGCCGACGGCCGCAGGTACTGCGTGATCGTGACGATGTCACAGCCGGCGTCGCGCAGATCGCGCAGCGCCACCCGGACCTCCTCGGGCGTCTCGCCCATCCCGAGGATCAGATTCGACTTCGTCACCAGTCCGTACTCGCGGGCCGCGGTCAGCACGTCGAGGCTGCGCCGGTAGCGGAACGCCGGGCGGATCCGTTTGAAGATGCGAGGCACCGTTTCGACGTTGTGCGCCAACACTTCCGGGCGCGAATCGAAGACCTCGCGCAGCTGTTCGGCGATTCCGTTGAAGTCGGGGATGAGCAACTCGACCCCGGTTCCCGGGTTGAGTTCCTTGATCGCGCGCACCGTCTCGGCATACAGCCAGGCGCCACCGTCGGGCAGGTCGTCGCGCGCGACGCCGGTGACCGTCGCGTACTTCAGGCCCATCGCGGCGACGCTCTCGGCGACGCGGCGCGGTTCGTCGCGGTCGAGGTCGGCCGGCTTGCCGGTGTCGATCTGGCAGAAGTCACAGCGCCGCGTGCACTGCTCGCCGCCGATCAGGAAGGTGGCCTCGCGGTCCTCCCAGCATTCGTAGATGTTGGGGCAGCCGGCCTCCTCGCACACCGTGTGCAGGCCTTCGCGTTTGACCAGGGCTTTGAGCTCGGTGTACTCCGGGCCCATCCGGGCGCGGGTCTTGATCCAGGGCGGTTTGCGTTCGATGGGGGTCTGCGCGTTGCGCACCTCCAGCCGCAACAGTTTCCGGCCCTCGGGAACGACGCTCACCTGCGCGATCCTACCGGCAGTCGCCCGTCGAGCGCGTCGGCGACGGCCTGCGCGACGGGGCCGGCGACGTCGTCCACCCCGACGTGGCGGCCGAGTTCGGCCGTCAGGGAGGTCACCCCGGCGTCGGTGATCCCGCAGGGGACGATCCCGCCGAACGCGGACAGGTCGCAGTCGCAGTTCAGCGCGAAGCCGTGCAGGGTGATCCCGCGCGCCACCCGGATGCCGATCGCGGCGACCTTGCGCTCCGGCCGTGAATCGTCGGCGGGCAGCCAGACCCCGGACCGGCCGTCGACCCGGCCGGTCCGCAGGCCGAGTCCGGCGCACACGCTGATCAGCGATTCCTCAAGGCGCCGAACGAAATTCACCACATCCAGCGGTTCGGCCAGCCGGATGATCGGGTAGCCGACCAACTGCCCAGGGCCGTGCCAGGTGATCTTGCCGCCGCGATCGGTGTCGACGACGGGAACTCCGTCGGCGGGCCGCTCGTGTGCTTCGGTGCGCCGCCCGGCGGTGTACACCGGCGGGTGTTCGAGCAGCAGCAGGGTGTCCGGGCCACCGGCCAGTCGCGCCTCGGCCAGTTCCCGTTGCCGGTCCCAGGCCGCCCGGTAGTCGACGAGGCCGAGCCGTTGCACGTCGATCGGACCGGCGCCGGATCGGACGGAGGTGCTCATGACCGTGCCGTCGCGTACCGCAGCGCCTCGCCAATGGTGTTGTGGTGGAACGTGAATCCGGCGTTCTCCAACGCGGCGGGAATGGCCCGCTGTCCGGCGAGCAGGCCCTCGGAGGCGAACTCGCCGACCACGGCGCGCAGTGCGATGCCGGGCACCAGCATCGGCGTCGGCCGGTTGACGGCCCGGCCCAGCGCACTGGTGAACTCGGCGTTGGTCACGGGCGCCGGGCCGGTCAGGTTCACCGGACCGGCCAGCGCGTCGTCGCCGAGGGCGAAGATCAACGCCCGCACCTCGTCCTCCAGGCTGATCCACGGCATGTACTGCCGGCCGCTGCCCAGTCGCGCGCCCAGCCCCAGGCTGAACAGCGGCCGCAACCGGGCCAGCACCCCGCCGGACGGCGCCAGGACGAGACCGGAGCGGGCCAGCACCACCCGTGCGCCGGCGTCGCGGGCCGCCGCGGTGGCCGCCTCCCAGTCCACGCACAGCCGGGCCAGGAAACCGGAACCGGGCGGGGATGTCTCGTCGACCGTGCGGCCGCGGGTGTCGCCGTAGAACCCGACCGCGCTGGCGTTGACCAGCGTCGGCACGCCGGCCTCGGCCACGGCCGTGGCGAGCACCTCGGTGGGGTCGATGCGGCTGTCGCGCAGGCTCTGTTTGAACGACCCCGACCACCGCGACCCGCCGACGTTCACCCCGCACAGGTTGACCACCGCGTCGACCCCGGACAGCACGCTGGCGTCCAGCGGGCCGGCGTCCGGATTCCAGTGCAGCTCATCGGAATTCGACGGGGCGCGGCGCACGATACGCACAACCCGGTGGTCGGCGGAGCGCAGGGCGGAAACCAGTGCGGTGCCGATCAGCCCGGAGGATCCGGCGATCGCGACGGTGGCGGGTGCCACGGGACTCACAGGCCCAGGTCGGCCTCGAAGGCGCCTTCTTCGAGGCGCTTGCGCACCGTGGTGAGGAAGCGTCCCGCGTCGGCGCCGTCGATGAGCCGGTGGTCGTAGGTCAGCGGCAGGTAGCAGATCGACCGCACGCCGATCGACTCGTTGCCGTTCTCGTCGACGACGACCCGCGGCCGCTTGACGATGGCGCCGGTGCCGAGCATCGCCGCCTGCGGCGGGACCAGGATCGGGGTGTCGAACAGCGCGCCCTGGCTGCCGATGTTGGTGATGGTGAAGGTGCCGCCGGACAGCTCGTCGGGCTTGAGGTTGCCCGACCGCGCCCGCTCGGCGATGTCGTTGATCGCGCGCGCCAGCCCGGCCAGCGACAGATCGCCGGCGTTGTGGACGACGGGGGACAGCAGGCCCTGCTCGGTGTCCACCGCGAAGCCGAGGTTCTCGGCGTCGAAATAGGTGATCTCCTTGGTGTCCTCGTTGTAGCTGGCGTTGATGTTCGGGTGCGCCTTGAGGGCGTCGATCACGGCGCGGGCGATGAACGGCAGGTACGTCAGATTGACGCCCTCGCGTTCGGCGAACGCCGTCTTCGCCTTGGCCCGCAGCGCCACGATCCTGGTCATGTCGACCTCGTGGGTCTGGGTCAGCTGCGCGGTGGTCTGCAGCGACTCGCGGGTCTTCTTCGCGGTCAGCTGACGAATCCGGTTGGCCTTCTGCGTCGTTCCGCGCAGATGCGCCAGCGGCCCCGGCGCCACCGGTGCGGGCGCCGGAGCGGACGCGGCGGCGGGGGCGGGGGCAGCC
>ERZ724513.121-NODE-121-length-31858-cov-5.061378_pt1 | contig 31858 bp, 31 predicted proteins | sample MGYA00376046_ERZ724513 | MGnify/ENA primary metagenome ERZ724513 (study PRJEB28724, sample SAMN07190883) | activated sludge metagenome | isolation source: activated sludge of sewage treatment plant in Hong Hong | place: Hong Kong | collected 2016-03-17 ...
GAACAAGGGCCTGATGGCCATGTTCGTGATGATGAACGTGGCGCGCCTCGGAGTCGGCCTGCCCTGCCCGCGCGGCCTTGGCGGCGCGGTGGTGTCGCTCGGCGAGTTCCCGCTGCTCGTACTCCTGCTCGTTCATTGGTCTGCTCCTTGCTTCACCAGTTCCGCCCCGGAGGGGTCGGTCTCATCGGCATGGTGAGCATGAGGCTCCTCGGCTTCGTCGGGCTGGTCGGGGCGTGGCAGCCATCTGCCGACCGTCGCGGGATGCACGCCCAGGAGCCGGGCGATGGCCCTGTTCGACCATTCCTGCTCGCGCAGCTGGGCCGCGACGGCCCGGCGATCCAGTTCCTGGTGCGCGTCGCTCGCCTCCAGTGCCGACTCGCCCAGCAAGGAGCCGGACGCTCCTTCCGCCAAATCCGGAAGAGGCGCGGTGTCGGGTTCGACTGGACGTGTCGAGCGGATCAGCACGACCGTCAGATGCGTGCTTGCCAGCAGCATCATCGGTGGTACCGCGGCGACGCATCCGGCCAGGAGGGCCGGCACGCCGGATTCGGCGGTGACCGTCGCGTGCATGACGTTCCCGGCGACCGACACACCCGTCGCGGCCATGAGTAGCAGCCACGGATACCAGGCCGAACGGTGCCCGTCGAGCGCGAACGCCGCGACCGTTGCCACAACGATCAGGCCATCGACGATGAGCGGCCACGCCCACGCCTGCCCCTCGGCCACACCGGAACGGCGGGCCAGATCGGTGAGCGCGATGAACGACAGCCAGAACGCGAACCCGGCGATCCCGACCGTGCCCCCGGTCGCCGTCGCCACCGCCCACCGCCGCGACTGGCCCTTCATCACAGCACCCTCGACGCGGAAGCGCACGACTCCGTGGCTCGAGGAACCAGGCCGTCCCCAAACGAGCGACGATGACCGACCGACGGGTCGCGACCGCGACCACCAGCGCCGACGGTTCGGTAGGCGCTGCACACGGTGCGTGTGATCTCGCGCTCACCGAAGTCCTCCTGAGCGGCCAGCATCAACGCGTCGAGTGCCACGGTGACGGGCACGTTGCCCTCAGCAAGTCGGCACGCCGCCCAGAAGAGCTTGATGTTCCTGTCGGTGGCCTGCCGCGCCAACCACGCGCCCAGCCGAGCCGCATCCGTTCGACCCACCTGTCGCCCCGGCGGCACCGGCCGGCGCGGCGGGCGCGGCTTGAGGAACTCACGCAGACGCGCGGCGTCGACCGGCTGCACGCTGCCCACAGCCGTCTGCTCGACCCGGTATGCACGATGAGCACCGTCCAGTCGAACCATCGACGGCGGGGCGACGATGTAGCCCCCGTCGCCGCGACAGTCCACGCCCACGTCGCCGATGGCCCATGACCGCTGCTCATGCGCGGGGTCGGCCGGGAAGTAGGAGTGTTGTCCGCCGGTCGGCGTAACGACGGTGACCAGCGGTTCGGGGATCAGGCCCGCTCTGACGGCTCGGGCGTAGGCGGTATACCCGTTCGTGCCGTGCAGATCCACGTCGATCACGACCAGGCCCGAAGCCTCACCCGTGGGGATACCGATGTTCGCCTGCGGCTGCCAGCGCCACCAGCCGTCTACCTGGCGAAGGTCGTCGGTCGCGAGCTTGAAGCCGGACGGAACGATCGGGTTCTTCTTGCCAGGCACGCACGGGAACACCGGCACTCCCGCGGACGCGATCGCGTGCGCCGCCATCGGCAGCGGCATCCCACCGAGCTGGCGAAACAGCACGGCGATGTCCTCGGCGTGACCACCGCTCGTCACCATCTGACGGGGTTCGTCCGTTCGCACCATCACTTCGCCTCCCTCTGCCTGCCATAGCCGCTCCGTGATGGAGGGCTGCGCGATCGCGAGGTACGCGCCGGGAGGATCAGGAGGCGGACGAGGGAACGAGACTTCGACCGCCAGGCCAGAAATGAGCCCGACGAGTCTCTACCGGACTACCGGACGAGTCGGCCTCGAAGGGCTCGAGTGCGGCAACGATCCTGATTACGGGCACATAGCATGGCCAGAACGGGCACAACGTCAGATTCGTGCGCGCTTCTGCCGGTATTGACCAGGAGTGAGCCCGACGTATTGGCGGAACAGCTCTGTCGCGTGGCTGCGGGAGTGCCAGCCGACCTCCCGCATCGCCGTAGCGACGGACATATCGGTCTCTCGCAAGTATCGGGCGAGATGCTCGGCTCGCACCATCGTCAGGAACGCCAGTGGCGTCTTCCCATACGCCTCTACAAATACGCGAGCGAGCTGCGACGACGACAGGTGCACCTGTGCGGCTAGATCCTCCAGTGTCCATCGGTGTGCTGGTGCTTCGCGCAGCAGCTCGGCAGCATGGCGGGCCTCGGCGCGCAACGGGGCGAAGCGTCGGTCCCTCGGCAGCGTGGGCCGGATATGCGCACGCTGTGAGGACGAAACCCGTACCGGAGAAACCTTGATGTACGGAGCGATTACATGCGTGATGGAGAACCAAAGTGCCTGAATCCGGAAGTAGTCGCGAGAGAACTGTCGTTCGATGCTGAGCGCGACGAGTTCGTCCAGCCAGGGCGTCAGCATCCCGGCCCGATCTTCACCAAGACGAAGGATCTGAGCCGGTTCCGTGTAGATCGCGTCCGCGAAACCTTGTGCGTCTAGCCGATCTCGGAGGACGCCAGCAAACTGCCAGCGCACCTGATCGAGCAGATAGTCCGGGTCCAACGAGACCGAGGTCACCGTAACGTGGCCCTCCGGCTCCGATGCGCACAGGGTGTTCGCGGCCAGCAACACAACGTCACCTGGTCGTACCGGCTTCTGCCCGAACTCTGAGAAGACAATCGCCGTTCCGTCTCTGACGATGATCACTTTCACGCAGTCATAGGCGACAGGATCCACTCGATGGTAGATCGTCCGCGATCGTGCGATGAGAGGCACGAGCGGACGCTCGCCGGTACGTGACGAGCTGGGAGTGCCGGCGTCATCATCCATCGCGAGCCATCGATCCTGCGGGTGGGCAGATCCCCTTGAGCACGAGCCGCCGCCCTTGCGGGAATACCCACAAGGGGTATACCGTTGCATCCTGTACACGTACCCGGTAGGGGTACTACCTACGAAGGAGGATACCTGATGGCTGCGAACGAGTACCAGGTGACGGGCATGACCTGCGGGCACTGCGAGATGTCGATCCGCGAGGAAGTCAGCGAGATCTCCGGCGTCGAGGACATCCAGGTCAGCGCGCAGACCGGCAAGCTCGTGGTCACCGCCTCCGGTGACATCGACGACGCGAAGGTTTTGGCGGCTGTCGAGGAGGCCGGCTACTCGGCGGTGCGCGTCTGATGAAGGCACCAGCAAGGCTCGCGCTCTACGGTGTCGGGCTGGTCGCGGCGTTCGGCGCAGCCTTCGGGCTGTCCGGCATCGTCGTGCCCGATAGCTACGTCGCCGCATGGGCGGAACAGAGCGAGACGGCTGGGCACGGCGGCGGCCACGGAGACTCCAAGCAGGAGGCTGAGGGTCACACCTTGAACGGCCTCTCGCTGGACGCCGACGGTTTCGTGCTCTCGGCCGTCCAGGCGCCCACGGCTGCGGGCACCGAAGGCACGATGAGCTTCCAGATCCTCGACGAGGCTGGCGACCCGGTGACGGAGTTCACCACGGCCCATGAGAAGGATCTGCACTTGATCGTCGTACGCAGCGATGGCACGCAGTTCCATCACGCTCACCCGGTGCTGAACGAGGGCACGGGCACCTGGTCGATCCCGTGGACGTGGGAGGAAGCGGGCACCTACCGGGTGTTCGCGGACTTCACCCCGGTCGGCGAGAATGCATCAGCCATCACGCTGACTCGCACAGTTCAGGTCTCGGGTGACTTTACCCCTGAGCAGAGCGCCGTTCAGGCCACCGACGAGGTCGACGGGTACACCGTAACGATCGACGGGCACCTCAATGCGGGCTCCTCGAGCGAGTTGACGATCTCGATTACTCGTGACGGCAAGCCCGTGACGACGCTGGAGCCCTATCTCGGCGCGTTCGGTCACCTGGTCGCGCTGCGTGAAGGCGATCTCGCCTATCTGCACGTCCACGCCGAGGGCGATGAACCGCAGCCCGGTGACACCGCTGGACCGGAGATCGCGTTCGCCGCGGAGCCTCCGACCGAGGGCCGCTACCTGCTGTACCTGGACTTCCAGGTCGACGGGCAGGTTCATACCGCCGAATTCGTGCTCGATACGGGCCACTGAGCGCAGACAACGAATCTTACCCAGACGACCACGCCCGTTGAGTTCTGGCCGTCGCTAGAAGCTGAAAGAGAAGGAAGAGGATGAGCACATCAGCGCCACCTGCGGGTGGGCCGGACATCGAGCTGGAGATCGGCGGAATGACCTGCGCCTCCTGCGCGAACCGGATCGAGAAGAAGCTGAACAAGCTCGACGGTGTCTCGGCGACGGTCAACTATGCCACCGAGAAGGCCAAGGTCACCGTACCGACCGGATATGACCCTGCGCTGCTGATTGCGGAGGTGGAGAAGACCGGGTACACCGCGGCGCTGCCGAAGCCGAAGCACACGAAGGCTGCCCAGTCTGACTCCGACGACACGCCTGAGGAAGATGCGGAGCTGACGTCGCTACGGCATCGGCTGATCGGGGCGATCGTGCTCACCGTCCCGGTGATCGCGATGGCGATGATTCCGGCCCTGCAGTTCACCTACTGGCAGTGGGCATCGCTGGCGCTCGCGGCGCCGGTGATCGTGTGGGCGGCATGGCCGTTCCACAAGGCTGCGTGGACGAACCTGAAGCACGGCGCGGCAACGATGGACACGCTCATCTCGATGGGCACGTCGGTCGCGCTGCTGTGGTCGCTGTACGCCCTGTTCTTCGGCACGGCGGGCACGCCCGGCATGACGCACCCGTTCGAGCTGACGATTGCCCCGTCCGACGGCGCCGCGAACATCTACCTCGAGGTCGGCGCGGGCGTGACGATGTTCATCCTCGCGGGACGCTACTTCGAGAAGCGGTCCAAGCGCCAGGCCGGGGCGGCGCTCCGCGCACTGCTCGAACTCGGCGCCAAGGAAGTCTCCGTGCTGCGCAACGGCGTGGAGACGAAAATCCCGACCGACGAGCTGCAGGTGGGCGACGAGTTCATCGTCCGCCCCGGCGAGAAGATTGCCACCGACGGCGTGGTCGTCTCCGGCACCTCCGCGGTTGATGCGTCGATGCTGACCGGCGAGTCCGTACCCGTGGAAGTCGGCGAAGGCGACCCCGTCACCGGAGCTACCGTGAACGCGGGCGGCAGGCTCGTGGTCCGCGCGACCCGCGTCGGGTCGGACACGCAGCTCGCACAGATGGCCAAGCTCGTCGAGGACGCGCAGACCGGCAAGGCCGAGGTCCAACGCCTCGCCGACAAGATCTCGGGCGTCTTCGTCCCGATCGTCATCGTCATCGCTGTAGTCGCCCTGGGCGCGTGGCTCGGAGCCGGATTCCCGGTTGCGGCCGCGTTCACCGCCGCAGTCGCGGTCCTGGTCATCGCTTGCCCCTGCGCGCTGGGTCTCGCCACTCCGACGGCGCTGCTTGTCGGCACGGGGCGCGGTGCCCAGATGGGCATCCTCATCAAGGGTCCGGAGGTGCTGGAATCCACACGCAAGGTCGATACGGTGGTCCTCGACAAGACCGGCACCGTCACCAGCGGCAAGATGACCCTGGTCGACGTGATCACCGAGCCTGGTGTGGACCGCGCCGAGCTGCTGCGATTCGCCGGTGCCCTGGAGGACGCCTCCGAGCACCCGATTGCCCAGGCCATTGCGAAGGGCGCCACTCAGGAGGTCGGCACACTGCCGACGCCCGAGGACTTCGCCAACGTTGAGGGCAAGGGTGTACAGGGCATCGTCGAGGGGATCGCCGTGGTCGTGGGCCGGGAGTCGCTGCTGGCCGACTGGTCGCAGAAGCTCTCCCGCGAGGTCGCTTCGGCCAAGTCTCGCGCCGAGGGCGAGGGCAAGACCGTCGTCGCCATCGGCTGGGACGGGCAAGCCCGCGGCATCCTCGTCGTGGCCGACACCGTCAAGCCGACCAGCGCCGAGGCCATCCAGGGCCTGAAGGATCTAGGGCTTACCCCGGTGCTGCTCACCGGTGACAACGAGGCGGTCGCCCGCCAGATCGCCGCTGAGGTCGGCATCGAGCAGGTCATCGCCGAGGTGCTGCCCAAGGACAAGGTCGACGTCGTCACCAGCCTCCAGAAGGAGGGCAAGGTCGTCGCGATGGTCGGAGACGGCGTCAACGATGCTCCGGCCCTGGCGCAGGCCGACCTGGGCCTGGCGATGGGCACCGGCACCGACGTCGCGATCGAGGCATCCGACCTCACGCTCGTGCGGGGAGACCTGCGCAGCGCGGTCGACGCGATTCGGCTGTCCCGCAAGACGCTGTCGACGATCAAGACCAACCTGTTCTGGGCGTTCGCCTACAACGTGGCGGCTATTCCAGTTGCCGCGCTAGGCATGCTCAACCCCATGCTCGCAGGAGCGGCGATGGCGTTCTCCAGCGTCTTCGTCGTTGGCAACAGCCTGCGCCTGCGCGGGTTCAAGAGCGTTGCCAAGCAGTAAGGCTGCGAACCGACCCTCCCCATCACACCAAGCGAAAGGTATTCAACGCATGACGAACGACACCCAGACCACGTCCAGCTGTTGCAGCAGCACCCCGGCGCAGGCGGCTCCTGTCGTCGAGGCTCCGGTTGCATCGAGCTGCTGCAGCACCAGCTCTGCCAACCCAGCAGCGGCCGGCAACGGTCGTGAGAATCTGCTCGACAACGCCAGCGACATGACCACCTGCCCGGTCATGGTCGGCAACCCGGTCAGTAAGAAGGCCGCCGAAGCGGCGGGTCTGTTCCGAGACTACGAGGGCCAGCGTTACTACTTCTGCTGCGCTGGCTGTGGCCCCGCATTCGACTCGGACCCGGCCAAGTACGCCGCCAACATGGCGTAGCCCACCAGCGCGTGGGGGTCGCAGTCCAGCACGTCTGACCTGCGACCCCCACCACCTGATCGGAGCCACAATGACCATCCCTACCACCGACCCCGTCCTCGACATCTGCCCGTCGGGCGAGCACGGCGCAACATCCGGCCACGGCTACATCACCGATAAGGCTCAGTACCGCAACCGTCTCCGACGACTCGAAGGTCAGGTTCGCGGCATCGACCGCATGGTCGACGAGGACCGGTACTGCATCGATATCCTCACCCAGATCTCGGCCGTCACCAATGCACTCGAAAGCGTCGCTCTCGGCCTGCTCAACGATCATCTCCGCCATTGCGTCCTCGACGCTGCCGTCGCCGGCGGGCCGGTGGCCGATCAGAAAATCATCGAGGCCACCGACGCCATCGCTCGGCTCGTGCGCTCATAGACACTGCCGCGCTTCTCTCTGCCACGACCAATCCAGGAGTATCTCCATGCCCAAGCATCACGTCCTCATCCTCGGCTCGGGGGCAGCCGGCGTCGCCGCCGCCCGCGCTCTCGCATCGCGTGAGGATATCCGGGTCACGCTCGCGGTACGGACTGGCGAAACGCCCTATACGCGGATGCTCATCAAGGGAGTTGCGTTCGGTCCGACACCTCCGGAGATGATCAAGCTTCCTCTGCCCGACGTCGAGGTCCTCTCTGACACCGCGGTCGAGGTCGATACGTCGGCGAAGGAGGTGCAGCTCGCCTCCGGTACACGCCTCTCCTACGACGCGCTCATCGTGGCTACAGGCAGCAGGCCACGCATGCTCCCCGCCGACGTCGGCGGCGAAGACGCTGTGACGGACGCGGGACGAGTGGGTTCCCTTCATTCCCTGGAAGATGCCCTACGCGTGCGGAGGCTGCTGACTGGCCTCGGGCGGCCAGCTCGTGTCGCGATCTACGGCGGCGGGGTCATCGCCGCCGAGACGGCCTCCTCACTGCACAGCGACGGACACATTGTCACGCTCATCTCCCGTAGTGAGGTTCCCGGCGTGACTGCGTTCGGCGCTCCCGTGGCCGAACGTCTCGCCGCCGATCACAGCGCGCGCGTCCTCGCACGCCTCGGCCGAACCGTACGGCACATCGAGGTGACCGACACGGGCGTTGCCATCACGCTCGACAACGACAGCCCCGTCGTCGCAGACTTCCTCGTGCTGGCTCTCGGCACGACCCCCGCCGCCCCGGCACCCTGGACTGGCGGCATCGACGTCGACGATCGCCTCCGTACCGATGCGCCGCATGTCTATGCGGCCGGTGGCGTCGCGGTCCACCACGATGATGCGCTCGGCACCTGGCGCATCGACCATTGGGAGGACGCTGCGGCGCAGGGCACCCACGCTGCTCAGGTCGCCCTGCACGAGCTCGGCCTCGAGAGCGATCCGGATGTCTATCTGCCGCGCAGCCCCTACATGGCGATGGTTTATGGGCAGATGATCTCCGGCGTCGGGTACAGCGGTGACGCCGAAGCCCACCTCGAGGACGGCGAGGAGTTCGTCGTCCGGCACGAGACGGAGGGCACGGTGGTCGGTGTCACAGGCATTGACTCGGTAGGCACCGTCTACCAGTGGGGGCAGCGCCTCCACGGCGTGCGAGCCTGAGACATGCCGGGAGTCTGTACCAGCCAGACCCCACGACGCGGGTTCGCGCTCGCGCTGGCGGCCACCATCCTCACGATGGCCGCCGCCAGCGCACCTTCGCTGTTCTACCCGCAGATCGCGGACCGCCTCGGACTCATCCCGGTCGCCACGACGCTCGTGTTCGCGGTCTATACGTTCACCCTCTTGGGTGCGCTGCTGTACCTCGGCTCAGTCTCCGACCGCATCGGCCGCCGACCGGTCGTGATGGCCGGTTCGCTCCTGCTCGCCGTGAGCCTGGTTATGTTCTGGTGGGCCGGGAGTCTGACGATGCTGCTCATCGCCAGGGCGCTGCAAGGACTCGCCGCAGGCATCCTCATCCCCACGCTCTCGGCGATGATGATCGACTTCGAACCGCCGACGCAGCCGAACGCCGCAGCACTGTGGAACACGATCGGGCCGATGCTCGGCCTCGCTACCGGTGCGCTGAGCGCCGCGATCCTCCTCGACTTCACCACCAGCCCGGCGGTTGCCGTCTTCGGAATCCTCGTCGTCGCGTTCGTCCTAGTGGCCGCGACCGTCTGGAGCACGCCCGAGCTTGTCTCCAGAGTCTGCGTACAACGAAGTGACCTGCGTCCGCGGTTCACCGTGCCACCTCATCTGCGACGGATGCTCGCCGCCGGCATGCCCGCGATCATCGCTGGCTGGGCCACGAACGGACTCTTCCTAGCCCTCGGGGCGGGACTTGTGCAGACCGAGCTCGGTGGGTCCACGCACACTCACGCGGGCATCGTCATCGCCGCTCTGGCCATCGCCGGCGTGGTCGCATCCCGCCTGCTCCAGCAGCGATCCGCGCGCACCATCAGCCTCTACGCGGCCACGGCGCTGGCCTTGGGCACGGTGGCGAGCATCGGTGCGCTCGCACTGCACTCCTACCCGGCCTACGTGGCCGCGGTCGCCGTCGTCGGCTCCGGGTTCGGCACCGCCTTCCTCGGTGTGCTGCGCACGCTCATGCCGCACACGGCCGCCTCAGAGCGGGCGGCCGTGATGGCCGTCGTCTACACCATCTCCTATCTGGCTTTCGGAGTGCCGACCATCATCGCTGGGCTGCTGGTGCCACTACTGACGCTGACCGGGACGATGATCGTGCTTGGCGCGGTCATCGTCGTCCTCAGTCTCGTCGCCACGGTCCTACGCGCGCGTATCCCTGATCGGCATCTGTCGCGATCACGCGGGGGCGGCTCATGATCGAACGCACCGCTGCGCAGGCCGCGCCGGTTCGCGTTCGGGTATGCGACTTCCACTCCCGTTCGCAGGCGATCTGAGCGAACGCCCCCATCCGCTTGCTACCGATAGGAGAGCCCATGACCTACGTAATCGCGCTTCCCTGCGTGGATGTCAAGGACCGCGCCTGCATCGACGAGTGCCCCGTCGACTGCATCTACGAAGGTGAACGGTCGCTCTACATCCATCCCGACGAGTGCGTCGACTGCGGCGCATGCGAGCCGGTCTGCCCGGTCGAAGCCATCTACTACGAGGACGATCTGCCCGACCAGTGGCAGGACTACTACAAGGCCAACGTCGAGTTCTTCGACGAGCTCGGCTCACCCGGCGGAGCCGCGAAGGTCGGACCCACCGGCTACGACCACCCGCTGATTGCCGCCCTGCCCGTCAAGGACAACTAGCGGCACGCCTCCACCCTTGTCTAGTACCCCCTAGGGGTATAAGGTTAGAGCATTGACGGAAAGGTGACACTGACATGGATCACTCGATGATGGACCACCCGATGGACGGCGGACCCGCGCCCGAGGGCATCAAGGAAGCCGCCGATCCGACGTACCCGGTCGGCACCGACGTCACCCTGACGGCGGACCACATGGCGGGCATGGATGGGGCTCGGGCGACGATCGCCGGAGCCTACGACACCTACACCTACTCGGTGAACTACACGCCCACCACCGGCGGTGACACCGTCACCGACCATCGGTGGGTCGTGCAGGAGGAGATCCGCGACGCCGGTGACCAGCGACTGCCTGACGGCGCGGAGGTCACCCTGCTCGCGGAGCACATGAAGGGCATGGAGGGCGCGCACGCGACGATCGCCTACTCCAGCGACGAGACCGTCTACATGGTCGACTACGAAGCCCACGGGATGACGATGACGAACCACAAGTGGGTCGTTGAGAGCGAGATCCAGCCGGCGTCCTGAGCCGGTCACGATGCACTCAGAGGACTATCTGGGGGCGATCCGGACGCGGAGGAGCAGAGTGATGACAGATCCGAACGCACACCACGATCACGAGGGCGACGTTACTGGCGTGCCTGCGCACGGAGAGCACCACGCTGCCGCAGCGGCGTCCCACAGCCGGCCCGGCGCGCACGCGGTGCACGACGGCCACAAGATGGAGCACAACGCCCACGGCGACCACGCCGGATGCGTGGCGCGCGACGACCACAAAGCACATGGCGGCCAGGGCGGTCACGGGGGCCACGGCGGCGGTCACGGAGGCCACGCCGGGCACGGCGACCACGCCGGCCAGTTCCGACGACTGTTCTGGATCAACCTCATCATCGCGATCCCGGTGGTCGCCTTCTCGCCGATGTTCGGCATGCTGCTTGGCTACGACGTGCCAGCCTGGGCGACCTGGATTGCGCCCGTGCTCGGCACCGTCATGTACGGATGGGGCGGCTGGCCGTTCCTCACCGGCGCCTGGAGCGAGTTGAAGAACCGCAAGCCGGGGATGATGCTGCTGATCGCGTTGGCGATCACCGTGGCCTTCTTCGCCTCCTGGGCCGCGACCCTGGGACTGGTGCACCACGAGCTGGAGTTCTGGTGGGAGCTGGCCCTGCTGATCGTCATCATGCTGCTGGGCCACTGGATCGAGATGCGCTCTCTCGCTCAGACCACCTCGGCGCTGGACTCGCTGGCCGCGCTGCTGCCTGATGAGGCGGAGCGCGTCGAGGGCGACGACGTCGTCAAGGTGGCCCCCGGCGACCTTGCCGTGGGGGACGTCGTCATCGTGCGCCCCGGCGGCAGCGTCCCCGCCGACGGCCGCATCGTCGACGGCAGCGCGGACATGGACGAGTCCATGATCACCGGCGAATCGCGGCCGGTCGCCCGTGGTGAAGGCGATGCCGTCACCGCGGGCACCGTCGCGACCGACTCCGGGCTGCGGGTGCAGATCACCGCCACCGGCGACGACACCACCCTGGCGGGCATCAACCGTCTCGTCGCCGAAGCGCAGAACTCGTCCTCGCATGCGCAGCGAATCGCCGACCGTGCAGCCGCGCTGCTCTTCTGGTTCGCGCTGATCGCCGCCGCCATCACCGCGGTCGTGTGGACTTCCGTCGGCGACCCGGATGCCGCGGTGGTCCGGGCGATCACAGTGCTGGTGATCGCCTGCCCGCACGCCCTCGGCCTCGCGATCCCCCTCGTCGTGTCCATCGCCACCGAGCGCGCCGCCCGCGGCGGCGTCCTGGTCAAGGACCGCTTGGCGCTGGAGTCCATGCGACAGATCGACGCGGTGCTGTTCGACAAGACCGGCACGCTCACCAAGGGCGAGCCGACCGTCGTCGGCGTCGAGCCCGCCAGCGACCTCGACGCCGACGCAGTCCTGGCCCTGGCGGCGTCCGCCGAGGCCGACAGCGAGCACCCGCTCGCCAAAGCGATCGTCGCCGCCGCCAAGGACAAGGGCCTCCGGCTCGAACGGGCCAGCGGGTTCACCTCCTCCCCGGCTGTGGGTGTCACCGCGACCGTTGCCGGCCATGAGATCCGGGTCGGCGGGCCGCGCCTGCTCGAGGAGGCCGGGCAGCCCGAGACCAGCATCGCGGACGACTGGCGCGCCGAGGGCGCGATCATCCTGCATGTCGTCCGCGACGGCACCATGATCGGCGGCCTGAAGCTCGCCGACGAGGTCCGTCCCGAGTCCCGCGACGCCGTGGACGCACTGCACAAGCTTGGCGTCGAGGTCGTCATGATCACCGGTGACGCGGAGGCCGTGGCGCAGGAGGTCGGCCGCGAGCTCGGTATCGACCGGGTGTTCGCCGGTGTCCGTCCCGAGGACAAGTCCGCGAAGGTCGCCCAGCTGCAGCACGAGGGCAAGAAGGTCGCGGTGGTGGGAGACGGCGTCAACGACGCGCCCGCTCTCGCCCAGGCCGATGTCGGCATCGCCATCGGCGCCGGCACGGACGTCGCCATCGCCTCGGCCGGCGTCATCCTCGCCAGCTCGGACCCGCGCTCCGTGCTCTCGGTGATCGAGCTGTCCAGGGCCGCCTACCGCAAGATGAAGCAGAACCTGTGGTGGGCGGCCGGCTACAACCTCATCTCCGTTCCGCTCGCCGCTGGCGTGCTCGCCCCAGTGGGGTTCGTCCTGCCCATGTCCGTCGGGGCCGTCCTGATGTCGCTGTCTACCGTCGTGGTCGCGCTCAACGCGCAGCTGCTGCGACGTCTGGACCTGAGTCCCGCAGCTAGTACCCAGGCGATCCTGAACGGAAGTCTGCGACGGGAGAAGACTTGAGGACGCATCGTCTCAGCGCGACCGTCGTCGTTGACCGCGCCGCAGTCGAAGCTCTCGCCAACACCGTCCCCGTTGACCGATCCGGTGCTGTCCCCAAGCTCAGGCCACCGCGTCGCCGGGACGGCTACCCTAATACCGGTAGGGGGTTCCCTCCGAAAGCGAGCAAGTCCCGTGGGGCCTAGAAGGTAAGGAACCGACCATGTCATCGCAAAGCGCCGCAGCACAACAGCACGGTTACATCACCGAGAAGGAGCAGTACCTCCAGCGCATGAAGCGCATCGAAGGCCAGGCACGCGGGATCGCGAAGATGATCGACGAGGAGAAGTACTGCATCGACATCCTCACCCAGATCAGCGCGCTGACCCGTGCGATCCAAGGCGTCGCAACAGGCCTGCTGGACGACCACCTCAAGCACTGCGTGCTCGATGCGGCCAAGCTCGGCGACGACGCAGCAGCCCTGGCGAAGATCCAAGAAGCCACCGACGCGATCAACCGGCTCGTTCGCTCTTGACTCGGCCCTGCTAGGCAGTTCGGAATCCGCCACTGAGTCCGGTTGTCGGCCCGTAGCCACGCTGCTCGGCGGCCGGTGCGAGTGTGTCAGGGCGATACTCCGTTGATACCCAGTAGGGGTAGGGGGTAGGGTGGCGAGCATGAGAGAGGTTTACCACGACAACGCGACCTATGAGTCGCCGTACCTGGATTCCGCGGTCGCAGTCTTCGCCCTCCTTGCCCATCCGATCCGTGTGAAGATCATCCTCGCCCTCCGCGGCATAGAGATGTCGGCCAACCACCTCGCCGACATCGTGGACCTCCCGGCCGAGCAGGTCGGACAAGAACTGGCGACCCTCGAGTCGGCGGGCGTCGTGGCCCGAGAACGTGATGGCCGTCGTGACTTCTACCAGCTCGCCAATGGGCACGCGGGCTCATTGGCGGCAAATGCCATCTTCCATGCCCAGCACCAGGCCGACTCACAAGCACACGCTGCGACCAGATAGGTGCCCAACGACAAAGGAGGAACCTTGCCCCGCTTTACTCGACTGACCCCGGACACCGCCGTGGGCGCCTCTCGTGAGCTGCTCGGCGACCTCGTCAGCCGGCACGGGACCGTCGGCGACATGGTCTCCACGATGGCCAACTCGCCCGCGGTGCTCGGTGGCTACCTACAGCTGAGCAAGGCCATGCGCCGGGCCAAGCTCGCCCGCAAGACCAGCGAGCTGATCTCGATTGCCGTGCAGGCGCAGCAGGGGTGTGGCCTCTGCCTGGAATCCCATGTTGCAGCAGCCCGATCTCTCGGCGTCCCGGAGCAGGACATCGAACTCGCCCATCAAGGCAAGTCCAGCGATCCAGCCGTCGCGGCGATCATCGAGCTCGGACTCCAGGTCTACCGTGAGCCGAGCTCCATCACCGACGAGCAGATCGGGCGGCTGCGCCACTTCGGGTATAGCGACCGCGAGGTCGCCGATGTGGTCGGAGTCATCTCACTCAACATCCTCACCGGCGCGTTCAATCTCCTCGCCGGACTCACGCCAGGGAATTAGCCCTGACGCAACGGTGCCTTGGCCGAGTGGTTAGGCAGCGGCCTGCAAAGCCGTCCACACGGGTTCGAATCCCGTAGGCACCTCCAGAGGTCGCAACGGGTAGGGAAAGCCGCGACTGCGATGAGCCCCCGCTCCGGTGCGTACGACTCCGGCTCGAAGGCCCGTCATTGACCCCGCCGCCCGCCCTCAACGTCGAGGCATCGGGTTCGACGAAGACCTCGACCAGCACCCGGTGCCCGCCCCAACCCACGTACGACCGCGATGCAGGCGGCAATCACTGCGGAGGTCGCCCTGTCGATCACGCCCTTGTCAACGCCACCCATCGGGCGATTCGAGATCGGGTGCGGCGGGACCACCTAGGCGGCGCGCCGAGCCGCTGGCGCAAGTCCGACACATGGCCGTCGGGCCAGAGTGGCATCGTCACATGTCGACAACAGTGTCATAAAGCGATAGCATCGTTACATGGCGATGAATCGTGAGGCTCGAACGAGTGCCGTGGACGGTGGAGCGACGGCCGAGTACGCGCACCTGTTCCAGGCCCTTGCCGACCCGACACGCCTCGCGGTGTTGCAGCACCTCGCCTCTGGCCAGCACCGAGTTCGCGACTTGGTGGACCACATGGGCTTCGCTCAGTCCACAGTGAGCAGGCATCTGAGCTTCCTCTCGGACTGCCGGCTCATCACGATGCAGCCAGAGGGCCGGTCGTCGTGGTATTCGCTCGCTGACCCCGCACGTTTGCGTTCGCTTATCGCGTCCGCTGAAGACCTTCTCGGTGCCGCAGGCACGCACTCCCAGCTCTGCGCGCATCTGAGAACCCCACAAGACGACCCCATCCAAGAAAAGGAGAACGACTAAATGGGCATCGGACACAATCATGACCACGGTGGCGGCCAGAATGCCGTGCAGACCGCGACGGGAAGCCACCGCCGCCGCTTGATGGTGGTCCTCGGCATCTACGCCACGATCATCCTCGCGCAGATCGTCGGTGCCGCCGTGACCGGCAGCCTCGCGCTGATGGCCGAGGCTGGGCATATGGCCGTCGATGCCAGCGGCATCCTCATCGCCCTGATCGCGACGTTCCTCGCCGCACGCAAGGCATCGAAGAAGCGCACTTACGGCATGATGCGCGCCGAGATCGTCGCCGTGCTGATCAACTGCCTCCTGCTGTTTGCGCTGGGCGGGATCATCCTGGTCGAGGCCGTCGAGCGGTGGTTCAACCCCACGGATGTCGAGGGTGGCGGCGTGATCGCCTTCGCGGTCGTCGGCCTGATCGGTGCGTCCATCTCCTTGATCATTCTCAGCCGCGGAGCGAAGGAGAGCCTGAACGTCAAAGCCGCGTTCCTCGAAGTCATGAGCGACGGTATCGGCGCAGCCGCGATCATCGTCTCGGGGATCCTGAACATCACGCTCGGCTGGAAGCAAGGTGACGCGATCGCCGCTGCCGCGATCGGTGTGATCATCCTCCCCAGGGCATTCATGCTCCTCAAGCAGGCGATCAATATCATCCTGCAGGGCGTCCCCGATGGCATCGACATCGAGCAGGTCCGCAAGGAGATCGATGGAACGGACGGCGTTGAGGCGGTCCACAGCCTCCACGTGTGGGCCCTGACCAGCGGAGTGCCCGTCATGAGCGCACATATCATCCTCACCGATGACGCGCACGAGCAAGGGCGGGGTACGCAGATCCTCGACCAGGTCACCGAACGCATGCGCGAGCTCTTCAACATCGAGCACTCCACCGTCCAGCTCGAGGAGCCGGGGCACCTGGAGCACGAGGGCGCGATGCACCGTGACCTCGCGGGACTGACCGATGCTCCATCAGTCAGCGGCGGGCAGCACGCGGGGCACAGTCACTGAGGCCCGACTCCTCCGCAGGACTAGAAGTCGGACGGCGGGGCGATCGATGACCGCCCCGCCGTCACCATCGAGCGGGGAACACGCCGACAATCCATCCCAGACACGGGTATCATCGACATATGGCGATGAAGGAAGCGGCGGCACCCCCGGCAGCCTGGGCCGACGAGGTCTCCGCGATGACGGCCGCGGCCTGCCTGTTTCACAGTTTCAGCGATCCCTCGCGGCTAGTTATCCTTCAGCATCTCCAGCTCGGTGAGCATCGCGTCGTTGACCTGACCGAGCACCTGGGGCTCTCGCAGAGCACCGTCTCCAAGCACCTCGCCAGCCTCAAGGACACCGGACTGGTGGTCTCCCGTCCCGAAGGTCGAGCGTCCATCTACTCCCTCCAGCACCCGGAAGCACTCATCGAGCTGTTCACGGCAGCGGAAAAGTTCCTCAATCTGACGGGCGACGCGGTGAAGCTCTGCGCTCAGCATCAGACGAAAGCGCATAGAGGAAGCAAGAAGTAGCTCGGCGCCGCAGCTTTGCCAATTGCTACATCCGGTCTCAACGAGCTTCGAGGAACGATCGCGAGCCCGCTCCACGCGGCCCTTACGGACGAAGCGCCACCTTGCGGGCTTCGGGCCGGACAGGTCCAGCCAATCCAAACGCTCCGGTTCGACGTTCACGCAGGCGAACCGCTTGAGCGCGGCTCCTTCGTCATCCTCGGACTCACCGGTCTGAGAGGTGTCCGGTAGCGGTGCTCCGGGGGTGAGTGGTGAGGTATTGGGGCGTCGGCGGTGCGGTCCGAACCGGTTCCGGCCTCGAGCGCATACATCGACATCATCCAGGACGCGCGGTCGTCCTTTCACCCGATCATCACGGATAGCGGGTACCCCTATGGGGTACTCTAGACTCGTGGGCAATAGAGGCGGGTGCGTTCGCAAAGTCGCTGCGCGTCTTGGCGCCGCCCGATTGCTGCTGCTCGGCGGCGTCATCGTGCTCGTCATCGGTGGTCTGCTGGGTATGCACACCTTCACGAGCAACCACGTCGCGCCGCCGACGACCGCTGTCTCCGCCCATACGGTCGCCGGGTCCACTCACGCCCCTGTTACGACCAACGACGCCGTCGATGCGTGTGTGAGCTGCGGAGAGCACGATTCCGACGGCGTCGGGATGATGCTGATGTGCGGCATGGTGCTCCTATCCGTGCTCGGCCTCAGTGTGCTCCGCCTTCCCTCGGGGGTGACAGTCCGCATCCAGCGCATTGTCCGACGGAAGCCCAGACTAAAACCGGCCCCACCTCATCTCAGACCCTCGCTCATAGCCCTCTCGATCAGTCGGACCTGATGGTGGCGCGCTCCTCGGCCTCAACCGCAGGAGCACGCCTGCTCGCCCGCTACCGCTCGGCGGGCGCTTCACCCATCGACCAAGAAGAGAGATACCAACCATGAGCAAAGCCAGAATTGCTACTTTCGCCGCCGCGTCCATCACCGCCGTCCTGCTATTGACTGGATGCAGCAGCACGCCGTCCGGAACTGAGTCGTCCGGATCGTCCTCGGTGCCGTCGGCTGAAGTGTCGGCCGAGGCGAACGCCGCGGACGAGATGTTCGCAACCATGATGATCGTCCATCACGAGCAGGCGATCGAGATGAGCGACGTCATCCTCGCCAAGAACAGTGTTGACCCGGCGGTCACCGAGTTGGCACAGAAGATCAAGGACGCCCAGGGGCCGGAGATCGACCGGATGAATGACTGGCTCAAGGCGTGGGGAGCGTCCGCCCCCGACATGGGCGGGATGGACCACGGCGATGGCATGGGCGGCATGATGTCCGAGGAGGACATGGCGGCGCTGGAAGCCGCCGACGGCCCAACCGCGTCGAGGCTGTTCCTTGAGCAGATGATCCAGCACCACGAGGGCGCCGTCGAGATGGCCGAGGCGCAGGTCAAGGATGGGCGGAACACCAACGCCGTCGAGCTCGCTGAGCAGATCATCGAGGCCCAGACGGCCGAGATTCAGGAGATGCAGGAGATGCTCAAGAGCCTGTAATCGTCCCTGGGGCGGTCGGCTCGCCGTCCGGCCGCCCCAACCTCTACGTCGCGCGGCATCCACTTCACGCGATCCCCGTCCGCTACCAACAGACACAGCAAGGAACTCCATGAACAGACTCAGACCGTTCCCTGGAGGTGTCCGCATCCGAGCCATTGCTGTAGCAGCCCTGACGCTTGGCGCGATCATGCTCAGCGGGTGCGCGAGCGTCGAAGCCTCATCAACGTCGACCCCGATCAGCACCGACAACGACATCCTTGCCGAGCACAACCTCGATGGTCTCGACGTCGGCCAGCTCGTCAACGCACTCGATTCAATGCCGTTGACTGACCGCCCAGACGGCCTCACCACTTCGATCACGGCAGAGGCGCTGACCCTGACCGACCAGCACAAGCACGCAGTCGAGGTCGCACTCCCCAGCGACGTTATCTACGTGTCCATCGCTCCTTATCAGTCGCAGACTCACGACTGCTTCCACCACAGCCCTACGAGCTGCGTCGGAGAGTTGCGGAACGTAGACGTCGTCGTGGTCGTGACCAACTCCGAGACGGGCGAGACGATCTTCGACGAGAACATGCAAACCTTCGACAACGGGTTTGCCGGCTTGTGGCTACCTCGCGACATTCAAGCAACGATCACCATCACGCGCGGAGGACAAGCCGTCACCTCCAGCATCTCCACGGCCGGCGACGACGCACAGACCTGCATCACCACGATGCAACTGACCTGACACCCGTCTTGGAATACCCCCCAGGGGTAGCACGTTGCAGGGAATGGGCCCAGCGCCAGCGCACGCAAGATCAAAGGGAAGGCAAACCAATCACCATGAGCGAAGCGATCAGCGTTGACGTCCAGACCTTCGACAAGGTCGTTCTGCAGAGCGACATCCCTGTCCTTGTCGACTTTTGGGCACCCTGGTGTGGTCCATGCCGCGCGATCGCTCCGATCCTCGACCAGATCGCAGCCGAACAGGACGGCAAGCTGCGAGTGGTGAAGCTCAACGTCGATGAGAATCCCAGTCTGGCCTCCCGCTATGACGTCAGTTCAATACCGGCCATGAAGGTCTTCCAGGGTGGCGAGGTCGTTCGGGAGGTCATGGGCGCTATGCCCAAGTCCCAGATGGAGGCACGCCTCGGCGGGATCATCTGACGACGCTTCCGTCTGCGCTAGCGACCCCCACACGGTTGGCACTAAGAGTGCGAGCCGCGCGCTATACGCGCACCTGACCCCCGAGACCGGCCCGCCCGTGACGGTCTCGGGGAGGGGCCGTCTTGGTGATGACCATCCGGGTCATGTCGTCCGGCAAGGGCTACGAGTACCTGCTGAAGTCGGTCGTCGTCGGCGACGGCGACCGCGAGATGAGTAGCCCGCTGACCCGGTACTACACCGAGTCCGGCTGCCCGCCCGGAACGTGGGCCGGCACCGGCCTGACGAGCCTCGACGACGGGCGCACCCCGGCGTTGGCCGAGGGCGACACCGTGACCGAGGAACATCTAGCCCGACTGCTCGGTGAGGGCATCCATCCGGTCACCGGGGACAAGCTCGGCAAGAGGTTCCCCTCGTTGCAACCCCCACGCGAGCGGATTGCGGCGCGGATTGCACGCCTCGACCCCGGCTTGCATGGCGAGGCACGGGCAGAGGCCGTGGAGCGCATCCGTGAGGAAGAGGTTGCGAAGAAGCCGCGCACCGCCGTTGCAGGGTTCGACCTGACGTTCTCACCGCCCAAGTCGGTCAGCGCGATCTGGGGCGTGGCCGACGCGGGCACGCAAGCCCTGATCGCGCAGGCGCATCACGCCGCGATGCGCGACACGATCGCGTTGCTCGAACAGCGGGTCGCCGCAACCCGCGTCGGCGCGGGCGGTATCGCGCAGATGCCGATCGTGGGCGTAATCGCCACGGCGTTCGACCACTACGACTCCCGAGCGGCCGACCCGCAACTGCATACGCACGTCGTGGTGTCAAACAAGGTGCAGGGCGAGGATGGCCGCTGGCGCACGCTCGACTCGCGTCGCCTGCACCGGGCGACGGTCGCGCTCTCGGCGTCGTACAACGCTTTTCTCACCGATCACACTGCGCGGTTGCTCGGCGTGACGTGGGTGCCCGTCGACCGGGGCAAGGACCGCAACACCGGCTGGGAGATCGAGGGGGTACCTGTCGCGTTGATCGCGGAGTTCTCCCGCCGCACCACAGGAGGCAGCGACAGCGGGGAGGGCATCGAGCAGGCCAAGAACCGGCTGATCGAGCGGTACGTTGCCGAGCACGGCAGGCAACCCTCAGCGGCGACGATTGCGAAGCTCCGGCAACAGGCGACCTTGGAGACGCGACCCGAGAAGGAACTGCACTCGCTGGCCGACCTCACCGCCGACTGGCGTGCGCGGGCCGAGGTCGTACTCGGCGAGGACGCACCCACGTGGGCGCAGCACCTGCTCGACCGGGGTGCGACCGAAGCCCGGCTGCGTGCGGACGATCTCGGGCTGGAGCAGGTCGAGGATCTCGCCTCGGTGGTGCTGATGAGTGTGGCGAACCGGCGCGCAACCTGGGGGCGCTTCAACCTGCACGCCGAGACCATGCGGCAGATCATGGGCGTCCGCTTCGCAACCACCGAAGACCGTCTCCAGGTGCTCGATCAGATCGTCGCGCACGCGGAAGCCGAATCGCTCAGACTCACCCCGGACTACGACCGCGCCCTACCCGCTCACTACATCGAGAGCGAGGGCAATAGGTTCCAGCCCGTCGATCAGATCGCGTACTCCAGCCAAGACATCCTCGATGCTGAGCAGCGCCTACTCGCGCGCAGTCAGCGCACCGGCGGGCCATCATTGACGGCGCGGCTCGTCGCGCGGCATACCTCCCGCAAGATCAGGGGCGTCCGGCTCGACCCCGACCAAGCCGTCGCTATCACCCGCATCTCCCGTTCCGGGCTGACTCTCGATCTGCTGGTCGGCCCCGCTGGTTCCGGCAAGACCACCGCACTACGTGCTCTGCACCGGGCGTGGACAGCCGCACACGGACGCGACTCGGTGATCGGCCTCGCGCCGTCAGCGGCTGCCGCCGAAGTGCTCGGCGAATCGCTCGGCGTGCGGGCAGAGAACACCGCGAAGTTCCTTTACGAACACCATCACAGACGCTGGAAACTCGAAGCCGGACAGCTCATGCTGGTGGACGAGTCCTCCCTCGCCGGAACCCTCGCGCTCGATCGCATCACCGAGCATGCCGCCAAGGTCGGAGCCAAGGTCGTGCTCATCGGCGATTGGGCGCAACTCTCGGCGGTCGAGGTCGGCGGGGCGTTCGGGATGCTCGTGCGCCATCGGCAAAGCGTGCCCGAACTCACGGATGTGCGCCGCTTCGCCAACGATTGGGAAAAGACCGCCAGCCTCGGCCTGCGACACGGACGCACCGATGCGCTCGACGAGTACCAGGAGCGTGGCAGGCTGGCGGGCGGTGACGCCGAGACGATGCTCGATGCGATCTACGAGGCGTGGCGCAGCGACCGCGACGAGGGCCTGCGCACGCTGATGATCGCGGGCACCGGCGAGATGGTCGCCCAACTCAACGAGCGCGCCCGCGCAGACCTCATCGAGACTGGGCAGGTCGAGGCAGATGGTGTGCGGCTGCATGATGGCACTACCGCAGGCGTCGGCGATCTCGTCGTCACTCGACTCAACGACCGCCGCTTGTCCACCGGCAGGGCGTGGGTCAAGAATGGCGACCGCTGGCACGTCACCCGCCGCTACGACGACGGCTCGCTCGCTGTGCGCCGGTTGGGGCGCGGCGACAAGCCCCACGGTAAAGCTCTCGTGCTACCCGCGAAGTACGTCCGCGAGGAACTCGAACTCGGCTACGCCTCCACCGTTCACCGGGCTCAGGGAGCCAGCGTGGATACCGCGCACGCGCTCGTTGACCCTGAAGTCTCGTCGCGGGAGTTGTTCTATGTGGCGATGACGCGAGGCAAGCAGCGCAACTACGCCTATGTCATCGTGCCCGACCCGCACGAGATCGAAGCGCATCTCGGCCAGCCCGAACCCTTGACCGTGACGGACCGGCTCGCCAAGGTGCTCGCCCGCAGCGATGCTGACCTGTCCGCCACCGAAACCCTCAAGCTCGAGGTCGATCGACACTCCTCTCTGTCCACGCTGCTCGCCGAGTACGACGTGCTCGCCCGCGAAGCACAGACCGAGCGATGGGCAACTCTGCTCGATGTCGCACCGTTCCCCGAGAACGTGGCCGACGACGTGTTCACCAGCCCCTACTACGAACGCCTCGAAGCAGCCCTCGCCCGGCACGAGGCCGCCGGCCGTCTCGCGTCGGCCGCGCTTACCGCACTCGCACCGAGACTCACGCCGGGCGAAGACCAGGCTGACCCCGCCGCGCAGCTCGCCGACATGCTTGACCAAGCCACCCAGCAACTCCGGCCCGGTAAACGAACCAGGGCGCGGGTAGCCGGACTCATCGCGAAGCCTGTCGAGCCGATCGCTGACGACATGCAGACCGCGCTCGCCCAGCGGCAGGCGCTCATCGAGGCTGCTGCGCGCCGACTCCTACGCGACGCCCAAGAAGTAGGAGCCGCATGGGTGGCGAAGCTCGGGCAACCCAGCGCCCGCGCCGAGGCGCAAGAACGGTGGGAGGCGCACGCGGTCACGGTCGCGCTGTACCGCTACCGCTACGAGATCACCGGCCCGTCACCGCTCGGCGATGCCAAGGCCATCACGACCGCAGACCAAGCGGTCGAGTATCGAGCGGCACAGGTTGCGCTCCGGGGCGCTCAGACAGCGAACCGAGATCATGATCAGGTGCAGGATCGAGTTGCTCGTCGGCCAGACCCTCGGCTCCGCCTCTGAAGGTCGTCGTGCCCCGGAACGCTGTTCGCCACCTTCGTCGTCTAGCGCGGGGTGCGAGGCTTGCACCCCGTCGATGTCGGAGCCCGCAACTATCATTGGAACACCAGACCACGCCCGAAATCTCAAGGCAGAAAGGGGGGACAGCATGTCGGTCCTCACGAAACAGTTCAAGGACGCACTCTCGAAGATAGAACCTGGGGAGGACGCTGAACACGCAGCCGAGGCTCATGCCGAGGTCCGTGATGTCCTCGACGGTCATGCCGATCTTGTGGAGTGGGGTCTTCACTCCGTGCTCATCGGCTCGTACAGACGCGAAGTTTCAATTCGCCGAGTTAAAGACGTGGATGTCTTCTGTGAACTACCGAACCTGCCAGACGATGAGGACCCGCAGGATCTGCTGGATAAGTTCGCTAACCTGCTCGAAGGCGAGTATGGAGACCGGGTTACGAAGAACGACCGCTCAGTGAAGGTGGACTTCCCTGATTTCGATATGCACGTGGACGTAGTGCCAGCTCGACCCGCCGATGATGAATGGGAAATCCCCGATCGTGATGGCGGATGGGAGAAAACTCATCCTGTAAAGTTCAGCGAACTCAGCACTGCCCGAAATCAAGATCATGATGACAAGTACGTTCCAGTGGTCAAACTCGTGCGCCAAACCCGTCGGGCACTGCGTGGCGACGTCAAACCCGGCGGCTTCTTTGTAGAGGTTGCCGCATATCACGCGTTCGCGGATATCCCGGATGGAAGTTCGGATGAGTCGCCAAGCTCTACGGCGGAGTACTACACGGTAGCACTAGAAAAGATGGCACCTATCCTTCGTGACCACGCGGATGGTGTCGCCCGACTGATGAATCCAGCGATACCAGATCAAGAGCTTCACATCCGAGCAACCCAGGAAGAACTTGACACGATCGCCGATGAGTGGGAACAAGCTGCCGTCGATGCGCGTCAAGCCTTGGAATCGGGAAACGACCAGGACGCGGCTCGGACGTTCAAGCGCCTGCTCGGACAAAACAGCGACGGTAACGATGTCTTCGAGGTTCCGGTGGCGGTGTCAGCCGGACACCGCAGCTTGCCCAGCGGAGAGTCACCCACGTTCGGATGAGCCAGACCACAGACGCTTACGTCGAAGCGGCGGTCCGCCGCTTCGACGAGGCGCTGAACCGCGCGCGATTCCAAACTGTGAAGTGTGGCGACGCCCCCGAAGACTGGGAGTGGATCGGCACGGTAGGAGGGAATTCTGAGCCAGCGACCATCTCACTCACCAACGATTTTCCGTTTGCAGCTCCTCGCGTCGTTCTACCACAAAGAGTGGATGAGATCGATTGGCATCAGATGCCGGATGGGTCACTGTGCCTTTGGAACGCTCACTCCCTAGGAAGCCAGCCGTGGCTCGACGGAGACGGGCTCCTTGCGCGGATCGAAGAGTGGATTGCTCATGCGGAGGCAGGTTGGGTCGATGACATGCCACAGCTTGATTTGGAAGCGTACAACAACCTATGGCTCGAGGTCCGCGATGGCCAATGGTTCACCCCTATCTTGGCTATCGATGATTGGGAACAGATAGCTGGAGGTTGGTTTCGCACCACTCCACCCGACGAGAACGGTCTGCTAACAGTCACGAGCGCGCAGCTATCTGAGCCAGCAACGCCAGCACCCCCGCGCAACAAGAAGAAGCGAAGAGCCGGACTCAGCACGCAGAACCGACCGAACAAGTTCCTGAACGGAATCGCCATTGACCTCGGGAAGGTCACGAAGCCGTTCATCTTCACCGAGCAGTTAGCCGAAGAAGCAGGGGCGAACGGTCCCTTGATCGTAGCGATGCTGGAAGCAAGGCGGCCAGTTCTGTTCGCGGCTCGATACACGCGCGACGAGGCCGTAGGTTTCATCGGTTTCTGGTTCGAATCTACAAAAGATGGAATTACCCGCCGATGCTTTCCCGTAGCTGAACGGCGATACGCGCAACAACGGCGAGCCGGGTGGCATGCGGCAACCCTCTCAGATCGGAAGGTATCGGTCATTGGCGCAGGCAGTATTGGCTCTCATCTCGCCGACCTTCTCCATCGCAGTGGTGTGAATGACCTCACGATCCACGACTTCGATGTGCTATTCCCCGGAAATCTCACACGTCACGCCGCTTCTCCAGCTTTTGTTGGTGCCTCAAAGACGACTGCCGTAAGAGAAACAGCGAACCTGCGAACACCGGAACACCCGATCAAGACCTCTACCTCGGTTCGAGGCCTTAACGAAGCTGTACAGCTCTTACGCGACCAGGATCTTGTGGTCGACTGCACCGGCGATCGGCTCACGTGGCAACTTCTGCTTGCCGCCGCCGAAGTCACCGGACGATCTTTTCTACACGTCGCAGTCATCGGACATGGGCAGGTCGGCCGTGTAGATATCTGCCCTCCGCTAGAGGGGGCAGATCCCGTTGCGGAGAGTGTTGTTCAGCCTCTCGCAGCTACCGAGTGGGAAGCAGGATGCGGCGACCCAGTGAGCCCTACGCCGCCTACGGCAGTAGCCGAGACCGCAGCGATGGGTGCTCGCTTTGCGATCAGGATGCTCGCTGGGGAGTCGGTTCTCCCGGCTGGTGAGTCGCGCGAACTGTTTCCGGTGCTCCCATGACCAGAACACTCACTCTCACGGACACCGTATGGCGAACTCTGCGGCTGGCAGGCACACGAGCACTTCCTCGTGAAACTGGCGGCCTATTGCTCGGGTACTACACCGAAATCGGGCCGCACGTAACCGAAGCCCATGTTGTGCCCGACCCGCGTGCTACTCGCATCCGATATCGCCGAGATGTCGTTGCTGCCGAACGCATCCTAAGAGCAAGGATCCGCGCGGACGATAGCGATGCCCTCGGCTACATCGGCGAGTGGCACACCCATCCACTACCGATCGGCCCGAGCACGACTGATGTTCACGCATCTGGACGGCTTGCCGTCGCCGGAGGCCATGACATCGCTCTACTGGTTCTTGCTCTAGGGACACGAGGTTGGAGTGGCCATGCGCTCAACGCGGATCCGACAGAAAGCATAGAGACGCTCAAGTTCAGTGTGGAAGGAACCGGCAATGACGGATAACAACAGGCTCAGGTCAGCGTTCCTCGCAAAGCAGAACCACCTGCTCGCCGCCCTGGAGATTGTGCCAGACCTGACCGGTCACGGAACAACGATTGGTGACGACTCCGAGGCGAACTGGGCGCGGGTACTTCGTGAGTTCCTACCCGCGCGGTACGGGATTGCAAAAGGACAGGTCATAGACTCGCAAGGGGGCATCAGCGACCAGATCGACTTGCTTATCTACGATGCTCAGTACACTCCGCTACTCGCTAAGACTGCGAACGGGGATCTGTTCGTACCAGCGGAAGCTGTCTACGCAGTTTTCGAAGTGAAGCAAGAAATGAATAGGAAGTTTCTGGAGTACGCCGGGAAGAAGATCGCTAGTGTGCGTGAACTGACCCGCACGTCGGTCAACATCGCCCATGCGGGAGGCACGTACGACCCCAAGCCACCCATTCCGATCCTCGGCGGACTACTGACCACGCGGAGCGGCTGGGCCGATCTAGAAGGAAAGGCCGCTGTGAACGCGTTGCTAGAACTAAGCGGCGCCCGCCGGGTAGACATCGGCTGTGCCCTACGAGGAGTCTCGTTCAACCGGATAGAAGAGCCTCCAACAAGTTTGCCGGAGTACAGCGAGCCCGATGTGACGCTGATGTTCTTCCTCATCCGACTGTTCGGCCGCTTGCAGAAGGTTGGCACCGTCGCGGCTGTTGACATCGATGCTTACATGAACGCCCTCGATTTGAACGATGCGCCAGTCGCGGATTCCTAATGGCCTTTCTATTGCGAGCCTCGATATCTCCTGCCCCAGGTGAAGCCTAGATCGAGTTCCGCAGGACAGCGCTCGACGATCGCGACGTGTGCCACCGATCGAACCTCCTTCGTATCGCACCGGACAGTGCTGCGGTGCGTGGGTCTGTGCGCATGCTGGTGGCAGACGTCTTCCGCACAGGCACCGTCAGTTGAACGCGCGTTGGCCCACGTCCATCGGGATCGCGGCGGTAGAATCGTGGTGGCATCATCAGGTAGGCGGTCCAGGTTTCGCCGCGATCGCAAGCAAAGGGGCGCGGAGTGGCGGGCATCGAATCGGAGGTCTTAGAGACCTTCCTAGCCGCACTGACAGATGTGGATGACGTGCCGCCGCAGGTGACCGAGAGGCTTGCAGCGTTGCTGGCGGCGGACAAGCTACCGAAGCCGGACCAGCTTGTGGCGCTCTACACCGATGCGAGTGGTGAGTCAGCGCTGTGATCCAGGTTCAGAAACTTCGAATAGAAGAGTTTCGCGGCATTCGCGACCTCGACCTCGACCTGGGCAGCGGTTCCTTCGTGGTGGTCGGGCCGAACGGGTCGGGCAAGAGCGGAGTGGTAGACGCCATCGACTTCGCGTTGACGGGCAACGTCGCTCGCCTCAGCGGAGCTGGCACAGGCGGCATCTCTGTCGCGAAGCACGCGCCGCACGTGCACCAGCGGGATAACCCAGCCGCTGCTAGCGTCACCTTGACGTTCACACACCCAGCCAGCGGACAGACCGGTACTCTCACTCGTAGCGTGAAGACCGCGGGCCAGTTCACCCTGGAGCCCAAGACTCCCGAACTCGTCGCAGCTGTGGAATGGGCTGCTCGCCATCCTGAGTTGATCCTGTCACGACGTGAAGTCATTAAGTATGTCAACACCGAGCCGGGGAAACGTGCCCAAGAAGTGCAGGCTCTTCTAAAGCTCGACCGTATCGACGAGACTCGTCGCCTACTCAACACGGCCCGCAACAAGACGAGCGCTGCCGCCAGGAGCGCGGACGACGCCGTGAAGTCCGCAGAGGATGCCGTCAAACGCGGCCTCGACATCACCGATCTGCTGCCGAGCGAGGTCACGGTGGCGGTCAACAAGAAGCGTGAAGTGCTCGGCCTGGAAGCGCTGCCAGTAACCACCCTTGAGACTGACCTCAGCGCCGGAGCCAGAACCGACGATAGTCAAAGCACTTTCAACCGAGCTTCGGCCATCCGGGACATCGAAGCCGTCACCAGCTACATGGCTGAGCACGAAGACCTGGACAACGCAGCGAACGATCTGGGCGCGGCATTGAGCGATCTCGATGCCGATCCCGCAGTCCTCGACTCGCTGAAGCACCGCCAACTGGTCGAGACCGGCCTGCCACTAGTGATCAGTACCGCCTGCCCGCTGTGCGACCTGGAGTGGCCCGATGTCGCGTCGCTGCGGAAACATCTGAACGACAAGCTCACTCGATCCGAGACCGCCGCAACGCTCCAGCAGCGCATCCAGACCGCTGCGGGCAAGGTGATCGGGCAACTTCGCGTGGTACGTTCCCTGATCCAAGCGGCACAACCGCACGCTGTCACGATGGGACAGTCTGCGTTGCAGACGTCTCTCTTGGAGTGGTCGAATGACCTTGCCGCGTTCGAAGCGAAGCTGACGGCAGTCGAGTCCGTCCGTGACGAGTCCGAACGCGTCACCACCGATCCGTTGGACACTCCGTCACCGATCGCTGATGGATTGAAGGCGCTTCGAACGACGATCGAAGCACTGCCAGACCAGACCACGACCGAGGCCGCACGGACCTTCCTCACTGTTGCTCAAGATCGTTGGACTCAACTACGCCAAGCGCGGGCGAAAGCAACGAAGGCAACCGCAGCTCACAAAGCCGCGAACGAGGTCTACGAGAAGTACAACTCTGTGGCAGACGCGGCACTGACGACGCTCTACAAGACTGTCGAGACCGACTTCAGTAACTTCTATCGGCAGATCAACGCCGACGACGAATCATCCTTCAAAGCAGGGCTGTCACCCACCGCCGGGAAGCTCGACCTCGAAGTCGACTTCTACGGGCTCGGCATGTTCCCACCGATGGCCTACCACAGCGAAGGTCACCAGGACGGGATGGGGGTCTGCCTCTACCTGGCCCTGATCAGGCAACTCCTCAAATCGGACTTCCGGCTCGCCGTTCTCGACGACGTCGTCACCTCCGTGGATGCCAACCACCGCCGACAGTTCTGCAAGTTGCTCAAAGACGTCTTCCCTGACGTCCAGTTCATCATGACGACCCACGATGAGGTTTGGGCACGACAAATGCAGTCCTCGGGACTCATCGCTCGACGTTCGCTCGCTCGATTCCACGGCTGGACCGTCGATGGGGGACCGTTCTATGGTCAGGGTGTCGACTTCTGGACTCAGATCGAAACCGACCTCGCCAGTGATGATGTTCCTGGCGCGGCTCATAAGCTGCGGCGCAATCTGGAGTCGTCACTAGCCGATGTCGCTGCGAGCATCCAAGGCCAGGTCGTGTTCCGCGCCGATAACAACTACGACCTCTCATCCTTCTTCTCAGCGGTCAAGGGCAGGCACGGAGACCTGCTCAAGAAGGCCACCGCCTCCGCGAACTCGTGGAACAACGACGCGGCGAAGCAGAAGGTCGAAGCCCTGAAGGGTGAGCGAGCGAAGGCGATCCTCGCTCAGGACGGGGAAAACTGGACGATCAACACTCTCGTCCACAACAACGACTGGGCGACTATGACGAAAGCGGACTTCGCACCAGTCGTTGAAGCTTGCAAGCAGTTCCTCGAACTGTTCACCTGTAGTAACGATGCGTGCGCCGGGTGGATCTACGTTCTCGGTATCCCCGGAAAGGAAGAAGAACTTCGGTGCTCCTGCGGGGACTTCAACCTGAACCTACGGAAGAAGTAACGAGCTGCCTCGTGTGCTCCACATGGTCGCGGGGAGGTCCGCGCGGCTGGCTAGTGAAATGTCACGACTTCTCCCGAGTGACTTGCCGGGGAGTATTTGACCCCGACTTGGTAGCGGCGGACCGTGCCGGCGCCGTCGGGGAACTCCACTGGCACAGTGAACATCAACGCGTCGTTCTCAGGTGCAGGTTCGCCGTCACGGGTCCCATGGACGAATCGCAGGTGGAACATGAGGCCGCTTCGGATCTTGGCCTCAATAGCCTGGACGAGTTCCTCTCGGCTAAGCCCATCGAGTCCAGCCCTGCGCACTGAGGCTCCGTGACCGTCGGTCTCGCTCGTCAAGTAGATGAATCGTCGCTCGTCGAGATCAAGCTTCAACTCACTGAGCGGGCTCTGCGCGCCACCGAGCGCGGTCAGCGTGAGCGCGCTGTCTTCGTCGGCCCACTCCGGCACGCCGTTGTCCATGCGGTGGTCGAGTACCACGCCGTAGAGCGTCTGCTCAACTCCGACGAGCCGGAAACCGTGGTCTCTGGTGGGCGGGGTGATGTGCGGTGAGCCGTCCTCGTCGGCTGGAACGACGAGCGCATCGCCGTCGCGGATCGCGTACTGCGGAAGCAGCATGAACGACTTGAGTGGAGTCCATGTCGAGCAGTCGACGTATCCCAAGTACGCGGCCGTCGAGTCTCGCAGCGCGGCGTCCATCGCGCTGACCTGTGTTCGCGACATGTTCGTGAGATAGAGGACGTAGTACTGCTCAGTGGCCAATTGAGGAAAGTCGTTCGTGCGGACCAGGTGCTCGTCCAGTTCCTTCCACACCCAATCGGGCGGCGCGCTGAGGATGTCGCCCTGGCTGATCGCAGTCCGCTGAGGCCCGTGACGCCAGAGCGCCGGCAACCAAGATTTCGAGAATTCGAAACCATAGTGGTTGCTCTCGGCGGCGGTGGAGTCGAAGAGGAAGGCGACCTCCGCATGTGTCGCTCGGGGAGTCAGAGCCCACCGCAGGTCGGCGTACTCCACGCCGCCCCTGGCAAGTTCGCGGGTCGTCTCGCGATGCAGCGCACGGATCAGGTCGCCGACGTGTTTGCTGTCAAGGTCGAGCGCTGCCGCACTCGATGAGACGTACACATTCGTGTAGTTGTTCAGCGAGTGAATAGTGAAAGCGGGACCTGTTGTGCCGGTAGGTACATCGGACTCGCTACTCATGTTCCGATCGTCCCACACTGAGTGTTCCTCTTGAGGAAGTCGGCTACTCGATCGGAGACGTCGCTTTCTTGCTGTCGCGGCCTTGTGATCGACTGCCGCTGGTGCTCCGGATGTGCTCCTGAGTTGACCACAGACCCTCCTCGGACCGACTCCCAGTCCGTCGGTAAGGGTCCAGTGCTCGCTTGGATCACGACAGCAAGTCCTTCGTGTGTGTCCACACCGTCATCCGATGCACGCCGAACCGCCGGGAGATCGAAACCACGCTCTCGCCGTCCGCTCGGGCAGTTCTAATAGCGTCCACTTGGCTTTCTGTCAGCGGTGTTCTAGCTCGTCTCCTAGGGTTCGCTACGACCTCGGGCTCGTCCTCGGCTGCATCTTGAGGCTCGTCCCCAAGACCGAGTTTCGCCTGTTCCCACGCGGAACCCAGCCGCTCGAACCGCTGCCAGGTGTTCGGTTTGAGTCCACCCGCGTCCACAAGTTAGAGCGGGTTCTGGTTCTTCGCGACCTTCACGCGCTCTCGGCAAGCGTGCAGCCCCGTCATCTAAGCTTGTGCTGTCTTGCCGGGCCGCA
>ERZ724513.122-NODE-122-length-31833-cov-6.647209_pt1 | contig 31833 bp, 34 predicted proteins | sample MGYA00376046_ERZ724513 | MGnify/ENA primary metagenome ERZ724513 (study PRJEB28724, sample SAMN07190883) | activated sludge metagenome | isolation source: activated sludge of sewage treatment plant in Hong Hong | place: Hong Kong | collected 2016-03-17 ...
CCAGGCGCTCCTCGACCACATCGAGACCAGCGGCGACCCGATCTTCTGGGGGTAGGCAGCGGCGGGTGCGTGAAGGCCAGCTATCTCGGTTTCCCGAGAGGAAGTCCCCTGGACCTCTTGTCACTGGCCTGTGACGCAAGCGTAGTCCGGGTCGATGCCACTCGATCCCGGTCGCCAGCCTCTGCAGTTGGACTCAGTATTGCTCGGTACGGTAGGCGCTGGTACTTTGGTACCCGAGAAGGAGGGCAGCGCCATGGCTACCGCTACTGCGCCGATCAAGGTCGACGCCGCCACTGACGAGCTCGTGTCGCACGCAGCTCACTTCATGTCCCGCTCGAAGAAGGACATCGTTGACGCTGCCGTGCGCGAGTACATCGATGCCCACCGCGACGAGATCAACGCCGGGATCAAGGCTGCACTCGGCCGACTGAACGGCACTGACGCCGCTGCCGTGTCGCTGATGACCGGCCTCAGCGCCGATGAGCTCGACGACCTCGGCGGCCTACCGAAGTAGCCGACGCATCGCCGTCCGCTGGAGCGTCGGATCCTGCCGCTAGATTCGCCACATGGTCTCGGAACCGATCGGCGTGCGCCCAACGAAACGCTGCATCGGTGACCTCGGTGTTGAAACGCCAGACCTCGGGGTCCGCCTAGAAGAGATCGACCAGCCGGTCATCGTGAGCGCCCAGGCGGTCCCCGAACAGCGGGACGCAGGCGGCGCGGAGCGCGTCGTCGCGCTCACCGACCGTGTTTGGTTCAAGGTCAAGACCAGCGACTACCGCGCTGCGGTGACCGAACTCCGCGGCACTGATCTCCCGGACTGGGTGCGCCCGAGCCGAGGGGCCTGGTGGATCGGCGCCGCTGGCCGGCGCCAAGCGGACAGCGCCCAGCGCGACTTCTACGCCTTGTTGCAGCGAGAGTGCACGACGGGAAGGACCGTCTCCTCGGACCACCTGCTCCCGGCCGACTGGGACTGGAAGCGCCTCGCTGCAGAACAGGCGGTCGCGTGGCGGCGCGAGATGAAGCGGATGGTGATCCGCCTTGTTGCGATGTCGCTGAAGACTGGCCAGCTCGCCGTCGCCGAGTTCCGGAACCATCGGATCAAGGCGCTCGTCCGTGCAGAGAACGGGCACGAGGCCTACCTGGCGATCATTGCCGAGGGAGTGCCGGACCCGCAGATGTTCGCATTGCTGCTCGATTGTGTTCCGGGTGTGGCACCCGGCGACTGGCAGCCGGAACCGTCGCCCCTGGCGGAGATGAACCCTGGCTCGGGCGAGATCATCTGGTCCACGCTCTTCCCGTCCGAGGTCGCCAGCGAGATCCTCGACCTGGACGGCGATGACTGAGGGTCAGCAGTCCGCAAGTAGTCCGCAAGAAGTCAGGCCGAGACCGATTCTGGCCGACGACGTCCAACGTTCCCGAAGACGCGTTTGCGCAGTTCAGACGGTGTTTTCCAGCTTCAGTCGGCGATGACCAACAACCACCGATACCCCGCGGGATCGTTCCGCTTCAACGTGTGAGGGCTCGGAGTGGACTGCGTGGCGGCCCTCCGCGGGCGTCGACTCGCGCGCAGTGTCGGTGGTGAAGTCGCCTGCGGCTCGTCCACCCGCCCGCGACGCGCCGTTTTCGCGACCCCGCGTGACGGCACCAGAGAAGCGAAAGCGACATAGGCTTTACAAAAAAGCGACGTTAGCCTCTTGACTTGGCGTGTGTCGCCCGTCACGATCGGGAAATCGCTTCACTACCTTCTAAGTAGGAGTTCCCGATGCGAGGTCGCCCACGACTCGTTGCGCTCATGGCGAGCGTTCTCGCCCCCGTCCTTACGATGTCCGCTTGCGCCGAAGGCGCAGCCGGCGGCTCCACCTCGAGCGACGAGGTGGTCGTCGCACTCGTGGCGCCGACCTCCGGATTCGCAGCCAACTACGGTCCCGAGGCGCTGCAGGGCGTCGATCTCGCGCTCGACGAGGTCAAGAGCAAGGTCGGAGATCAGAACATCAAGGTCATCAAGGTCGATGAGGACGTGCTCGACCCCTCGCAGACCCTGCAGCGGATCAAGAGCGCCGTCGAAGGCGACGGAGCCGACATCGTGATCGGCCCGATCTTCGGTTCGAGCCAGCAGGCGGTGTCCGCGTACCTGACGCAGGCCGGGGTCCCGATGTTCACGACCCTCGGCGGCGACACCTCGCTGGCCGGCGACAACAGCGCCTTCGTCTGGCCGGGTGCCGACTCGAAGACGGCCAGCCCGCTCGGTACCTACGCAGCCGAGGATCTTGGCTACAAGACGATCGCCACCCTGGCTCCGGACTACGCCTACGGGCACAACGCGATGAAGGGAATCACCGACGCGTTCACCGCTGCCGGCGGGACGGTCGCCCAGCAGCAGTGGGTGCCGTTGGGCACGACGGACATGCTCCAGTACGCCACCGCCATGGACAAGAACGTCGACGCGCTGGCGATGTGGCTGGTCCCGACCGATGCGGCCGCGTTCATCAAGGAGTACCGCAACCTCGACATCAAGGTCCCGCTGCTGCTGTTCCAGGGCGTGTTCGACCCGACCTTCCAGGACATCGGCGGTCAGCTGATCGGCGAGGTCGGCCTCAACGAGTGGAACCACCTGCTCGACAACCCGGCCAACAAGACCTTCACCGACGCGTACGCCGCGAAGTACGACGGCGGCATCCCGAACCAGACGACGGCGTTCTCCTACACCGTCATGAAGAACATCATCACTGCGCTGGACGCCGACGGGGGCGACACCTCGGTCGCGGCGCTCCGCAAGGCACTCGCGGGCCGGAAGCTCGACACGGTCAGCGGTCCGGCGGAGTACAACGAGGACGGGATCGCTGCAGGCACCCGCACCATCGTCAAGGCAGCCAAGCTCGACGGCCGCTACGAGTGGGAGCCTGTCAAGACCTACGACAACATCGGGAACTGAGCCGTCATGCAGGTGTTCGCCAACGGTGTGGCGCTCGGGGCCGTGCTCTTCCTCATGGGCTCCGGTCTGGCACTGCTCCTCGGGTCGATGGGGGTGCTGAACCTGGCGCACGGCGCCGTGTACATGGTCGGCGCCTACGTGACCTGGGCGCTGGCGGTGGCGCAGGGCCACAACCTGTTCGTCGCGATCCTCGCGGCGGTCGTGGTGTGCGGTGCTCTCGGGCTGGTGCTCGAACGGCTGTTCCGCTTCATCCCGGGAAGGCCCAATGAGCAGATCCTGTTGTCCTTCGGACTGATCTACGTCATCACCAACCTGGCCCAGATCATCTGGGGGCCGATCGCGAAGACTCCGTTCGAGGTGAGCTGGCTGGACGGAGCCGTCCACATCGGCGGGGTGGCGATTCCCACGAACCGCCTGGCGATCGCCACCGTCGGGTTCGCCATCGCCCTGATCTTGTGGTTCGTCCAGGACCGCACGCGCGTGGGCGCCATGGTCCGCGCCGGCATGGACGACTCCGACATGACGCGTGCGCTCGGCATCAACCTGGACCGGGTGGTGCTGGCGGTGTTCGTCCTGGGCTCCGCGGTCGCCGGCGTGGCGGGCGGGATCGGTGGCCTCGTCCTCGGAGCCAGCTCGGAGCAGCCGATGGACGTGCTGCTGCTCGCACTCATCGTCGTCGTGGTGGGCGGCATCGGCTCGGTGCCGGGCACCCTCGCAGCGTCGCTGCTGATCGGGCTGCTCGACGCGTACTCGCGTTATCAGTTCCCCGAGATGTCAAGTGTGGTGCTGTACCTGTTGATGACCGTCGTTCTGGTGCTGCGACCCACCGGCCTCAGTGGACGGGCCGCGTGACATGGCTACGAAGGTCGAGAACCTCGTGGTGACCTCGCGTACGCCGACAGCGGCGCAGCCTCCGCGAGCGGAGGATCGACGCTGGGCCGCCGGCTTCGGTGTCGCTGTCCTCCGACGCGTCCCTGTGACGGTCGTCATCGTGCTGGCGTTCGTGCTTCCCTTCGCCCTGCAGACCCAACAGCAGAGCCTCGCCACGCGGGCGCTCATCTTCGGTCTGATGGCCGCGAGCCTCGATGTCGCGTACGGCCACGCCGGCCTCTACTCGTTGGGGAATGCGGCGCTCATGGGCGTCGGCGGATACACCGCTGGCCTGCTCATGGTCAGGTACGACGTCTCGTCGTTCTGGGTGATCGCACCGGCCGTGCTCCTCGCGTCTGCGTTGGCTTCGCTCGTGTTCGCCCTGGCGGCTCTGCGAGCCAAGGGGCTGTACTTCATCCTCGTGACGCTGGCTCTCGGACAGATGGTGGCCAACCTCGCCCAAGAATGGTCGTTCCTCAAGACGTCCCAGGCCGAGGCCGTCACCGGCATCGTGATGCCGCGGCTCGGGCTCGGTGAGCTCTGGACCCCCGGGACGACCTACCAGTTCGTGCTCGTCGTCGTCGTGACCGCCATGCTCATCATCGGCCGCATCATCGACTCGCCCGTCGGGCTGGCCTTCCGAGGCACCCGCGAGAACGAGGTGCGGATGACCGCCATCGGCTACAACGTGTGGCGCTACCGCGTCCTCGCTCTCGTCATCTCCGGCACGTTGTGCGGCCTCGCCGGAGCGCTCTTCGCGTTCCACTCCGGTCTCATCGCGCCCACCAACATTGGCGTCGCCGCCTCGGGGCTCCTGGTCCTGATGGTCATCATCGGTGGCACGGGAACCCGCTACGGTCCTTTCATCGGCGGCGTGGTGGTCACCCTGCTCGAGTTCTACGCGACCCAGTGGTCACTGGAGCGCGCTCCGCTCATCATCGGCCTGCTCTTCATCGCCACTGCGCTCCTGATCCGGTTCCGGCCTCGGGTGCGTCATGCCGCGCAAAGCGGGCTGCAGCGGTTCTCCGGTGCACTACGGACGCGCAAGGAGGGGACGGCCGATGTCGCTGCTTGAGGTCAGGAAGGTCGGCCGCCGATACAGCGGTGTCCGAGCGGTACACGACGTCTCGTTCAACGTCGACGCTGGCGAGTGGGTCGGGGTCATCGGGCCCAACGGCGCAGGCAAGTCCACGCTGTTCAACACGCTGGGCGGTCAGGTCACGGCATCCAGCGGAAAGGTGATCTACGACGGACGTGACATCACCACGATGGCTCCCCATCGGCGCTACGCCGCGGGGATCAGCCGCTCGTTCCAGATCTCGAGTCTGTTCCCCGAGCTCACGGTTCGCGAGCACCTCGCGCTGGCGACTCGCCATCACCACCGATGGAACCTGGTCCGCGGCTGGGCCAGCGACCGCACCGTCCGAGCCCGCATCGAAGCCGTGGTCGAGCATTGGGACCTGACGGAGGTCGCACGGGGCCCGCACGGAGGAATGCGTCCCGACGACATGTCCTACGGCGAGCAGCGACGACTCGAGCTGGCGATCGCCGTGTGCTCCCGGCCACGGCTACTCCTGCTGGACGAACCCAACGTCGGCTTGACGGTCGACGAGTGCGACGACCTCCGCGCTCGGCTGCTCGAGCTGGGCGAGTCGACCGCCGTCATCTTCGTCGCGCACGATATGGACATGATCATGGGCTGGTCGCATCGCATCCTGGTGATGCACCAAGGGGAACTCGTCGCCGACGACGAACCGGAGGCCATCATGACGAACCCCTTCGTCGAGGAGGTGTACCTCGGTGTCGCACAGTCCTGACCTACCCCCACAGGTCGGATCCCTCACCGCAGCCCCGGTCGGGGACGCCGGCGCCCCGTTGCTCGACATCAGCGGCCTGGAAGGCGGCTACGGCGGCGCCCCGGTCCTCCACGGCGTGGATCTCGCCGTTCCGGCGGGGTCCGTCACGGCGCTGCTCGGTCGGAACGGGATGGGCAAGAGCTCGACCATCAAGGCCGTGATGGGTCTGCTGCCGCGATCGAGCGGCATCATCAGGTTTGCCGGCTACGACATCTCCGCCCTGACGTCCCATCGGCGGGCCCGCCTCGGAATCGGGTACGTGCCCGAGACGCGTCAGGTCTTCCGCTCACTCACAGTGCGCGAGCATCTCGAGGTCGCGGCCAGGCGCCCGGCCGGCTCGGCCAAGCCCGGTGAGGGATGGACGACCGAACGGCTGATGGACGTCTTCCCCGTCCTGCGCAAGCGGGCCAAGGCCCACGGGGCCAACCTCTCCGGCGGCGAACAGCAACTGCTGGTCATCGCGCGCGCGCTGAGCTTGAATCCGCAGCTGCTCCTGCTCGACGAACCTACCGAGGGCCTGGCGCCGTCGGTCGTCCTGGAGATCGTCGACATGCTGCGGCGTCTGCGCGGCGAGGCTGGCTCGCCTGCGATCTTGCTCGTCGAGCAGAACCTCCGCTTCGCGCTCTCGGTGGCCGAGGATGTCGTGGTGCTCTCCGGAGGATCAGTCGCATACCGCGGTACGGCGAGCGACCTGGACGCACGTCACGACCTGCAGCAGAGTCTCATCGGCGTCGGAGCCGCGTGATCATGCGAAGTGGAAGCCGGCCCGTGAACGTGAGCGAGCGGTGACGCCACTCGAGCTGGGGTCGATCCGCCAGATCCGTGCGGAGCTCGACTCCGGTGCGGTGACGGCGTCGGATCTGCTCGAAGAGCACCTCGAGCGGGTTGTCGCACGGGAGCCCGAGGTGCATGCGCTGACCACCCGGACGACGGACCTGGCCAGAGCCCAGGCCGCCGACGCCGACCGACGGCTGCGCGCGGGGGAGCGGACGCCTCTGCTCGGCATCCCCGTGGTGGTCAAGGACCTCGTCGACGTCGCGGGCGTCGCGACGACGGCGGGCAGTCACGTTCTCGCCGACAATGTCCCCGCGACCAGCGCGACCGTGTGGAAGCGGCTCGAAGTCGCCGGAGTCGTGCTGATCGGCAAGGCCAACACCCATGAGTTCGCTTATGGAGGAACCACCGAGCCGACCCGGAACCCCGCCGATGTCTCGAGGATCGTCGGCGGCTCTTCGGGTGGCCCCGCGGCGGCACTTGCCGCCGGCTACTGCCTGGGCGCGGTCGCGTCGGACACGGCCGGCTCCATCCGGATCCCCGCCAACCTCTGCGGCGTGCCGGGCCTCAAACCCACCCGCGGGCTCGTGCCCACGGACGGTGTCATTCCTCTGGCGCCCACCCTGGATGTGGTCGGGCCGATGGCCGCGCGCACCGCCGATCTCGACCCGCTCCTCCGCGTGATGGCCGCCGACTCGTCCTCCCCGAACGCGAGCCCGACTGCTGCCCCGCGGGTCGGAGTGGTCACGCCGTGGGGGTCCCAGACCGACTCGGTGTCAGAGGCTCTCGCCAACGCCGTGAAGGCCCTGCAAGCACTCGGCTCGACGCTCGTCTCGTGCGAGCTCCCCGGTCTCGGGGGCTCGGTCGGTGACAACTTCACCGTCATCGGCTTCGAGGCGAACCTCTATCACCAACGGTGGGCGGACCAACGAGACGACTACACGCCCTACGTTCGCGACCGACTGGCGCAAGCCGCGTCGATCACGCGTCAAGATCGTGAGGCCGCGGTGGAGCGTGCGCACGACCTCGAGGCGCAGCTCGACCGGCTGCTGGATCAGGTCGACGTACTGCTCATGCCCGGGGTTCCCATGCCTGCCTCCCCGGCCTACGACGAGACGGTCTGGATTCAGGGAGAGCCGGAGGATCGCGACACCGCGCTGTGCCGCAACACCGCCTTCGCAAACCTCACCGGTCACCCGGCCCTGTGTGTGCCGGCCGGCTTCGACCACACCACCGATGTCGGGTTGCCGGTCGGGGTGCAGCTCGTCGCCCGCCACCACGACGACCTGCGGCTGATCGCGCTCGGCGCACTGATGGAGGAGCAGCTCGAGTCCCTGGTCGGGTAGTGGCAATGCCTCACACGAGGTCGGGTGAGCGGCTGAAGAACGTGTTGTACCAGCACAGCGCCACGGTCCGCGCCGCCTCGTCGAGGTCGACCTCGGCCCCGTGCAGCTGCTGTTGTGCAAACCACACGTAGGCCGACTGCTCCACCATGCAGGCGACCGCCTCGGCGGCCAGGGTCACGTCGACGCCGTCGACCTCGTGGATCCCGTGCACGGTCTTGAGCGCACCGACGAACCGCTCGATGTGCCGGTTGCGCATCTGCCACCAGAAGTCTCGGAACCGATCCTCGACATGGGCTGCCTGGATGAACGCGCGCATCACGTCGCGGTTCTCGCTGTACAGAGCCAGGTAGCCCCGGTTGGAGTCGATCAGCGACTGGAGCGGCTCGGTGCGGAAGTTGTGCTCAGGGGAGTTGCTCGCCTGGTACAGCTGCTCGTGCAGATCAGCGATCACCTTGGCGAACAGGTCCTCCTTGTTCTTGAAGTAGCGGTACAGCCCGCCCATCGAGATGTCCGCCTCCTCGGCGACATCGCTCATCCGAGCGTCGACGTAACCGACCCGGGCAAAGACGCTCCGACCTGCGCTCACCAGCAGCTCGAAGGTACGGCGGCCCTTCGGGGTTGTCGGTTCTGCGGACACTCGGCGCACCTCCCTACTCGTCGACTCGTCCTGTGTGGGCCAGGATCATAACCTAAAGCGACGTCGCCCATCAAAAAAAGCGACGTCACTCTCTTGACTTCTGTTCGCACGGCCTGCACGATCGACTCGTGACCAACAGCGCCGTGACGGCTGACGAGTCGTCGAGAGTCGCCCCGATGCCGTGGGGCCCCGTCCGGTATCGCGAACAGGGCTGGTGGACCGGCGAGAAGCTCGCCGATCGGTTCGACTCCCTCGTCCACGCCGCGCCCCATCGACGAGCGATCGTCGACGAGCGCGGGAACGCGCTCACCCGCCAGGAGCTCTGGGACAGCGCCGGTCGTCTGGCCGAGCAGCTGGCCCAGGGAGGCGTCCGTGCACACGACGTCGTCGTGATCTACCTGCCGAACTCCCTGGCGTGGCAGGTCGCGTTCCTGGCGGTTCTTCGCACGAGCGCGGTTCCGGCGACCATCCCCGTGACAACCGACGCGAGCACGCTCGCGCACACCTGCCAGCTCATCGGCGCACGCGCAGTCGTGACCGTCGAGACCGTCCGCAAGAAGCCGACCGGGCAGTGGGCGATCGACGCCTTGACTCGGACGGGTCGCGCGTCGGCCGTCTTCACCCACACGGAGAGGGGCTTCGATCTCACCCCGGTGACCGGCCAGGACTTCGAGCCCCTGGTCCCGGACGGCGTCGACCACCTGATGTTCACCTCGAGCACGACCGGCATGCCGAAGGCCGTGATGCACACCTCGGACACGCTGCAGGCTGCCAACGTCGCTTTCGCGGAGCGGTTCGCGGTCGATGAGGCGACTCCGATCTTCATGCCCTCGCCGTTGGGGCACAGCGTCGGGGCCTGGCACGGCGCCCGTCTGTCCCTGTTCGTCGGTGCCACCCTGGTCGTCCAGGACGAGTGGAACCCGGCACGAGCACTTGAGCTGATCGCCGAGTACGGCTGTCAGTTCACCGCCGCCGCCACCCCGTTCCTCAAGGACATCATCGACGTCCCGTGGTCATCCGACGAGCCCAAGCTGTCCTCACTGCGCAGCTTCCTGTGCGGCGGCGCGCCCGTTCCCCCCAGCCTCCTCGAGGCCGCCGCCGCACAGGCACCCCAGACCTTCGTCACGGTCCTGTGGGGCATGACCGAGGGCACCGGGACCACCTGTGTTCCCGAGAGCACGGCCGACCAGCTGACCAACACCGCTGGCAAGCCGACTCCGAACATCCAGCTCCGGATCGTCGAACCGGACGACTCCGGGGCGGGCGAGTTGGTCATGCGAGGAGCTGCCGTCTTCGTCGGGTACCTCGGTCAAGAGGACCTCTACCAGGACCTGCTCACCGACGACGGCTGGTTCCGGACGGGCGATCTGGCACGGATCGACGACGACGGCTACCTCCGGCTCACCGGCCGGCTCAAGGACCTGATCATCCGCGGCGGCGTCAATATCTCGCCGGTGCCGATCGAGGACGTGATCGCTGCCCACCCTGCCGTCCGCCGGGTTGCAGTCATCGGTGAGCCCGACGAGCGTCTCGGCGAGCGTATCCGCGCCGTCATCGTCCCCAACGGCACTCCGCCGACGCTCAGCGAGCTGGTCGCGTGGCTACGCGAGCGCGGGCTCTCGGAGAGGAAGCTGCCCGAGTCGCTCGTCGTCATCGAGGAGATGCCCGTGACGGCCGCCGGCAAGATCCGCAAGGCCGACCTGCGCCGCAGCCTGGAGGAGACCGCATGAGCAGCGTCGTCCTCGGCGACCTGGACGTCGCATACGCAGAGGCGGGCACCTCGTCCGGTGGCCGGCCCGTGGTCTTCGTCCACGGGCTGGCCGAGGACAAGGACAGCTGGACTGCGACCCAGGAGGCTCTTGGTGAGCTGCACACGTTCGCTTACGACCTCCGTGGCCACGGCAGCTCCACGGTCGGGGTGCCGCAGGGGTCGCTGGGTCAACTCGGCGCCGACCTGGTCGCCTTCCTCGAGCAGGTCAGCGGCCCAGCGGTCGTCGTCGGGTTCTCACTCGGAGGCACGATCGCGCTCTGGGCAGCCGCCGAGCGCCCTGACCTCGTCCACGGTCTCGTTGTTCTCGGGACGTCTTCCGTCGTGGGCCGCTCGGCGGGCGACTTCTACTCCCGTCGCATCGCGCAGGCGGCGAACACGTCGAGTGATGGGTTCCGGGACGCCATCCGTGACGACACCGCTGCGGCGCTCACGACGGAGATCGGTCAGCTCGAGACGATCACGGCCTGGCGTCTGCGGGCGATCGGCGCCGGTGCCGGCTATGCGAACGCCGCACGCGCGATGGCCGCTCTCCACGCGCAGCCACTCACGCCGCGCCTGACCGAGGTCGCCACGCACGTGGACGTCGTCGGTGCCACGGGGGACACCTTCTGCCCGTTCAAGGCGGCGCAGATCCTCCTCGAAGCCCTGCCCGACGCGAACTACCACGAGATCTCCGACGCGGGCCACCTGATGAACATCGACAATCCCGGCGCCGTCACCGACGTGCTGCGCGCCACCATCATCGGAAGGAACTGAAATGGACCGCTGGGGACTCTCCATGGGGGTCAGCCCTCGTGAACCGCTGTCGAACGTCTCCGACCTGGCTGCCGCCGCCGAGGCCAAGGGATTCGAGGCGATGTGGTTCATCGACTTCCAGCTCGGCATGAAGGACGTCTACGCTGCCATGTACCTCGCGGCGATGGCTACGCAGAACATGAGCGTCGGCTCTGCCGTGACGAACCTGCTGACCCGGCACCCCACGGTCACGGCGAACGCGACGGTCGCCCTCGACGAACTCAGCGACGGCCACGCCATGCTCGGCCTCGGTGCCGGCTGGTCTGCGGTCTACGGCGCCGGCGGGGTGCCGTCCAAGCTCGGCGACCTCTCTGCCGGCATCGACGAGTTCCGCCTGCTCTTCACCGGTGAGGAGCAGGACCTGTACGGGACGAAGGTCCGCCTCGCGAGCGCGCAGCGGCAGATTCCGATCTACCTCGCCGTCTCCCAGTCCGGCATGCTCCGCCTCTCGGGTGAGAAGTGCGACGGCGCGATCCTCATGGGCGGTGCCGACCCGGAGTTCGTCAACTGGCAGCTCGAGTACATCTACCAGGGGCTCGAGAAGGCCGGCCGGGACCGGTCCGAGCTCGTCATCGACCTCGTGGTCACCATGGCCGTCGATGATGACGAGGAGACCGCGCTCAGCGACGTGCGCGCGTGGGCCACCAGCCAGGCCGCGACGTTCGACGTCTGGAAGACGATGCCTCCCTCCTGGGAGAAGTTCCGACCGGAGTTCGCGGCCGCGAACTCCGGCTACCACCTCGTCGAGCACCTCTCGCGGCACGCCGGCCACAAACAGGTCGTCAGCGACGAGTTCGTGAAGTCGGTCGCCATTGCCGGGACCGCCGACCAGTGCATCGACCGGCTCAGGCAGCTGTGCGCCCTCGACCTGGACCGGATCACCTTCGCGCTCCTCTCCGGTGGACGGATGCGGCGCATGGAGCAGCTGGCCACCGACATCATCCCTGCCGTGAACGCCTGATCAGAGGAGCTCAACAATGACGCAGCACAAGGTTGCGCTGGTCACCGCTGCCGCGGGAGCGGGCATCGGAGCCGCGGTCACCCGGCGTCTCGCGGCCGACGGCTTCGATGTCGTCGTCACCGATGCCCACGAGCGCCGCGCCAAAGAGCTCGCCGAGGAGCTGTCCGGCGAGCACGGACGACGGTTCATGTCCGTCCCGCTCGACGTGACCGACGAGGCCGCAGTCGCTGCCGCAGTCGAGGCCGTCGTCGCGGACCGAGGGCGCCTCGACGTCCTGGTCAACAACGCTGGCTGGTCCAGGATCGAGCCGGTCGCCGAGATGTCGCTCGCGACGTGGCAGCGGTGTCTCGACGTCGACCTCACCGGCACCTTCCTCTGCATGCGCTACGCATTGCCCAAGATGATCGCGGTCGGCTCGGGAGCCATCGTCAACATCAGCTCCATCGCCGCGTACGAGACCTCGACCGAGCACGGAGCGGCCTACTCGGCCGCCAAGGCCGGCGTCCTCGCTCTCACCAGAGTCGCCGCCGCCGAGAACGGCAGGCACGGCATCCGGGTCAACGCCATCACCCCCGGTCTCATCTACAACGACTTCCTCCGCAAGATCTACCCCGACGAGTTCTTCGACGGGTACGCCGAGTCGCGGTCCCTGGTCGGTCGGGTCGGACAGCCGGAGGACATCGCGAGCCTCGTGTCGTTCCTCGTCTCCGACCAGGCCGGGTACATCACCGGCGAGGTCTACGGCGTCAGTGGTGGGGTGTACCCACATGGGTGACGCTCCGATCGCAGCCATGTCCGTGGCCAGCTTGGTGGCCGGCTACCGAGAAGGCGACCTCAGCCCGGTCGAGGTGGCCAGCGCCTACCTGGAGCGGATCAAGCAGTTCAACGGCGAGCTGAACGCCTTCGTCCAGGTCAATGCCGAGGAGGCGATGCAGCAGGCCGTCGAGGCCGAGTCCCTGTACGCATCGGGAGACCCGACGCCGCCACTGCTCGGAGTGCCGACCTCGGTCAAGGACGCCTTCCACATGCGAGGCCTGCCGACGACCATCGGCTCGCTCGTGCACCAGGGCCAGATCTCGAAGAACGACTCCGGCGTCGTCCGCCGGCTGCGAGCGGCCGGCGCCGTGTTCACCGGGAAGACCAACACCGCCGAGTTCGGCCAGTCCGCGACGACCGACAACCTGCTCGGCTCCGCCACGGGCAACCCCTGGGATCCCAGGCGCACGCCGGGGGGGTCCAGCGGGGGAGCGGCAGCGTCGGTCGCCGCGGGTCTGTCGGCGATCGCCGTGGGCTCCGACGGCGGCGGCTCGGTCCGCATCCCGGCCGCATTCACGGGCATCTACGGGTTCAAGCCCTCTCCCGGACGGTGTCCTGATGAGAAGGGCTTCCGGGCGATGACCGACTTCGTCAGCGCCGGTCCCATGACCAACTCCGTCGCAGACGCGCGGATCCTGCTCGGAGTGCTCAGCGAGACCGCCTTTCCACGGACGGACGTGACCGGCCTGCGGGTGGCCTACTGCCGGTTCCCCGAAGGTCGTGCCGTCGATCCCGGCGTCGCTGCCGCCGTTCAGGTCGCTGCGAACACCCTGGGCGAACTCGGGCACGAGGTCATCGAGACCGATCTGCCGCTCGAGGGCTGGAACGACGTCTTCGGTCCTCTCGTGCTCGAGGACGAGCACCGTGAGCGTGGCCACCTGCTCACCCACGTTCCGAACCTGATCACCGGCTACGAGCGATCCACGCTGCGCGCCGCGCTTCGCCTCGACCCGGCGGAGGTGGAGCGTGCCCAGGCCCTCCTGCCCGAGTATCGACGCCGCATCGACGAGCTCTTCGAGCGCTACGACCTCCTTCTCACCCCGACGGTCGCGGTCCCCGCCTTCCCGCTCGGGGAACGGCCGACCCACGTTGCCGGCGTGGCGGTCGACCAGCTGTGGGGCGCGTTCCCGTTCGCCGTGCCGTTCAACGTGGCTGGGGTCGCGGCGGCGTCGCTGCCCTGCGGCCTGGCCGCTGGCATGCCTGTCGGTGCTCAACTGGTCGCCCGCAGTGGTGCCGAGCAGCTGCTCCTGGACGCCTCGGAGAGTCTCGAGGAGGCTCTCGCCTTCGACCGTGCCGCGCTGCGGGAGCGGTGGCGGCTGGGCCGCCCCGTCGCGGTATGACCGACGACATCAGGTCCGAGCGCGAGGGCGACCTCCTTCGCGTCCGCATCGACGCGGCCGAACGCAGGAACGCGCTGACCCCAGCGATGCTCGACGCGCTCACCGCACAGATCTCCGGATCCGGCCACGGCGTCATCGGGATTGTGCTCACCGGCAGCGCGAAGGTCTTCAGCGCAGGAGCGGACTTCGGCTCGTTGACCGGGACCGCCGCTGACCGCCATTACGACACGGCAGTGGCCGACGTCGTTCAGGCCATCGCCGACGCGCGGTGCCCGGTCGCTGCAGCGATCGAGGGCCCCTGCCTGGGAGCAGCCGCCGACATCGCGCTCTCGTGTGACCTCCGGGTCGCCGGGCAGGGCGCCTTCATCCAGATCCCAGCGGTCCGGCTCGGACTTCTCTACAGCCCAGCTGCCATCGCGCGACTGGCACGTGCCTTCCCGCGCGACACGGTCAGACGACTCCTCGTGCTCGGCGAGCGCTTCGACGCAGCCACAGCGCTCCAGCAAGGGCTGGTCTCGATGGTGGTGCCCACCGGCGAGGCGGCGAGCCAGGCGCTCCAGCTCCTCGCGGGACTGGACCCGGCACGTGCCGAGGCGCTCACAGCCACCCGAGATCTGCTCAACGAGCTCGAGTCGATGCACTACGACCCCGACCGCTGGGAGGCGGTCCGCCTCGAGCTGCTCGATTCGCCTGCTCGTCGCCAAGCCATCGACGAAGCCAAACGACGTCACGCCTGACGCGTCTCGGACCACCACCCCGACCCTCGGAAGAGAGGCCACCATGGGCACCCCGCTGAACCCGCGCCAACAGGTAGACCCTCACGACTTCCTCGATCTCGACTCCCTCATCGACGAGGAGGAGCGCGCCATCCAGCAGTCGGTACGACGCTACGTCCACGATCGCGTCCTACCCGAGATCGGCGACTGGTTCGGCCGAGGCGTCTTCCCTCGCGAGCTCGCCCGGGAGATGGGCGACCTCGGCCTTCTCGGCATGCACCTCGACGGCTATGGCTGCTCTGGGACGAACGCGGTCAGCTACGGACTGGCCTGCCGGGAGCTGGAGGCCGGCGACTCCGGGTTCCGCAGCTTCGTCTCGGTGCAGGGCTCCCTCGCGATGTTCCCCATCCACGCCTTCGGCTCCGAGGAGCAGAAGCAGGAGTGGCTGCCGCGGATGTCCAGCGGTGAGGCCATCGGCTGCTTCGGCCTCACCGAGCCCGACTCGGGATCCGACCCGGGAAGCATGCGCACCAATGCGAAGCGGGACGGATCCGACTGGGTGCTCAACGGCACCAAGATGTGGATCACCAACGGCGGCATCGCCGACGTCGCGATCGTCTGGGCGCGCACTGACGACGGCATCCGCGGCTTCGTGGTCCCGACGGACACCCCTGGCTTCCGGGCCAACGACGTGCACAACAAGATGTCGCTGAGGGCCTCGGTGACCTCCGAGCTCGTCCTGGAGGATGTGCGTCTGCCCGACTCCGCGATCCTCCCCGGGGTGGTCGGCCTGCGCGGTCCGCTCTCCTGCCTGAACGAGGCACGCTTCGGGATCCTCTTCGGGGTGACCGGAGCCGCCCGCGCCTGCTTCGAAGCCGCCTTGGACTACAGCCTGAGCCGGGAGCAGTTCGGCAAGCCCATCGCCGGATTCCAGCTCGTCCAGCGCAAGCTCGTCGAGATGATGATCAGCGTCAACCGCAGCACGCTGGTGGCGCTCCATCTCGGGCGGTTGAAGGACAACGGGAACCTCGCGCCAGCCCAGGTCTCCTTCGGGAAGATGGACAACGTGCGCCAGGCGATCGAGGTCGCCCGCGAGGCACGCAACAGCCTGGGTGCCAACGGCATCACGCTCGAATACCCGGTGATCCGACACATGACGAACCTCGAGTCGGTCTACACCTACGAGGGCACCAACGAGATCCACACCCTCGCCATGGGCCACGCCATCACGAACCTGGCGGCCTACCGATGAGTGCGGGGACGAGTGCAGACCAGCTCGCGTCACTGGCCGGAATCGATCTCGGGACCCATGTCGCGCGCTACGACGACGCGGCCAGCATCTTGTACGCGCTCACGGTCGGCGCGCGCCCGAACCAGTTGGACCTGGTCTACGAGCGCGACCTCCGCGCCCTTCCGACCTACGGCTGCGCGCTTGGTCTGTGGGCCGTCGAAGCAGCCGGAGCCCTCGGTGTCTACGATCCGGGGCGCTCCCTGCACGCGTCCCAGCGTCTGGTGGTCCACCGCCCCCTCTCGGCGAGCGGCACCCTGGAGATGAGCGGACGCATCGCTGGCGTCTACGACAAGGGGAAGGCCGGACTGGTCGCGATCGAGGTGACCTCGGAGGCGTTCACCGCCGGCTACGACATCTTCCTGCCGGGGCTTGGCGGATGGGGTGGAGACCGAGGTCCTTCGTCGGAGCGCTCGGAGGTTCACCTGACCCGTACGTCGACCTACTCCACGCCCCGGAACCTGGCCGCGCTCTACCGGCTCACCGGGGACCGACACCCGGTCCACGTCGATCCCGACGTCGCGGCTGCGAACGGGTTCGACCGGCCGATCCTCCACGGTCTGTGCACGCTGGGGATCGCGGCCCGCGAGGTCGCCGAGCACGTCGGGGCCAACCCTGCGGACCTGGCGTCGTTGGAGGCGCGGCTGACGTCGCCTGTGGTGCCTGGAGACGAGCTCCAGATCACGTCCGGCGCGGCGGACGACGTCGTCCACTTCGAGGTCGCTGTCGGGGACGCCGTCGTCATCAGTGCAGGTCGGGCGACGTTCGGGCCGACCACGTGAACATGCGTCGTGCGCTCCACCGGGCGCGACAGGGCGTCGCCCTGAACCTCGACGAGGCGAAGACGCTACTGTCTGCGCACGGCGACGCACTCGACTCCCTCTGTGAGATCGCGGGCAGCGTTCGAGATCAAGGCCTCGATGCGGCCCGCCGCCCGGGAGTGATCACCTACTCGCGCAAGGTGTTCGTGCCACTGACGCGGCTGTGTCGCGACCGGTGTCACTACTGCACGTTCGCAACGGTTCCGCACAAGCTCGCCGCCCCCTTCATGGAGATCGACGAGGCGGTCGGCGTCGCGCGGCAGGGAGCACTCCTGGGCTGCAAGGAGGCGCTCATCACCCTGGGGGACCGGCCGGAGGATCGTTGGACGGCGGCACGGTCATGGCTCGACGAACGTGGCTACGACTCGACCATCGCCTACGTCCGGGCCGTGGCGATCCGGATCCTCGAGGAGACCGGACTCCTACCGCACATCAATGCCGGTGTGCTGGGCTGGGAGGACTACCAGAGACTCCGACCCGTTGCCCCGTCGATGGGCATGATGTTGGAGAGCACCTCGACGCGCCTGTGGTCCGAACCGGGCGGGTGTCACTACGGCTCGCCGGACAAGGACCCCGCAGTGCGGTTGCGGGCCCTGGAGGACGCGGGACGAAGCGCGGTCCCGCTCACCACGGGGATTCTCATCGGCATCGGCGAGAACCTGACCGAGCGCGCCGAGAGCCTCTTCGCCGTCCGACGCATCGCGCGCCAGTACCGCGGAATCCAAGAGACCATCGTGCAGAACTTCCGCGCGAAGGACGACACCGCGATGCGGGCTGTCGCCGACGCCGGTATCGAGGAGCTCGCCGCCACGGTGGCCGTCGCACGGCTGCTGCTCGGCTCTGGCATGCGTATCCAGGCGCCGCCGAACCTCATCGACTCCGAGTTCTCGCTGCTCCTGCGTGCCGGCATCGACGACTGGGGCGGCGTCTCGCCACTGACTCCAGACCACGTCAACCCGGAACGACCCTGGCCCGAGATCGACGAGTTGGCCGCGCGCACTGCCGCAGCCGGCTTCACGCTCAAGGAGCGCCTCACCATCTACCCGGAGTACCTGCGGCGGAGCGAGCCGTGGCTCGACCGTCGTCTCCTCACCCATGTCGAGCGTCTCGCCGACCCGTCCGGCCTCGCCCTGGCGGGCGCTCGACCAGTCGGGACTCCCTGGCAGGAAGCGGATCTCGACTGGGCCAGCAGCGGTCGGACCGAGCTGCATCACACCATCGACACAACGGGTCGGACGCACGACCGGCGCGCCGACTTCGACGAGGTCTACGGTGACTGGGACTCCCTGCCCGACCTGTCGAAGGCGCGGATCCCGGAGCGACTGGCTGGCGACGTGAAGGCTGCGCTGCGCAGCGCCGAACGCTCTCCGGGAGGCCTCGACGACGACAGCGCGCTGGTCTTGTTCCACGCCACCGGAGCCGCGCTCGAGGCCGTGACGCGGTTTGCGGACGACCTACGGGCGGACGCTGTCGGCGACGACGTCACCTACGTCGTCAACCGAAACATCAACTTCACCAACGTCTGTTACACCGGCTGTCGGTTCTGCGCCTTCGCCCAGCGCGAGACCGACGCCGACGCCTTCACCCTCTCGCTCGACGAGGTGGCCGACCGGGCCGCAGAGGCGTGGGCGACGGGCGCGACCGAGATCTGCATGCAAGGCGGCATCCACCCGGACCTCCCGGCGTCCGCCTACCTCGAGCTCGCTCGGACCATCAAGCAGCGAGTTCCCGACATCCACCTGCATGCCTTCTCGCCCATGGAGATCCTCAACGGCGCCGCCCGCGCCGGGGTCTCGTTCCAGGAGTTCCTGGTCGCCCTCAAGTCCGCGGGTGTCGACTCCATCCCCGGCACCGCGGCCGAGATCCTCGACGACGAGGTCCGCTGGATCCTCACCAAGGGGAAGCTTCCGACGAGCACCTGGCTGGAGATCGTCAAGACGGCGCACGAGGTCGGGCTGCCGTCGTCAGCGACGATGATGTACGGCCACGTCGACCAGCCCCACCACTGGCTCAACCACCTCCGAACGCTGAGTCGGCTCCAGGACGACACCGGTGGGTTCACCGAGTTCGTCGGACTTCCGTTCGTCCACCTCAACGCCCCGCTGTACCTCGCCGGGAAGGCCCGGGCGGGCGCGAGCGAGCAGGAGACCCGAGCGGTGCACGCGATGGCTCGGATCTTGTTGCACGGGCGGATAGCCAACATCCAGACGAGCTGGGTCAAGCTCGGCGAACGAGGCGCAGCGCTCACGCTGAGCGGAGGAGCCAACGACCTCGGCGGCACCTTGATGGAGGAGACCATCAGTCGCATGGCGGGAGCTGAGAACGGCTCGGCCAGGACCGTGGCCGAGCTCCACGCGATCGCCCGCCTGGCCGGACGTCCCGCCCGGCAACGCACCACGACGTACGGCGAGGTCGGTGAAGAACGCAAGGCCGCCGCGGCCGAGTTCGACCAGATCACTCGGCGCACGGCGCTCCCCATGGCACCGGCCATGGGCTGACTCGAAGGGGAGAGAAGCTTGTCCACGATCGCGATCATCGGAGGCACCGGCCCGCAGGGCTCCGGCCTCGGCTACCGCTTCGCCAAAGGCGGGAACGACGTCATCATCGGCTCCCGAGACGAGGAGCGCGCCATGAACGCCGCCACCGAACTGGCACACAGGCCGGTCGAGGGAACGATCACGGGCGCGACCAATCTGAAGGCCGCGGACGCAGCAGACATCGTGCTGCTCGCCATCCCGTACGACGGTCACGACGAGCTCGTGACAGGCCTGGCCCCAGCTCTCGCCGACCGTGTCGTGATCAGCTGCGTCAACCCGCTCGCCTTCGACCGAGCCGGCCCGTACGGCCTCGACCTCGGGCCGACGTCGGCGGCCGAGAGGGCGCAGGAGATCGTCCCGCACGCTCAGGTCGTGGGGGCCTTCCACCACCTGTCCGCAGTCACGCTCAGCGGCGCCGCCGACCTGCTCGACCACGAGGACGTGCTGGTCTGCGGCGACCATGCCGGGGCGAAGAGTCAGGTCATCGAGCTGGCGCGCACCGTCACCGGCAAGCCTGGCATCGACGCCGGCGCCCTGCGCCTGGCACGGCAGCTGGAGCCGCTGACGGCAGTCCTGATCTCGATCAACAAGCGGTACAAGGTCCGCTCCGGCATCGCCATCGCCGGGCTGCACTGATGGCGGTCAAGCCGGAGTGGTGGGTTCTGTTGCCGCTCAAGGACACGGCCCGGGGCAAGTCCAGGATCGGAGGCGACCCGGCCCGGCGCCGAGAGCTCGCGGTCGCGATGGTCAAAGACACGGTTGCCGCCGCTCTCGCCGCGGCCTCGGTGCGCCGGGTGATCGTCGTCTGTCAGCGAGACGCGGACGCCACCACCCTCGGCGGCTCCGGAGCCGAGCTCGCCGTCCTCCCTGGACTGTCCCTGAACGCCGCGCTCGCTGCCGCCGCAGCGGCGGTACGTGACCGGGCGCGTCGTTCGAACATCGCGGCGCTCCCCGGCGACCTGCCCTACCTGCGCGGCAGCGAGCTCGATATCGCGCTGGCGCGGAGTCTCGACCACCGACAGGTCGCCGTGGCCGACCGCGCCGGGACGGGAACGACGCTGTTGACCGCTATGGCCGGAGTGGAGCTCGCCCCTCGATACGGCCCAGACTCCTTTCGGCGGCACCTCGTCGAAGGCGCCGTCGAGCTCGACATCCCGATCTGGTCGGGCCTGCGCCACGACGTCGACACGCGGGAGGACCTGGTCGACTCGGCTGCGCTGGGTGCCCACACCAGCGGCCTGCTGGCCCAAATCGGCGCCAGGACGCACGAGGTGGTCGCATGAGCACCCGCGTCGGGGTCGTCGGCTGCGGCCTGATGGGAGGTGGCATCGCCGAGGTGTGCGCCCGCGCGAGCCTCGACGTCACGGTCGTCGAGTCGAACGAGGCAGCGGCCCGCGCCGGCGCCGAGCGGATCGAACACTCATTGGGGCGCGCCCATTCGCGGGGGAAGATCGCGGACCCCGATGCCGTCCTGAAGCGCATCCAGGTCACGACCGACCTCGATGCCGTCGGTGACCGGGACATCGTCATCGAGGCGATCGTCGAGGACGAGGACCTCAAGGCCTCCCTCTTCCGGGAGCTCGACCGCATCGTCACCTCCTCCGACGCGCTGCTGGCCACCAACACCTCGTCGATCCCGATCATGAAGCTCGGTGTGGTCACGGCTCGACCCGAGAGCGTCATCGGCATCCACTTCTTCAACCCCGTTCCGGTCCTGCCGCTCATCGAGATCGTCCCGAGCCTCCTCACCTCATCCGAGACGCACATGGCGGCCCGCACGTTCGTGCAGGACCAGCTGGGGAAGTCGGCCATCGACTGCCAGGACCGCGCTGGCTTCGTCGTCAACGCGCTGCTCATCCCCTTCGTGCTGTCCGCGATCCGGATGCTGGAGTCGGGGTTCGCCAGCGCTGACGACATCGACCATGGGCTCGTGCTGGGAGCCGCCCACCCGCAAGGGCCTCTGGCCCTGGCGGACCTCATCGGCCTCGACACGGTCAAGGCGGTGGCCGAGTCGCTCTACGAGGAGTTCAAGGAGCCGCTCTACGCGCCGCCGCCGCTGCTGAACCGGATGGTCGACGCCGGGCTGCTCGGACGCAAGACGGGCCGAGGCTTCCACACCTACACCCAGGGGGTCAGATGACCATCGACGTCCGCTCGACGGCAGGGGTCGGCCGCTCCTCGTCAGCCCACGTCAGCCACGACGCAACCCTGTCCGGGCCGTTGCAGCCGCCGACACCGGCCGACTGGCGCGACGCGATGATGTCGACCGTGCTGGGCGACCAAGCAGGCCTCGCCGTCTTCGACTGGTAGCCGGCGCCGCCGAGATTGGGAGGATGGCCTTCGTCGTCGACCAGCTGATGCGCTGGCACGAGTCCGGCGGCACGTGGTACGCCGTCGGCGCGACCCAGGTCGTGCTGTGCCGGTGCGACGACGGCGAGGTGGTCGAGCGGCTGCAGGTCCACGACGAGGAGGCCGCGGCGTACCAGCGTGAGCGGCCGACGAGCGCCTGGTGACGGGCTCGACCGTCAGCGCACGATGACCCTGTGCTCCCGCGCGGGGCACCAGCTCGCCGATCACCGGATGGCCCGGCAGCTCCCCGGCGACGAGCAGGCCGCCGGAGGTCTGAGCGTCGGCGAGGAGCACCAGCTCGTCCTCGGACACTCTCGCGTCGTGGTGCGGGCGGACCCAGTCCAGGTTGCGTCGGCTGCCGCCGGGCACGTAGCCGGCGGCGTACGACGCCTGCGCCGGCTCGACGTAGGGGACCGCCGCCGCGTCGACGACCGCCGGCATGCCGCTGGCCCGGCAGAGCTTGTGCAGGTGTCCGAGCAGGCCGAAGCCGGTGACGTCGGGGGCGCAGGTGATGCCGGCGGCCAGCGCAGCCCGGGACGCGGCGCCGTTGAGGGCCGTCATCATTTCGAGAAGGTGGGCAGCGCCATGGCTACCGCTACTGCGCCGATCAAGGTCGATGCCGCCACTGACGAGCTCGTGTCGCACGCAGCGCACTTCATGGGCCGATCGAAGAAGGACATCGTTGACGCTGCCGTACCCGAGTACATCGACGCCCACCGCGATGAGATCAACGCCGGGATCAAGGCTGCGCTCGGCCAGCTCAACGGCACCGACGCCGCGGCTGTTTCGCTCATGACCGGCCTCAGCGGCAACGAGCTCAACGACCTCCGCGGTATGCCGAAGTGACGTGCTCCAGAGTCGAGGGTCGGCGTACTCTGACGCTGTGTCACTGAGCGAGTCGGAGTTCTACGAGGCCGGGATGTCTCTGCCTCCTGACGTGCGCAAGCACGTCGCTCTCCGATTGCTCGAATCGGTCGACCCGCAGGAGGCGTTCGACCTTGCGTCGGATTCGTGGCTGCGCACCGAGGCTGCCGCCGCTTACGACGCTCTGAAGGCCGACCCATCTCGAGCGATCCCGGCCGAGGACGTCCGCGCCGGCTTCGAGGCCAAGTGGGCCGCCCGTCCATGACGGGCCGGATCGACTTCACCCCTGAAGCACAGGAGCAGCTGAACGCTCTCGACGACTGGATCACCGAGAAGGCGTCTCGGGATGTCGCGCAGCGCTTCGTCTCGGCGATCCTCGACTGCATCGACGGCATTCTCGTCCTCCCGCGCGCTGGCCGGGCGCGCGACGACATCCGACCGGGAATGCGGACGACCACCTTCAAGAAGCGGACACTCATCGCCTACGAGGTCGACGAGTCCTCCGGTGATCTCGTAGTGAACGTCCTCGGTGTGTTCCACGGCCGCCAGGACTGGGAGGCTGCACTCCGCGACGAGTGAGCCACAGCGGCCCGCTGGCTTTCGACCAAGTCCGGCGGGCTCCGAGCCTCCAGCGATCCGCAAATAGTCCGCAAGAAGTTCGGCCGAGACCGATTCTCGCCGACGACGTCCAACGGCCTCGTGAACACGTTCTCGCAGGTCAGGCCGTGCTCTTCGGCATCGACCGGCCGTGACCAACGACGGCCGACGCCTCGCCTGATCGTGCCGCTTCAGCGTCTGAGCCGTCCTCGTTCCGCGTCAGGCGTCAGGCGTCGGGTCGTCCAGACGGACGATCGCGACGAGCGAGTCCTCGAGGCAGCGGCTCCCGTGGCCGGCGCCGGTCGTGTCCTCGGTGAGCAGGATGTCGCCAGGGACGGCGGTGATCGTCTCGCCCCCGGCCGTGAGCTCCCACTTCCCGCTGAGGCAGAGCTGCAGCGTCCGCGCGGGTGCCGGGTGAGCGTCGTCCGACCACCCGGCGTGCGCCCGCATGAGCATGACGGCCTGGGCGGGGAGCGGCGTGGTGAGGTCGAGCGGCGGTGCGGGCGGCGCGAAGTCGGCCGGCGCGAACGCTGCATCGAGCTCCTCGAACCGCGACTCGCCGTCCTGGGTGAACAGCCGGATGAACCGCATTCGTCTCTCCTCGGACCAGTGGGACGCAGACCGGGTGATCGAGTCGTGTGCCCGAGACCGCTCCATGGCGCGTGCTCAGGCACACGACCCGGATGGGAGCTTCAGTGAGCTTCCTTGCAGGTGGCCCAGCCGGCGCGGTCGGTGATGTCCGCATGCAGGGTGCCGCCCTCGCCGTCGGGGTAGGCGATCTTCGCGTGGCGGTAGACCCGGACCGTCTTGCCCTCCTTGGTCCCGAACTCCGGCGTGCACTTGACCGGCTTGCGCATCGTGATCGTCGCCGGGCCGTCCGGGCACGGGAGCCCGGGCTGACCGCATGGCGCCGTGGTTCCGAAGGTGCCATGGCCGACCGTACGGCGGGCGCCCCAGTGCTTCCACTCGACGTCCTTCATGTAGCCACCCGAGCTGGCCGTGAAGTAGACGTAGTCGGGGTGCTGCGACGCGGTCCCACTCAGGTCGATCCAGTAGACCGGCTTGCCCTTCGCCGAGCTCGCGTCGGCGCTCGGCACGAGGGCGAAGGCGGCGATCACGGCGATGGCCGCGGCGAGGCTCCCGAGCGCCGGCAGAAGTCTGCTCTTCATGGGTCGTCTCCCTGGTCGGTGGCCCGGATCCCGCGTGGATCGTAGCCGCAGATGTCCGGTCCATGCTCGGAATCGGACGCCATCGGCCCCGCCACCCGAGAGACCGCGTCGTCGGGAGGCAGGACGTCGGGCTCCGCCACGAGCGGGCGCGGCAAGCCGGCCGACTCCCCCATGGCCGGCCGGCTCCGCCGCGGGGGAGAGGAAACACCAGCAGGCCGGAGGCGTCACGCCGCTTGCAGGAACCTGCAGCTGCTGGTCTGCGTCAGGAGGCGCCGGCCGGCCAGAGCTGCAGTCGCATACCGGCGGCGAACCGGGTGCGGACCCCGAGTGTGTCGAGGATCCCGGCCACGTCGGAGCGGACGGTGCGGACGCTGACGCCGAGCGCCGCGGCGATCGCGTCGTCGTTGGCGCCGCCGGCGAGCAGGGCGACGACCTGCTGCTGGCGCTCGGTGATCTCGCCGAACCGCCCCAGGCCGTCGTCGACCGGCAGTGCGCACGCGGCCGCTGCGTCCCAGTAGCGCCAGGCCGCTTCGAGGACGGGCTGAGCGGTGCTGCGCAGGACGGTGACCTCGCCGTCGAGCATGGGGCCGTCGAGCAGCACGGCCTTCCGGTCGACGATCTTCATCTGCACCGGCGCCACACTGAGCAGGTACTCACCGGACGTCTCGTTCGCGAGCAGGAGCCGGGCCTCCACGTCCATGCCGTCGGCGGCGAAGATGCTGACCATCTTGAGCCCGCGGGCTACCTGGGCGCGGTTGTGCGGGAGGCTCACGCGCAGCTGGGCGGCCGTCCCGGCCGGACGGATAGAGTGCAGCTCGCGCCACCGGGAGATCTCGGCGAACATCCAGCGGTTGACGCCGTCGTAGCCGCGACCGACGACCAGCTCGCGCTGCTCACCGCGCGCGACCGCGGCTGCCAGATCGCTGCGCTGGAGCTGCAGGCGAGCGGCCGCGTCCAGGACCCGTTGGCGCTCGTCCTCGCGGATCCGGTTGCGCGGTCCCAGACCGACCCCGACGACACCCCGATCGATCTGCACCCGTCCAGTCTGGTCGGACCTGGGGTATGGAGTCCACGATGGGGTGGTGAGCTCCGTCGTCGACCAGCTGCTGCGCTGGGAGGAGGCCGGCGGCACCTGGTACGTCGTCGGTGCGACCGAGGTCGCGCTGTGCCGGTGCGACGGCGGCGAGATCGTCGACCGGCTGCGGGTCGAGGACGCCGAGACCGCGGCGTGGCTGCGCCGGCGTGATCGCCGGCCGGACTGAAGGACCGAGGCTCAGTGCCCGAGCGGGACCATCTTCCCCGTCTCGTTCCGCAGCCTGCCGTTGGCGGTCATGGTCAGGGATCCGATGACCCGGCTGCTGCCGGGGGTCAGCTCCCGGGAGCCGTTGGTGCGGTAGGCGCCGAGCTGCCAGAGCTTGCCGCCGTGGCCGGTGCGCTCGCCCTCGAACTCGCGGACCTCGAGCTCGAGCCGGTTGTCGTAGACATGGCCGACCATGTAGGCGGCCTCGGCCTTGTAGAGCAGCCCGCCGGTCGCGACCTGGGTGACGCCGCCGGCCTGGCGCACCGACGTGTCGTGCACCTCGCCGGACAGGTACATGTCGACCCCGTAGCGCTCGAGCGTCCGCCAGAACGGCGACTTCGCCCCGCCGACCAACCCGAGGTCGGACGACGAGCGGGAGGGCACCGGCTCGAGGACCGGGGTGTGCCCCTGCACGATCACCCAGCGCGTCCCGTCCGCCTGGGCACGCCGGAGGACGTGACGCAGCCAGGTCAGCTGCTTCCCGACGACCTCGCAGCGGACGTCGTCCGCGGTCTGGTGGAAGACGTCGACGGACACGAGCAGGACGTCCGGGGAGAGGTGGGTGGCGTAGGCGGTGTCCTCCCACGCGCTGCCCCGCGGCCGGTCGCGGAAGCGGGGCCGGCCGTCGGGGTGGTGGGTGTACCACGAGCCGAAGATGTGCTTGAAGACCGCGACGTGCTTGCGCTTGAAGGTCTGCAGCCGACCGCTCCAGGGGTTGTCCCCGATGTCGTGGTCCCCGACGGCGGGGTAGAGGGCGAGGTCGCGGTCGGCGAAGCGCTGCGAGTAGACGGAGTTGTAGAAGTTGCCGGCGCGGCGCACCATCCGGACCCGCTCGCGCGGAGTGGACGAGGGACCGAAGATGCCCGTCTGGTCCACGTCCTTGGTCCAGTGACCCTCGACGAGGTCACCCGCGACCAGGACGGCCTGGGGGTCCTGGTCGGCGATCTCGTCGAGGAAGGTGTCGATGCTCGACTGCAGCTGGGGAGTCCAGGAGTTCGGGTCGCCCGCGTGCCAGGTCCGCAGGGTCCGCACGTCGCCGACGTCCTGGTTGAGGAAGTCGGGCGCGGCGACGAAGGTGTAGTCGGGCTCCTGGCCACCCACCTCGACGCTGCTCACTGGCCGCGCGACACCCGGACCGCTGTCGGGCGCGGCCGGCTCGCTCGGCAGCGCAGCGGCGCCGAGCGCGACCGTGCAGCCGAGCGTGGCCACGGCCAGGGTGATGCGGTGCTTCACGGGCGGCTCCTCGCCGAGTCGAGTAGTGGACGCGCCATGCTAGGTGACCGGTCTGAGCGGAGCCCAAACGCGGGACCCACCGACCGAGGCATCGCGGACCCCACTCGGGGCATCGGGAAGTGTGCGGTCCAGCGTACAGACGACCCGTCCGGACGACCCAGGTCCAAGCGGTCGCCGTCGGGCGGGAGGGGTCAGGGGCGAGGGAGTCAGGCGGGAGGGGCGACCGGGTCGTTGTAGCCGCCGCAGGACGGGCACCGGATCAGCATCGCCGGCCGCTGCGCGGCGCTCGTCGAGCCGGCGACGAGCACGAACCCGCAGCTCCCGCACACGAGGTTCTCGTCGCCGTCGCCCGTGGAGAAGGGCCGCAGCTCGGGGTAGCAGGTGAACCCCAGCACCGGTCTCCCTCCGGCCTCCTGGGACCTCACCACCGGCAGCACGACGTCCGACACGAGCCGAACCTAGTGACCCCGGAGCCGGTGCGGAACGGGCGAGTTGCTCCGGAACCCGGAGCAACTCGTGCCCGAACGCCGGGTGGCCGAGAGGTGAACCTGGTGGCCACTACCGCGCCGGGACCCACCGCCCGAGCACGCCGTCGACGGTGACGCGGTCGATGGGCTTGGAGACGTAGTCGTCCATGCCGGCGGCGAGGCACTGCTCGCGGTCGCCCTCGATCGCGCTGGCGGTCATCGCGATGATCGGGGTGTGGCGCCGGCTGCCCTCGCGTCGACGGATCTCGGCGGTGGCGCCGTAGCCGTCGAGGTTGGGCATCCGCACGTCCATCAGCACGGCGTCGTACGGCGAGCGCTCCAGCGCGTCGAGGGCGGCGTACCCGTCGTCGGCGACGGTGACGTCGTAGCCGAGGCTCTCGAGGATGCCGGTCGCGACGAGCTGGTTGATCTCGCCGTCCTCGACGATCAGCACCCGGCCGCGGTGTGAGGCGACGACGGGGGAGTCGGCGACCGGCGCCGATGCGGCCGTGGGGGTGGCCGCGACGATGCTGCGCAGCACCGTGCGCAGCCGGGTGAGCAGCACCGGCTTGGTGAGCGAGGCGGCGATGCCCGCGGCGTTGGCCTCGAGCTGGCCGACGTCGGGCCCGGAGGTCAGCAACACCAGCGGCGTCCGAGCGAGCGCGGGGTCGGCGGAGATCCGCCGGCCCAGCTCGAGACCGTCCATCTCCGGCATGCACATGTCGAGCACGCCGAGGTCGTAGGGATGCCCCTGGTCCGCGGCGGACCGCATCTGGTCGAGCGCCGCCGCGCCGGCGTCGACGGTGTCGACCCGCATGCCCCAGGCGGTGAGCTGGTCGTGGAGGATCATCCGGTTGGTCTGGTTGTCGTCGACCACCAGCACCCGCAGCCCGGCCAGCCCGTCCGCCGGAGTCGGCGGCGTCGGACCGGGACCGTCGCTGATCCGCAGGGGCACGAGCGCCCAGAAGGTGCTGCCCCAGCCGGGGGCGCTGGTGACGCCGAGCTCGCCGCCCATCGCCTGCACCAGCTGCCGGGAGATGGCGAGGCCGAGGCCGGTGCCGCCGTAGCGGCGGGTGGTGGAGGTGTCGGCCTGGGAGAACGGCTCGAAGAGCTCCGCGACGTGCTCGGCGTCGATGCCGATGCCGGTGTCGGCGACCTCGAAGCGCACCACCACGGCGTCCGGGGTGCGCGCCTCCAGGTGGGCGCGTACGACGACCTCGCCGTCGTGGGTGAACTTGACCGCGTTGCCAGCCAGGTTGAGCAGCACCTGGCGCAGCCGGGCGGGGTCACCGTGCAGCGCGCTGGGCAGCTCGGGCGAGCAGTACGCCAGCAGCTCCAGGTCCTTCTCGCGGGCGGCCTCGGCGACCAGCTCGGCGACCTCCTCGACGAGATCGACCAGGTCGAAGTCGATCTGCTCGAGGTCGAGCCGCCCCGCCTCGACCTTCGAGAAGTCGAGGATGTCGTTGATGATCGACAGCAGCGCGCTGCCGGCGCTGCGGACCCCGTCGGCGTACTGACGCTGCCGCTCGTCGAGCTCGGTGGTCAGCAGCAGTTCGGTGAGGCCGATGACGCCGTTCATCGGCGTGCGGATCTCGTGGCTCATCGTGGCCAGGAACGCCGACTTGGCGCGCGACGCCTCCAGTGCGGCGTCGCGCGCCGAGGCCAGCTCGGCCCGGGCTCGCGCCTCCGAGCGGAGCATCCGCGCGGTGCGCGCGAAGGTGAGGGCCACCAGCGCGAACATGCCGACGAGCACGGCCACCGCCTTGGGGTCCTGGCTGAGGACGGCGTTGGCCAGCAGCAGCACCGGCGGCACGAGGAGGGGCACGATCGCGATGCCGAGCTTGCGCAGCGGGTGGGCGACCGCGTCGGCCGCACCCTCGGCCTGCGGCGGCGCCTGAGGCCGCAGGGTGGACGTCGCGACGAGCATGGCGCCGACCATCCAGCCGATGTCGAGGACCATCGCGACGGTGCCGTCGACGTCCAGCACGAGGTAGCCGATGTCGGACACCAGCCAGCAGCCGACGCCGGCCGCGAAGGGGAGGCCGATCGCGTCGCGGGCACTCCTGACCGACAGCGCCCGCAGCACCAGCGCGAGCAGCACCGCGTCCAGGATCGGGTACGACGCCCACACGACGCGCGTGAACGCCGAGACCGACTGGTCGGCGACGATGTCCTGGATCGAGAAGGTCCAGAAGAGCAGCAGGCTGACGACCACGATCGTCAGCGCGTCGATGACCGCGTCCGGGTCGAGGTACGTCGTGCGGCCGCGCCGCAGCGTCGTCACGATCACCACGGCCGCGCCGAGGCCGAGGTAGCTCAGCAGGTAGGGGATGTCGGCGACCGAGACGTCCGGCTCGCGGCCCGCCCAGGAGTAGGCCAGCCAGATCAGGTCGCCGAGCGCGGAGGCGGTCAGCCCGGTCGCGATCAGGGCGGGGACGAGCCGGCCCCGGGGCGGGGCGAGCGTGGTGCCGTACCAGGCGAGCGCGGCCGGGATCCAGACCCCGAGCAGGTACGACGAGTCGCCGATCGGCCCGGCGGAGTCGAGGGCATGGAGCAGGACGACCACGGCCTCGAGCGCCCACAGGCTCGAGACCACGACGGAACGCCGGCTCAGCTCCACGCCCACCTCCGAGTCGGTCCGGGTCGCTTCCAGCGTAGTGGCGCACCTCGGCGCGCGGGGGGCTTCTACACTCCCTGGGCATGGTGGGAGTGACACAGGCAGGAGCGGACCGGCTGCGGCCCGGGGTGCGGCTGCTGGACCGGATCATGAAGTCCAGCGCCGGCTTCTCGGTCGCTCGGATGACGCCCGAGCAGCTCGACCGGGCCCAGACGACGGCGATCCCCGACGGCGCGCCGGCGAGCCTGTTCCTGGGCCGGCCCGCGTCCGGCGTGGACATCTCCACCTCCTCCTTCCCCGCGCGCCACGGCGACCTGCCGCTGCGCGTCTACACGCCGGAGACCTGGTCGCGGAGTCCGCGGCCGGTCGTCGTGAACTTCCACGGCGGCGGCTTCGTCCTGGGCAGCGCGCGGCAGGCGGACTGGACGTGCAGCCTGGTCGCGAGGGAACTGGACGCCATCGTGGTGTCGGTGGACTACCGACTGGCTCCGACCCACCGGTTCCCCGCCGGCGTCGAGGACTGCTACGACGCGCTGGTGTGGACGGCCGCGCACGCCGTCCACCTGGGCGGCGACGCCACCCGCGTCGGGGTGATGGGCGACAGCGCCGGCGGCAACCTCGCAGCGGTCGTCTCGATCATGGCTCGCGACGCCGGGCTGCGCGTCGCGCACCAGGCGCTGATCTACCCCGTGACCGACATGACGGAGCGGCTGCAGCAGGACCCGTCGTACCTCGGCAACGAGCGGGGGATCGTGCTGTCGAACGACGACATGGAGGTGTTCCACGGGCACTACCTGCTCGAGGACGCCGACCTCACCGACTTCCGGCTCTCGCCGTTGCTCGCCGCCGATCTGACCGACCTGCCGCCGGCGGTCGTCGTCGTCGCCGGGCTGGACCCGCTGCACGACTGTGGGATCCGCTACGCGCAGGCGCTCGCCGACGCCGGCAACCAGGTCCGGGTGGAGGACTTCCACCTGATGCCGCACGGGTTCTTGAGCTTCCCCTACTTCTGCCACGGGGCTCGGCCGGCGGTCGACGCGATCGTCGAGTCCCAGCGGGCCGCGCTGCGCTGAAGCCCGGTGGGCCGTCCAGGCACCGGGCTGACCGGTGCCGCCGGGTGACCCCGTGCGAGGATCCGGGCCGTGGACACCGATGTGATCGTCGTCGGCGCCGGGCTGGCCGGTCTCGCCGCCGCCGCCGAGGTGGCCGATGCGGGCCGACGGGTCGTGCTGCTCGACCAGGAGCCCGAGCAATCGCTGGGCGGCCAGGCGTTCTGGAGCCTGGGCGGCCTGTTCCTCGTCGACAGTCCCGAGCAGCGCCGGATGGGCATCAAGGACTCGCGCGAGCTCGCGATGCAGGACTGGCTCGGCAGCGCCCAGTTCGACCGCGACGACGACCGGTGGCCGCGCCGCTGGGCCGAGGCGTACGTCGACTTCGCCGCCGGTGAGAAGCGCGCCTGGCTGCGCGAGATGGGGCATCGTCTCTTCCCCGTCGTGGGCTGGGCCGAGCGCGGCGACGGCCGGGCCGACGGACACGGCAACTCGGTGCCGCGCTTCCACCTCACCTGGGGCACCGGGCCGGGCGTGGTCGCGCCGTTCGAGCGGCGGGTGCGCGAGCACGCGTCGTCGGGTCGCCTGCGCCTGGCCTTCCGGCACCGCGTCGACGACCTGCTCGTCGAGGACGGCGCCGTCGTCGGGGTGCGTGGGGCCCTGCTCGAGCCCAGCGGGATCGAGCGCGGCAAGGCCAGCAGCCGCGTCGTGGTGGGTGACTTCGA